>JAANMX010002391.1_pt1 | contig 18712 bp, 2 predicted proteins | sample 7279681 | NCBI WGS metagenome assembly JAANMX01 (sample SAMN14094542, study PRJNA606508) | bioreactor metagenome | isolation source: A lab-scale SPAN reactor treating ammonium-rich wastewater day 351 | place: Ireland: Galway | collected 2018-01-01
GGTGGGGTCAAGTGTTGGGGAGCGAACTGGGAGGGCCGACTTGGTGATGGCACAGTGCAACACCCGTCATTGACCCCGGTGGATGTGGTGGGTCTGAGCAGCGACGCGGTCGCCATTGCCGCAGGCAATCGCCACACCTGCACTTTGACTGCCGGGGGGGGGGTCAAATGCTGGGGCTGGAACGTCGTCGGTCAATTGGGCGATGGCACAACAGGTTCGGGAACGGATAAGAGTATCCCTGTGGATGTATTGGGGTTGGGTAGCGGCGTGATTGATATCGCCGCTGGTGGCGGTCACACTTGTGCCCTGACGTCTGCGGGCGGAGTCAAATGTTGGGGGAACAACGGCGACGGTCAATTGGGAGACGGCACAAAAGTTGGTAAGAGCAGCCCTGTGGGTGTAGCAGGGCTGAGCAGTGGTGTAACCGCTATCGCCACTGGCGAGAATTATACCTGCGCACTAACTATTGCGGGCGGGGTCAAGTGCTGGGGAAGCAACTCCGCTGGCGAACTGGGTGATGGCACAGCAGGTGTCGGAACAGAAAAGATCATCCCAGTGGATGTGGTGGGACTGGGCAGTGGCGTGGTCGCAATCGCAACGGGTAGCAGACACACTTGTGCCCTAACGACGGTGGGTGGGATCAAATGTTGGGGTTGGAACTACTCCGGCCAACTTGGTAATGGCACATCCGGTGCCGGAACGGACAAGAGTAGCCCGGTGAATGTGGTAGGTCTGAGCAGTGATGTGACTGCAATCGTCGCCAATCAATACCATACCTGCGCCCTGACCACGGCGGGCGGAGTCAAGTGCTGGGGGAGCAATACCTACGGCCAACTGGGCGACAATACGAAAACAGAGAGCAATAGTCCGGTGGATGTGGGAAGTCTCAGTAGTGGGGTGGCCGCCATCGCCGCCGGCTACCAGCACACCTGCGCCCTGATCACGGCGGACGGGGTTAAGTGCTGGGGAGAGAACTCCTACGGCCAACTAGGCGACGGTACAGCCTGGCGCACAACGCCGGTGGATGTACTGGTGGAGGCCACGCCGACACCGACGCCCACATCAACACCGACAACTACGCCTACGGCAACCAAGACTGCTACGCCTACCCCTACTGCCACTGTAGCCGCTGTCATTGCCAAGCTGCGAGTACCGTTGTTCGCTATGTCCGTGGCCGGCAAGGGGAACGATCTCTATGTACTCGGAGGTACCCCGCATCTTTCGTGTTCCAATATTAGTCTGCAAACTGTTGACCATACAGTGGTAAACACCGAAGGTTCATTAGGCGCGTGGAGAGCCGTTTCACCCATGCTTGTTTCGCGTTCAAGCCACGAAGCGGTCATCATTAAGGATCGGCTCTACGCCCTGGGAGGGATCATTAGTGACTGTTCTCTCTCTGATACCACTGCCAGCATCGAATGGGCGCAAATCAATCCAGATGGCTCACTCGGAGATTGGCAGATGGCCGGGGCAATGACCTCCAGCCGTTACCAGTTCGGGGCGCTTGTAGTCAACGATTATCTGTATGCAATTGGCGGCGGCAACGCCTCCTCGTTGGGTGGCCTGAATACAGTAGAACGGGCTGCCATCAGTAGCGATGGTTCTCTCGGTGCATGGCAGGCAACCAGTCCATTGTTAGCGCCACGTTCTTATCATGCAGTGGCAAGCTGGGGAAATTACCTCTATGTACTGGGCGGCGGGAGCAACGGCACGGGGATCAACAGTGTCGAACGCGCCGAAGTCCTTCCCAATGGCACGTTGGGAGAGTGGCAACCAGTTTCTTCTATGACGATTCAACGCATCGCACTGACTGCGGTAGCGCTGGACGGTTATCTCTATGCCATCGGTGGACAAGACGACGCCTGGCAGAATTTCTACACAAGCGTAGAACGCGCACCCATTCGCCAGGACGGTTCGCTGGGCGCATGGGAGGTGGTCACGAATCTGACTATTCCGCACTCAGACCATGCGGGTGTGGTCATAAATGGGTATGTTTATGCATTGGGCGGTTATCAAGTGTTGGAAGGGGAACGCGTCATATTAGATATAATCGAGATCGTAGCAAGCTCGACTACTACCCCAACGGTTACTCCTACCATTCCATCCCCTACAGTAACGTCGACGCCTACATCGACGTCGACAGGCACACCTACACCGACGGCGACACGGACGTGGACGCCCACGCCGACCCATACGCCCACAAACACACCTACCCACACGTCGACACCAACACCGACCAATACCCCGACCCCCACTATTACGCCGACACCGTTTAACAGCGGAAATCTCGGCGCATGGCAGCTAACAACTTCCATGACTACCGACCGCTACGCTCCCGCCGCCGTCACATCGAATGGCTACATCTATGTATTAGGAGGATGGGACGGCACAAATCAGACAAATCTAAGCAGTGTCGAACGGACGCTGATCAACCCGGATGGTTCTGTTGGTGCTTGGCAAGCAATGGCATCGATGACTGTTAGTCGGAACGCGTTGGAGGCGGTGGTCGCTAATGGCTTCATTTATGCCATAGGTGGCGATGGCGTTGGGCACGATGCGAATGCGGCGTTAGCCAGTGTTGAGCGTGCGCCAATAAACCCCGATGGTTCATTGGGAGAGTGGGCGCTGACTACGCCTATGCTCATCGCCCGCACTTCCCACGCAGCAGTGGCAGCCGGAGGTTATATCTTCGCACTCGGTGGTGAATATGGAATTGAGAGCGTTGAACGTGCGTTCATCAATCCTGACGGTTCGTTGGGCCCTTGGCAATTGACAACCAGTATGAATTTGACGCGCTACCGCTTGACCGCAGTCGCAAACAATGAATTCTTATATGCCATTGGCGGCTATGATGGAAGAGACAGAAAAACGGTGGAACGCTCAGTAATCGGCAACGACGGCTCGCTTGGTGTTTGGGAATTTACAACCAGCCTGAATAGAGATCGTTGTTGTTTAGCAGCCGTCACAGCAGGTAGCTTCATCTGGACGCTTGGCGGAGCCAACAACGGGCTAGAGACCGTTGAGTTTACGCGTGTGAACCCGGATGGTTCGCTGGCTGAATGGGGACTTACAAGTTCGCTGAACATAGCCCGCATTGACTTGGCATCGGTGGTAGCCAATGGAAATGTTTATGCCATTGGCGGAAGTGATGGTAGGAGTGTTGAATATGCAAAGATAGACCCACCAACTCCTACCAACACCAGTATACCCACCTCTACCAATACAGCAGCACCAACCAGTACACCAACGTCAACACTTACTGCAACACAAACGCCCACGCCCACAAACACAAATACTCCTGTTACCCCCGACGCATCCACCTATACGCCGACGCCGACCTTCACACCTACATCCACACTGACACCGACCCCGCTCTTACCAGACCTGATTGTGCAGTCTATGCAAATCACGCTGGAAAGCGGTGGAGCATGTAATTATACATCGACCTCTCTGGGCATCCGGGTGACCGTGGCGAATGTAGGACAGGCGGATGCCGGACCATTTGCCGTGGATGTCAACGGCGGTCATCAGGCAACTGTCGCGGCTGGATTGACCGCGGGGGCAACCACCAGCGTCTGGATCGGCCATTATCTGCCAGGACAGAACACGGCGACAGTTGATGCCGGGGTGCAGGTGGCAGAAAGCAATGAGAATAACAACTCGCTCACCCAGCAATTGCCCATTCCTACTCTGCCGCCCACCTGTACGCCGACAGTCACACCCACAGTAACAAATACACCTATTCCGCCGACGGTCACACCCACGCCAACGCGTACACCCATTCCGCCGACGGCCACGCCCACGGCGACACGTACAACCGTTCCGCTAACGGCCACACCGACGCCGACACGTACACCTATTCCGCCGACAGCGACACCCACGGCGACACGCACACCTATCCCGCCGACAGCAACGTTCACGGCAACGCGCACGCCCATTCCGCCGACGACTACGCCCACAGCGACGCACACACCTGTCCCACCTACAGCGACTTTCACGGCAACGCGCACGCCTGTTCCGCCGACAGCGACACCCACAGAAACGCGCACGCCCGTTCCGCCGACGGCTACACCTACAGCAACACGCACACCTATCCCGCCGACGGCCACGCCCACAGCGACGCACACACCTATCCCGCCGACAGCGACTTTCACGGCGACGCGCACGCCCGTTCCGCCGACAGCGACTTTCACAGCAACGCGCACGCCTGTTCCGCCGACGGCCACGCCCACAGCGACGCACACACCTATCCCGCCGACAGCGACTTTCACGGCAACGCGCACGCCCGTTCCGCCAACGGCTACACCCACGGCGACACGTACACCCGTCCCGCCGACAGCCACACCTACGGCAACGTCAACACCAACCCATACACCCACCGCGACGCCAACGCTGACATACACACCGACAGCAACAAATACATATACGGCAACCCCCACGCCCACCCCTGTAGCGGACGCTGAGATCGAACCCAACGACACCTGTGTCCAGGCCCGGCCCATCTCGGCTGACGGTGCTACAAAGAACTACACCTTCTCTACCTCCGCCGACGAGGATTGGGTCTACTTTGATGCAGAAGCCGGCATAGAATATCTGATTGAAGCCCTGACACCCGTCGATTCAACGGCGGATGTCAGCCTCTTTGTCTATGACCGCTGCGGCGGTAGCAGCCAGGACGGCCAGGACAACAGCTTCAGCCCGGATGTGCGTCTGCGTTTCACTGCACCAACTACAGAGCGCATCTACCTCTACCTGCGCAACGAGAGCAGCCGTGCCAAAGGGTCAGACGCCTATCAACTCTCTGTGCGCCGTCTGGATGTTGCCCCTTCCACCGGCGCGGTGATTATCGTGGCCGGGCGCTACCGCACCAGCGATCGTTTGCAGAAAAATATTTACAACGGCGCAGAGGCGGTCTATAGCCTCTTCCAAGAGCGGGGCTACCCATCGGATCGCATCCGCTATATCGCGCCGGAATCCCGGCTGGGCGGTGTCAGCAAACCGGCTACCCCGGCAGAAGTGGAAGCCGCTATCACCGACTGGGCCGTGGACAGAGTGGCAAGCGACGGCTCGCTCACCCTCTATCTCTTCGACCACGGGTCGCCGGATGTTTTCTATCTGGACAATCCTCGCGGTCATCGGATTACACCGGGCCAGTTGGATGGCTGGTTGCAGGTGGTGGAGGCGGCCCACCCCGGCGTGCGCATCAATGTGATCTACGAAGCCTGCTACTCAGGCAGCTTTATCCAACAGCCGGGCAGCATCAGCCGGGCCGGGCGGGTTATCGTCACATCGGCCCCGCCCAATGCCCTGGCCAGGGCCAGCCAGGACGGGGCCATCTTCTCCGACAGTCTCTTTGCCGGCCTGGCCCAGGGCAGCAGCCTCTTCGCCAGCTTCGACAATGCCCGGCGCAGCACCAGCCGTCTCTATTTGGACCAGATCGCCTGGCTGGATGACAACGGCGACGGCGTTGCCAATAGCGCCAGCGATGGGCGTGTGGCCCAGCAGCGGGGCTTTGCCTACGCCAATACCTTTGATGACAACGCCTGGCCGCCCTACATCGAATCCGTGACCCCACCGGCAACCATTCAAAATGGACGGGGTGTGATCGAGGCGCTGGTCTTGGCCGACGAGCAGAACCCAGTGCAGACCGTCTGGGCTGTGATCTATCCGCCGGACTATGTGGAGCCCCAGCCGGGCGAAGGGGTGGTGGATATGGTGGAGCCGCCCGCCGGGGTGCCCCTGTTGCGGGATGGCAGCAGCAACCGCTATCGGGCAACAGATTCGGGCTTCACCCAGACTGGTGTCTATCGCATTGTGGTACAAGCCGAGAGTCGCAACGGTCAAAGCGCGCGTCCTGTGGTGGTGGAGGTGAGTACGGGGTGGCGGGTCTTTTTGCCAGGGGTGGCGCGGTAGCGGGAATCAGTGAAGTGAAGATGGCGGCTAAGGACTGAAAGTCAATCTTATGAATACTAATAGATGGTTGTGGCTTTTGTTTGCGCAAAAGATAGCAATTGGGTGCGCACTCTTTCTGGTATTTCTCCTGTCTACAGGTGTGTTGGCGAGCGGTGAAACTGCTCTTGCCGCAGGGCAGGCAGAGGCCGATCTCCCTGGCGTTGCCGCGTCCGATCTGGTTATCGTCCAGCCCCTGACCATCACGCCGACAATACCCATGGCCGGCCAGATTGTGACAGCTACGTTCACCATTCGCAACACAGCCAGCTATCCCGTGCGTGTGCAGACTTTGACCGGGGCTGTGCGCGGGCCGGATTGCACCGGCAACTGGAGTTGTGGCCGGGGCATCGATTTCCCCCATGTGAAAGACTTGACCCTGGCCGCAGGCACGGAATATCGTTATCAACAGCAGCAGACCTTTATCAACGACGGTGGCGGATACTTTGCACAGGCTTCCTACCTGGATATAGGGGGAGGCTGGCACGCACTTGGCGACGCACCCGTGGACTATTCGGTTGCGCCCGGTTTGCAAATGAGCAGCCCTCTCACTTTCACAAATCCATCTTTTCTACCTGCAGAGCTATTGACCATCACTTTTTCTGTGCGTAACGCAGGTTCTGCCGATTTGCCCATTATGGGCTTGACGGCTATAGGGCGCGGCCCCGACTGTGCCGATTTCAATTGTCCGCGCAACATCGACTATCCGTCAGTACGCAATTTGACACTGGCTCCCGGTGAGGAGTACATCTACAACGGCTCGATTGGCTTTGTGTCTGGTGGTGATTACTTCCTGGAACCGAGTTTTCAGGATGCTTCCGATGGCGGGTGGAGTGACATCGCCGGTGGCAGTCGTATTACCTTTACGTTACCTCCCGCGCTGGAAGTAACCGAAGACCTTACCCTCTCCACGATCCAACCGATGAACGGCGAAAAGGTGATGGCGCGCTTTGGCCTGAAGAATGTCAGCGGGCGGGAGATATTCCTGCATAGGGTCGGGGTGTCAGCCAAAGGCCCCGGCTGCGTCTCTTGGAGTTGCCCCCACTGGGTGGACTGGCCCTGGGTGGAGAACCAGACTCTACAGCCGGATCAGGTCTTACTATTCGAGCGCGGGCGCATCTTTCCCTATACGGGCGATGGCTATTTCGGCCAGATATTGGTCCAGGTGACTGACCGGGATTGGCATAATCTGGGCAACCTTCAGGGCTTTGCGGTTGGGTCTGGTCTTGAAGTATCGCAGCAGATTGTATTGCCCAATCCGCCATTGGTCGTGGGGGATTGGTTGACAGCATCCTTTACTGTAACCAATAGGGGCGAACGCAATCTGCATCTGTCTCGCTTGGGCATTGTTACACGGGGCCCCAATTGTCAGGATTGGAACTGTCCCCAGGGGATTGATTACCCCAGTGTATCCGGTATCGATCTGGCCCCAGGTCAGAGCTACGCATATCAACAGCGTCAATTCTTTTCAGAACCGGGTGATAATTACTTTGCCGACATTGCCATCGCCGATGAAAACGGCTGGTGGTATGCCGTGGACAAAGGCCAGCGCACTTGGTTTTCTATCGGGGGTGTCGATCCTGCGCTCTTTGATTGGATAGAACCTGACTACATTGAAGTGCTGGATAGTGACGTACGCCCTATCTGGAGTCCCTGTCCTGGAGAACCGAACGATTGGTGCGCCTTCTGGAATGTCTATAACAGCGGTATCCAGCGTCCGGTTTCCATGCGTGTAAACTTAGTAGCCCAGGATGGTGCATATTTTGTCAACGGTGCAGAAACTTACGGACAAATGCCGCCGGGTGAGCATCAGGTTGTGGCACTGACGGTCCGCCATTATCTCCCGCCTCTGCCTGGTGGCTTCTGCGCGGGAACCGAGGGCTGGCGGATTCCAGCAGGGACAAACCCGCCGTCGGCCAATCCCTGTGGTGCTGTAGCCGATGTGGTGTCGGACGTGCAGACGGTGCTGGTCCATCACGGACCCAGTGGATGGACGGCAGCTTTGGCGCGGATTGCGGTCAGCCCAACAGGAGGGACTCTCTGGATCGTTCCTCAACTCGTCGCTCCGCCGTCGCCAGAGAATCCGGATCAGTGGTTGGCGCAGCAAACTTTCACTCTGCCCGATTGCAATCCCTCTACCTACCTGGGCTGGCAGCAGGTCTGGGCGCGCAACGCGGATGTCATTACTTCTCAAGAAACGCTTACGGTTGCAGATGGTCATATTGGCATTCTGTGGGGGACAATCTTGGAAGTGAACGGGCACTCATTGGGCGGCGTAAAGGTAGTACGCGCCTTGCCAGGTATCTATATCATTCGCAATTGGACTTGGGGCACAATTCTGTTAATTGCCGATAGTTGGGGCTTCTTTGAGCGCTACCAACAGCGCGTCAACCAGTGTTTGTGGGGTAGTCTCTGGTCGTCGGTGACGATGGACAGCGCGGGCGTTTTCACCCCGACACCGACACCAGCGCCGACCCGCACACCGACCGATACGCCAACTTACACACCAACACCAACCGCAACATCTACGAACACCTCTACTAGCACACCAAGACCTCCGATATGGCATGATAATTTTGACGACAACATTACAGACATGCAATGGTGGGAAAGAGGATTGTATGGTTCTGGAACCCAAATAAGTGAGACCAATGAAAGGGCCGAAATTACGTTTGCGGCGGATGCTGCGAATGCGCCCGGGTTGAGTTATTTCGGCGCTCAATATATCGGGGCCTGCCAACTACGTGGTGACTTTGACCTTCAGGTGGATTACTCCCTACTCGACTGGCCAGCATCCAGTGGTGTTAGGGTGGGTCTTGGAGTGGATGAAAATCTGAACTTGGATGCAGTAAGGGTGGTGGAGCGTTTAAATTATGGGGGTAACACGAACCAGTCTTATGCCACTGACTTTGGTGGTGTTAATATCATGGTGCCAACTATTCATACAAATGGGAAGTTGCGCCTGACTCGGCAAGTTGGAAGTCTGAGTGGTTACTACTTCGATAGTGATAGCTGGGTACATCTTACTACTAGTGATGTGATCGCTGGCGTTGGAGACGTGTATTTTATGCTGTGGGTGTGGAGCCATGATCAATATTTTGGTAATCAGCTAACGCGTGTAGCATTTGACAATATTATTCTGAATTCTGGGGAGTTGGTGTGTCCGTCTGCGCCGACACCCACACCGACCCGCACCTCGACGGTGACGCCGACGCCTACTCACACGCCCACCGCCACGCCAATGCGGATGGATACGCCGGTTGCCACATCGACGCCGACAGCTACGGCAACTCCTACCCCGCCCTTCACACTCTCAGGATTTTGCGATGGTTTTGTCCCCTGGTTTGTGGGGAACGCCCAGGAAGCGGAACAGTTGCCGACGGGAGACCCCTGCTCTCCGCCTGGTGGGCCGTATCTGGTTACAGGGACTTTAGCTCCGAATGGAATCTGGTACGCTGAATGGCCTGATGCAAGACTCCAAACAATCGCTTGGGGCGGGAGTTCAATCTGGCGTGTGTCGTGGCAAGCCACATCCACACCGACAGCTACATTTACGCAGACCAACACGCCAACTTCTACCCCTACACTAACGCATACTCCGACAAACACGCCAACCGGCACACCCACGCCAAGCGTGCGCATCGTCGAATTTTATGTGGACGATTCTGGCGGACATCTCACCACCGAGTCTACCGCAGCAGAGGTGAAATTCCACCTTTACAAGAACGGCGCGTTCCTGCGCTGGGGCTTTCTAACCCTGAATGCGGGGAACTCAGAGTTTACATTTGAGGACCTGCTCGGCGCAATGACGGCGGAGGTGGTTTTGCTACGGGCAGAGACGGAGGACTTTATCCTGACCTCTGCCTACTGGGAAAAGGGTACACCAACAGCAACACACACAGCTTCGCATACGCCGACTCGGACGCCGACAGCGACGCATACAGTCTCACATACGCCGACTTCCACACCGACAACGGCGCAAACAACCTCGCACACGCAGACTCCCACGCCGACGGCGACGCACACCGCCTCGCACACGCCGACTCCTACGCCGACAGCGACGCATACAGCTTCACATACGGCGACTTTCACGCCGACAGCGACGCACACAGCTTCGCACACGCCGACTCCCACGCCAACGGTGACGCGCACGCCTACTCCGACCGCGACCGTTCCTCTATCGGACATCGAGCAGGAACCCAATGACGTCTGCGAAGAGGCCCAGCCTATCGGCAGCGGCGGTTATCCCATTGAAATGGCCTTTCAGACTGAGGCCGACGAGGATTGGCTTCGATTTGAGGCCAAAGCCGGCGTTAAATACCTGATTGATGGGCGCGCACCGGGCGGCTCCCGCGCCGACCTGGTGTTGGAAGTCTATGCTTCCTGTTCCAGCATCGGCCAACCGCCCGCATTCAGCAATTTTGCTCCCGATGTCTCCTATTTGATCGAGGCTCCAACCGACGGCGTCTACCGGTTGCGCTTCTACAACCAGAAAAGCAGTGTTTTCGGCCCCCGGGCTACCTACGCTGCCAGTGTGCGCGCACAACCCGCCGAGTCGACAGAAAGTCTGACGATTATTGTGGCCGGACGACTGGCAGACCCGGATCCGGAGGGGTTACAGGCGAATATCCACAATGTAACGAGCCAGGTTTACCGCATCTTCCTCTCTCATTATGCAAGCCAGGGCGCGAACAATCCCTCCGAGCGCATTACATTCCTGGCTACCGATGTGAGTCTGGACGTGAACGGTGATGGCTTTCCCGATGTGGATGGCCTGCCCAGCCGCAATCGACTGCGACAGGCCATTACTGAATGGGCGCCCAGCCTATTGGGTAGGGATCAGTCGCTGACGATCTTTCTGATGGATCACGGGACCTATGACAAATTCTATCTGGACGGCGTACGCAAAGAGGTTCTTACGCCGCAGGACCTGGATGGATGGCTGGATGAATTGGAGCAGAAAGTTTCCGGGGTGCAGGTCAATGTGATCTACGAAGCCTGCTTGTCTGGCAGTTTCATCGATCGCGATAAATCGATCAGCAAGTCGGGAAGAGTGATTATCACTTCGACCAACCAGTACAACCGGGCCTTTGCTTCGCCAGAGGGAGCGCTCTTTTCCGACGCTTTCCTTGTGGCTCTGGAACGTGACCAGAGCCTTTACACCGCTTTTGACGAAGCGCGCCAGGCCGTGCGTTACCTCATCGAGCAGCAGCCCTGGCTGGACGACGACGGGGACGGGCGCTACAGCCGCACTCAGGATGGCAAAGAGGCGGCCCGGCGCAGCTTTGCCAATGTGGGGTCATTGAGCGCCACTGTGCGTTGGCCGCCCCACATTCAGGAGGCTGTGGTGAATCTGGACAGCGGTGGGCGGGGCACGGTGAAAGCCAAAGTGGTGGACGATGTGGGCGTGGACGAAGTGTGGGCGGTGGTCTACCCGCCGAACTATGCCCCGCCCGGCAACGCGGACGAGATGGCCCCGTCGCCCGCGCCCCTGACCCTGCACCGGGAGAGCGCGGCCAGCGATTGGTGGAGTGGGCTGTACGGACAGTTCGACCAGGTGGGCAGCTATCGGGTCGTCGTCTACGCAACAGACAAAGAGGCCGGCGGTCTGCTGAGTCGTCCCTGGGAGTTGACGGTGACGACCGATATGCCAACAGCGACAGTCACACCGACACCGACAGCGACATTCACGCCCACGCCCACACCGACGGGCACACCGACGGGCACACCGACGCCGACACCGACAGCTACACTTATACCAACACCAACGGGCACAGTTACACCGACGGCCACGGCCACTGCTACGGCCACAGCTACCCCAACGGCCACTCCAGTTGTAGGCCAGACCGATTTTAAGATATTTCTGGCAATGATCAGCGCCGGGGGGTCAATCAGGGCAGAGTGATAGGTCGTGTGAAATTATCTTAATGTGCCGTGTTTACGTAGTCTGTGTCTGACGCGACTCTGAAATATGAGTCGATCGAATCAAGAACGGTCTGGGCACAGTAGAAGCTGAGGTGCTGGTCAACGAGGGTAAGGACAGGATCAAAAATGTGTGGGCGGTGGTCTATCCGCCTTCGTACCAGCCACCGGTAGGTGGCTCGGAGATGGTAGCTTCGCCCGTAGGCGTGCCCCTCATCGAGCGGGGCAATAACCGCTATGCCATCGACTACCCGAATTTTACAGAGATCGGCACCTACCGGGTGGTGGTCAACGCCAGCAGCGATCTGGGCCTGCTGGCCCGTCCGGTGACGGTGGAGGTGAGTACGGGCTGGCAGCTTTTCCTGCCCGCGGTGGCGCGGTGAAGGCCGGGCTGTTTCTGTCTGACTCTCGCCTTGGCGCAGGCGAGTCGATTAGAGCGCTATTTTATTTGGTCATTAGGGCAAAGGGAAATTGCGGTGATTCATTTGATGTATCTATGCCAATAGACTGGTTCGGAATAGGACGGAATGATGAAAAAGAATCTTCAAATAACCTTAACTATTCTAGTAGTTGCTGTGATTGCCATTGTGGTTGGGAACAGCAGGCTCCAGGCCGCGGGCGATGTTGTATGGGATTTTGGTGAGAACTCTGGGCAACAGAATGGCTGGGGAACCAATGGGTGGGAGTGTACTGGATTTTATGGATATAACTTCTGGGTACTGGACCCTAACCTGAACGGCGATCCGTGGATCGTGAAGGAAGGTCTCTACCTTGACAATACCCAGTATTGGGCGATTCAGATTCGCATGTTGAGCCGGGCCGATAACGGAGATGCCATATTCTGGCGCACATCGAATTCGAATTTTTACTCCGGTGACAAAAGCAAACCGCTTGCTGTTACCCCCGATGGCAACTGGCAGACGATTACAATTCGCACGAATGATTCTGCTACGTGGATGGATTACATTACAGGTATCCGTATTGATCCGGCTGGCAATGGACGCTCAAGTACCTGTGGCACAGATGCAGACAACATATACATTGACTGGGTGAAAGTTCTTTATGACGATGCTGCGCCGTCAAACCCGACCAGTGCCAGTAATACCGGCTCCGGTTGCACAGCTTCCAATAATGTATGGCAGAATACCTGTTCCAACGCCAACTTCACCTGGAGTGGGGCCAGCGACGCCCACAGTGGCGTGGCCGGATACTACTATTACTGGGGTACTTCCAGCAGCGGCAACCCGACCACTTGGACCACCAGTGCGGGTTACAACCCGGGCGCGGTTGCATCGGGAAGCACCTACTATCTGCGCGTGAAAACCCAGGACAATTCAGGTCGCGTCAGCTCGCCTGTCACATTGTATACATTGCGCTACGATGGCACTGCCCCCTCCATCCCGACCAGTATTAGCCCTAACTGTACCGCGTCCAGTGATGTCTGGCAGAACACCTGCGCCGACGCCAATTTCACCTGGAGCGGAGCCAGCGATGCCCACAGCGGAGTTGGGGGATACCTCTACTATTGGGGCACATCTAGCAGCGGTACCCCCAGCACATCGGTTACCAACGCTGCTTATAATCCATCGTCAATTTCATCAGGCAGCACTTACTATCTGCGTGTCAAAACGAAGGACAATGCTGGCAATGTCAGTTCAACTCAAAAAGAGTTCATCCTACGCTACGACGCCACTGCTCCCACCAATCCTACCAGTGTCAATCCCGGCTGCACTGCGTCCAATAATGTATGGCAAAATACCTGCTCCAATGCCAATTTCACCTGGAGTGGGGCCAGCGATTCTCACAGCGGCGTTGAGGGATATTTCTATTATTGGGGGACATCCAGCAGCGGCAACCCAACCACCTGGACCACCAGCGCGGGCTACAACCCAGGCACGATTTCTTCGGGAAGCACTTATTATCTGCGCGTCAAGACCGAGGACAACGCAGGCAATCAGAGCAGTCCGGTCACCCTCTTTATCCTCAAGTACGACGCCACCGCGCCGACCAATCCAACCAGCGTAAATCCTGGCTGCACCGCGACCGACGATGTATGGCAGAACACCTGCTCCAACGCCAACTTCACCTGGAGCGGAGCCAGCGACGCCCACAGCGGCGTAAAGGGCTACTACTATTATTGGGGCACATCCAGCAGCGGCAACCCAACCACCTGGACCACCAGCGCGGGCTATAACCCAGGGGCGATTTCGTCAGGAAGCACCTATTATCTGCGCGTCAAGACCGAGGACAACGCAGGCAATCAGAGCAGCCCAGTGACCCTCTTTATCCTCAAGTATAACGCCACCGCGCCCGCCAACCCAACTGGCATAAGTCCCGGCTGCGCAGCCACCGACGATGTATGGCAGAACACCTGCTCCGACCCCAATTTCACCTGGAGCGGGGCCAGCGACGCCCACAGCGGTGTCAAGGGTTACTACTATTATTGGGGCACATCCAGCAGCGGCAACCCGACCACCTGGACCACCAGCGCAGGTTACAACCCGGGGGCGATTTCGTCGGAAAGCACCTATTATCTGCGCGTTAAGACCGAGGACAACGCAGGCAATCAGAGCAGCCCAGTCACCCTCTTTATTCTCAAGTATGACGCCACCGCGCCTGCCAACCCAACCAGTGTCAATCCCGGCTGCGCAGCCACCGACGATGTATGGCAGAACACCTGCTCCGACCCCAACTTTACGTGGAGCGGCGCCAGCGATGCCCACAGCGGCGTGAAGGGCTACTTCGTCTACTGGGGAACATCCAGCAGCGGCGATCCTGCGGAATGGACGACTACAGCCGGCTACAACCCAGGCGCAATAGATTCGGGCAGCACCTACTATCTGCGTGTCAAAACCCAGGACAATGTGGGCAATGATGCTGCACCGGTCACCCTCTTCACCCTGCGCTACGACGCCACCACGCCCACCAATCCCATTGACGTCAGCCTGAACTGCTCGGCGGTGGACAGCGTCTGGCAGAACAGTTGTAACCAGCCGACCTTCACCTGGAATGGCGCGGGGGACAATGCCAGTGGCGTCCAGGGTTACTATGTCTACTGGGGTACGGACAGCGCTGGCGCGCCTATCGCCCCCCGCCAGGCTTCCACTAGCTACACGCCTTCTCCGCCGGTGACTTCGGGCACGTACTATCTGCGCGTGCGCCCGGAAGACAACGCGGGCAATCTGAGCAGCGGCCCGGTGACACTCTTTACCCTGCGCTACGATATCATCCCGCCGACCAATCCCACCAGTGTGAACCCTGGTTGCACCGCGACCGACAATGTATGGCAGAATAGTTGCTCGGACGCCAACTTCACCTGGAGCGGGGCAGACGATGCGCATAGCGGCGTGGCGGGCTACTACTATTACTGGGGGACATCCAGCAGCGGCAATCCAACCACCTGGACGACCATAGCAGGCTATAATCCCCCCGCCGTGACTTCAGGTATCTATTATTTGCGAGTCAAGTCGAGGGACAATGCCGGCAATGAAAGTCCAGTAGAGACACTCTTTGTACTCAAGTACGATGGAACAGCACCAAACAATCCAACCAGCGTCGGCCTAAATTGCTCGGCACAGGACAATGTCTGGCAAAGCGACTGTAACCAACCGACCTTTACCTGGAGTGGAGCCAGCGACGCCCACAGCGGCGTAAAAGGCTATTATGTTTACTGGGGGACGGACAGCAACGGCGCATCCACAACTCCTTTGCAGACTTCGACCAGCTTTACGCCCATCAGCCCTGTCCCATCGGGCAGCACTTACTATTTGCGAATACGCACAGAGGACAATGCAGGCAACCAGAGCAACGCCGATACTCTCTTTAGGCTGCGCTATGACGACGCCCTGCCCACCAATCCAACCAGTGTCGATCCGGGCTGTGCGGCTGAGAACGACATCTGGCAGAACAGTTGCGCTCTGCCAGCATTTACCTGGAGTGGGGCCAGCGCGGTGCCCAGCGGCGTCAAAGGCTACTATGTCTATTGGGGGACAGAGAGCGCGGCCACCCCAACCCAGTGGCAGATATCCCCCAGCTATACGCCTGCCAGCAGCGTTCCGTCGGGCAGCGTCTACTATCTGCGGGTGTATACAGAGGACAACGCCGGCAACACCAGCGAACCGATTACGCTCTTTACCCTGCGCTACGAGACCGGCGCGCCCACCAATCCGACCAGCGTTGTCTTGGACTGTTCGGCAGCAGACGACGCCTGGCAGAATAGTTGTAACCAGCCCACCTTCACCTGGAGCGGCGCGAGCGACAATGCCAGCGGCGTCAAGGGTTACTACGTCTACTGGGGGACAGACAGCGCAGGCGCGCCGACAGCCCCTTTGCAGGTATCTACCAACTATACGCCAGATCCACCCGTGACCTCGGGCATCTACTATCTGCGCATCCGCACACAGGACAACGCAGGCAATCTGAGCAGCGGCCCGGTCACCCTCTTTACCCTGCGCTACGACGCCACCTTACCGATCAACCCCGGTAGTCTCAATCTGAACTGCGCAGCAGTGGACAATACTTGGCAGAAGATTTGTAACCGACCGACCTTCGCCTGGGACGGGGCCAGCGACGAGCACAGCGGCGTCGCCGGTTATTTCATTTATTGGGGTGACGACAGCGCTGGCATACCCACCGACTGGCAGACTTTCACCACCTTTACACCGGACGGCGCTGTACCGCCGGGCAGCGTCTACTATCTGCGCGTGTACACAGAGGACAACGCGGGCAACCGCAGCAACGCAGCGACACTCTTTACCCTCCGCTACGACGCCGTCCTGCCCACCAATCCAACCAGTGTGGATCCCGGCTGTGCGGCAGTGGACAATACGTGGCAGCATAGCTGCGATCAGCCGAGCTTCACCTGGAGCGGGGCCATCGACGCCCACAGTGGGGTCAAGGGCTATTACGTCTATTGGGGCGAGGAGAGCAACGGCGCGCCTTCGTTGTGGACGAACACGCCGGACTATGCGCCGGGCAGCGCTGTATTGCCCGGCAGCATCCACTATCTGCGGGTGCGCACAGAGGACAATGTGGGCAATCTGAGCGCCGTGGAGACAATCTTTACCCTGCGCTACGATGTGACCGCACCCACCAATCCCACCGGCGTCAGCCTGAACTGTTCGGCAGTGGATGACATCTGGCAAAAAAATTGCAATCAGCCGACTTTTACCTGGAGCGGAGCCAGTGACGCCCACAGCGGCGTCAAGGGCTATTACGTCTACTGGGGAGAGTCAAGTTCGGGGACGCCCAGCGCGTGGCAGACATCCACCAGCTACACGCCTATAACGGCTGTTGCATCGGGCAGCACCTATTATTTGCGTCTATCCACAGAAGACAATGCCGGCAACAAAAGCAGCACAACCACTATCTTCACCCTGCGCTACGACGCCACCGCGCCGACCAATCCCACGAGCGTCACGTTCAACTGCCCGGCGGTGGATGGCGCTTGGCAGAACGGTTGCAACCAGCCCACCTTTACCCTCACCGGGGCCAACGATAGCGCCAGCGGTGTCAAAGGCTACTATATCTATTGGGGCACATCGAGCGCGGGGACGCCTGGTGCGTGGCAGACTTCTGCGACTTTCACACCGAGCAGCCCAGTTGATTCTGGGGCAACCCATTACCTGCGGGTGCGCACAGAGGACAACGCGGGCAATCTGAGCAGCGGCCCGGTCACTCTCTTTGTCCTGCGCTACGACGCTACCCTGCCTGTCAACCCCGGCAGCATCGATCCGGGCTGCGCAGCTCTGGATAACGTCTGGCAGAACAGTTGTGCCCAACCCGAATTGGTTTGGAGCGGGGCCAGCGACGGACACAGCGGTATCGCAGGCTACTATATCTATTGGGGGGAGAATAGCGCTGGCGCGCCCAGCGGCTCTTTGCAGACGGCCACCAGTTTCGCCCCGACCAGCCCAATTCCGTCTGGCAGCACCTACCATCTGCGGATACGCACACAGGACAACGCGGGCAATCTGAGCAGCCCGGTGACACTCTTTACCCTACGCTACGATGACACGCTGCCCACCAATCCAACAACTGTGGATCCGGGGTGTAGCGCTATTGATGGGATTTGGCAAAACAGTTGCGCTCAACCGAGCTTTGGCTGGGGTGGAGCAAATGATGCCCATAGCGGCGTCAAGGGGTTTTATCTCTATTGGGGTACGGAGAGTACCGGAAACCCAGCCGCGTGGCAGACGACCAGCACCTTCACGCCCACCGCGGCTGTTGCATCGGGTAGTACCTATTATCTGCGCGTGCGCGTCGAAGACAACGCGGGCAATCAGAGCAGCCCGCTCACCCTCTTTGTCCTGCGCTACGACGACACTGGGCCGGTCAATCCAACCAGCGTTGATCTGGACTGTACTGTTACGCAGGATAGCTGGCAGAACGAATGTGACCAACCGATCTTCACCTGGAGCGGGGCCAGCGATGCCGACAGTGGCGTTGAGGGATATTTCTATTATTGGGGAACGTCCAGCAGCGGAAATCCGGCCACTTGGACCACCAGCGCAGGCTACAACCCGGACGCAATTGCTTCGGGCACTACCTATTATCTGCGCGTCAAAACCCAGGACAATGCGGGCAATCAGAGCAGCCCAGTGACGCTCTTCACCCTGCGTTATGATGCCACCGCGCCCGCCAATCCGACCGCTGTCAGCCTGAACTGTGCGGCGGTGGACGGCGTCTGGCAGAACAGTTGTAACCAACCGACCTTCACCTGGAACGGGGCGGGCGACAGCGCCAGCGGCGTCAAGGGCTATTACCTCTACTGGGGAACGGAGAGCAGTGGAACGCCCACCGGCTCTTTGCAGACTTCCACCAGCTACACACCCACAACGGC
>JAANMX010002394.1_pt1 | contig 18702 bp, 21 predicted proteins | sample 7279681 | NCBI WGS metagenome assembly JAANMX01 (sample SAMN14094542, study PRJNA606508) | bioreactor metagenome | isolation source: A lab-scale SPAN reactor treating ammonium-rich wastewater day 351 | place: Ireland: Galway | collected 2018-01-01
CACTACTTTCTGATCTTCATCCGCAAGCAAATCATAACGAAATCCATATTTTTCATGGAAATTTTTCTGTCTTTTTATGGAATCGGCGGAAATTCCAATGAGCTGATATCCTGCCTTTTTCAATGTTGAAATATGATCGTTCAAGTTGCAGGCTTCCACGGTACACGTTGGCGTATTGGCTTTTGGATAAAAGAAAATCACAAGTTTATTGCCCAGAAATTCTGTAGATTTGATGATGTTTCCGTCCTGATTTTTCAGTTCAAATTCCGGTAATTGGTCTCCTTCTTTCAACATATCTTTCATTTTGATTCAAAAATAATGAATTTAAAAGGAATCGCTTACTTTGGCAATAAGAGTGTAGATTTATTTTGATTTAAAAATGCTACGTTTGCGATTCGAATTTTAAGTGACATGACCAAAAAGCAAAGAGCCGAAATTATCCTCAGAGAACTCGAAAAATTATATCCTGAAACTCCAATTCCGCTGGATCATACTGATACTTTTACGTTGTTGGTTGCTGTTGCACTTTCCGCACAAACCACCGATAAAAAGGTAAATGAAGTAACGCCGAAGTTATTTGCTGTTGCCGATACGCCGCAGAAAATGGCTGCTTTGGAAGTAGAGCAAATCCGTGAACTCATCAAAGAAATAGGACTGAGCAATACGAAAGCCAGAAATCTTAAAAGAATGGCGGAATTGCTCATGGAAAAGCATGACAGCGTGGTGCCGCAAACTTTCGAAGACCTGGAAGAACTTCCCGGAGTAGGGCATAAAACCGCTTCTGTAGTGATGAGCCAGGCATTCGGACATCCTGCATTTCCGGTCGATACGCATATTCACCGGTTGCTGACACAGTGGAAAATTACTTCAGGAAAAAATGTGGTGGAAACAGAAAAAGATGCGAAAAAAGCTTTTCCGAAAAATACTTGGAACAAAGTGCATCTTCAGATTATTTTTTACGGTCGGGAATATTCTCCCGCGCGAGGCAACAGAGAAAGAGATTTTATCAGCAGAATGCTTTCCGGAGAAAAAACTACTGAATAATTTTTCTCACTTTGTAAATCAGTTCAGTAATCTCAAAAGGTTTGGCAAGATAATCGTCGGCTCCGGCTTCTTTGCCTAGTTTTAACGTTTGAGGATGGGCGGACATCAGGATAATTTTGATGTCTTTCGTCGCTTTCCGGGTTTTCAGGTTTTTAATTAAAGTGAGGCCGTCTACCCCCGACATCAGCATATCAGTAATGATGAGGTTTGGCTTTGTCTTTCTGATCATTTCTTCGGCGATCATCGGATTTACACAACATGTTACTGAGTAACCTTCCGGAACCAGCAAGGTTTCAACCAGAGTACAGATATCTTCATTATCGTCCACAACGAATACTTTCATTTTTTTACCTTTTTAGGGATACATCAAATTTAATCATGAATTCTAATGAATGTAACACGATGTTATTTTATTAAAAATCACATTTGTTATTTTAAAAATAACAAAGCAAATATAATAATAAAAAGCAATTGAATAAAGATAAATAAATATTATTGTTTATTTGCCCATAATTCCATCTTTCTTTCCAGAACAGATAATGGCAAGCAACCTTGGCTGAGGATTTCGTCATGAAACTTGGCTAAGTGGAATTTGTTTCCTAGGCTTGCTTCATATTTATTTCGTAATTCCCTTATTTTTATGGAGCCTATTTTGTAGCTCAGTGCTTGTCCGGGCATTGCCATATAACGTTCTATTTCCGCAGTTGCGCTGGCTTCATCATAAGCTACGTTGCTCAGAAAATACTGAATTGCCTGTTCCCTGGACATGCTTCCGGTGTGAAGTCCTGTATCTATCACAAGCCGTACTGCGCGCAGCATCTGATCACTCAAATACCCCATTTTCTGATAAGGATTTGTGTACAAATCAAATTCCGGGCCTAATGTTTCGCAATAATGCGCCCAGCCTTCACCATAAGCACCAAACCAACCAAATCGCATGAACTTTGGAATATTTTTATTTTCCTGCTGCAAAGCAACCTGATAATGATGTCCCGGAATCGCTTCGTGAAGAAAGAGAGATTCCATACCACTGGTAATGTTGAACTTCGAAGGATCGGGAAGAGGAATATAAAAAATACCTGCTCTTTTTCCATCAGGTGTTCCTTGGACGTATTCTGCACTTGCACTGGCTTCCCGAAATTTTTCGGTTTGGCGGATTTCAAAACCCGTTTTTGGAAAAACACTAAACATGGAGCCCAATTTGGGTTCTATTTTCTTCATAATTTCGTTGAAAGCGGCAAGTACTTCTTTGGAGGAACGATAAGGCATGGCTTTCGGATCGGTTTTCAGATGAGCCAAGAATTCTTCCAGAGTACCTTGAAATCCTAATTGAAGTTTTACTTTTTCCATTTCCGAACGCAGCATGGCTACTTCTTCTTCGCCGATTTTCCTGATTTTTTCTACATCAGTATTGGTCGTAGTCCAGCTTTTTACGTGATATGCATAAGCGCTTTTTCCATTGGCGATGGCGTGGTATCCGTCTGTATTTCTGGATTTTGGAAGGTATTCTTTTTCCAGAAAATCTGCCATGGCTGTATAAGCCGGAATTATTTTTTGGGTAATGGCTTCGTGATATGAAGCAGAAATTTTCTCTCTACTGGCCGAAGATATTGCTGCAGGAAATTCTTTTAGCGGCCCAAAGAAAATATTTTCATTGTGGTTTTTGCTGGTGATTTCTTTTGCTCTCAATTGTGCGATCATTTTCACCACTAATGTTCGAGGGAGAACCATGTTGTTCTGTATTCCCAGACGAAAATTTTCGGTCGCGGTATCCATCCAGTTAGGAAATTTCTCCATTCTGCGCAGCCAGTTTTTATAATCTTCCTCAGTATGAAAAGGCTGGCTTCCTTTTCCGCTGCCTAAGAGAGGAAAATCCAACGGCAATCCCCCGAATTGTGTAAAAGGAATATACTGCGGATGATAGGCGTAGCGTTCTATTCTATCTTTGAGGGTAAAGTCGAGCACATCAAAAATTACCTTTTTATCATCTGTTAAGTTTTTATAATCTACCTGTTTCAGCAGATCCTGGACCGAAGTATAAAAAGCGATTTCTTCCGAAATAAATTCTTTACTGATGTTTATCGGAAGTTGGTCGTTGTATCTGCCATCGCCTTGAGCCGTGGCTTCCAGAGGAAAAAGTTTCAGATATTGTTCATAATATTTTGCCGCAACAGAGTCTATATTTGCTGAAGGTGTTTTTTCCGCTACACTTTGTTTTTTTTGGCATGCCGTGAGCAATATCATCAAGATGAAAAAGAGCAGGTGAATCTTGTTGTTCATGTTTTCTTTTTTGCTATGCTAAATTAATTTTAATTTTCTCTTCATACAACCCTTCACAAGACAAAATATATGCTAAAATGTTTTGCACAACCGGGCAATTTTTTATCTTTGTTCAATGCGTTTAAAAATCAAATATTTACATTCAATTCTTTAAAGTAAAATGAAAGGGATTTTGAAAATTTATCACCCCGACGAGACCTTAAAATACCATATTACAAATACTTATTGCAAAGCAGTTTACAGCAATAAACAGCATCTTCTGGAAGTAGAAATAAAGACGGATGACTGTCTTGATCATGTAGAGGACGACTCATTACAATATCATTTTCCACAGCTCTCTCTGAATGTTTTTGATTTTCCTATTGATTCGCAAAATCTCGAAGAACATACTTTCCTGATTTCTGATGATGATGAAAACACCTTCACGGAAGTAGATTTATATGATAATGAGGACGCATATCTTTATGAAAATGAACTCACTTTCAATACCAATGATGAAGAAGTTCTACAACTCGTTTGGAAAGGGATGATTAGTGATTTTTATACCGGTTTGGACTCGCCGGTTCCTTTCAGATTGAAATGTCATTTCAAACACGAAGATCCCGAAGTTGGCGACGAATAATAAAAATCATAACGTAAATAATTTCATCATACTAACGGAAGGTGATTTTCGTTACTATAAATACTAAACAATACTATGCAGGACAGTACACAGGTTATTACAACGGCAGTAACACCCACAGTTCAGGAACCGGAAATCCATGTTTTTTCACTTTGGGACGTTTTGTTCAGCGGTGGAATTGTGGGAAATTCCATTATGATTGCTATTTTTCTATTGGGAATTCTGGCACTTTATATTTTCCTTGAAAGATATTTTTTCATCAAAAGAGCTTCCAAACCGACTCCTAATTTTCTGGAAAACATTAGGGATTTCATACAGGACGGAAAAATTCAGACCGCCGTTGACTATTGTAAAAGTATTGATTCTCCTGAAGCAAGAATGATAGAAAAAGGGCTTGCCAGAATCGGAAGGCCGATTTCCGATATTTCCAATGCCATGCAAAATCAGGGACAACTGGAGGTTTCCAAGCTGGAAAAAAATCTCAATATTCTTGCCTCTGCAGCCGGAGCCGCTCCAATGTTAGGGTTTCTGGGAACCGTGGTCGGGATGATTATGGCATTTTTTGAAATATCGAATGTTACCGGAGCGGTAAGTCCGAAATTGCTGGCTTCCGGAATTTATACTGCAATGGCAACCACGGCAGTCGGGCTATTCGTGGGGATTCCAGCGTATTTCTTTTATAATATTCTGGTTACCAATGTCGATCGCCTAGTTTTGAAAATACAAACTCATGTGAACGAATTTTTAGATACCCTCAACAAACCGTTGTAATATGGAGTTGAAAAGGAGAAATAAAGTAAGTGCAGAATTCAGCATGGCATCCATGACAGATATTATATTTCTGTTGCTGATTTTCTTTATGATTACCAGTTCTGCCATCAGCCAAAGCGCTATTGATGTGAAACTGCCTAAAGCTACTTCCGAACAAGCAAGTGCGCAGGATCCGGCAACGGTAACCATTACTAAAGATGGCAAATACTTTGTAAATGATGAAGAAATAACCAAAGAACAGCTAGAAAATCATTTGGTAAATGTTTTAAAAGGAAGTGAAAATCCTTCTTTTACGATCAGAGCTGATGAAAATGCCATTCATAAAGATGTTGTTTTCGTGATGGGAATTGCAGAAACGCACCATTTTAATTTAGCGATTGCCACCATTACTGAGGAATAAATACTATTTTTAAATAAAATGTATACACTGCAACATAAGAGAAATGAACAGAATGACCGCAGAAAAAGTGCGGTGATCACGTTTCTGTTTTCGTTACTGGTGTTTTTAGGAATATTTTTCTATCAGTTTACGAGAACTGTGATTCCACCCCAACAAATTACCACCATGTTGATCAATTTTGGTGATCTCCGGGATGGCGACGGGACGGAAGAGCCTGCTCCCCAGGAAGGAAGTTTTACTTCCTCAGATGAAGTGACGCAACCCCAACCTGCGGCCGTTCCTTCATCGGCGGTAAATGAAAAAGTGATTACAGGAAATAATATAAGCATGACCACTCCGAAGACGGAGAAAAAGGAAAATGTGAAAAAAGCGGCTCCGCAACCCGTTGTCCGAAATAAACCTTCTTCAGCATCTGTGAAATCCTCTACCACAACGCCCAAATCACAAGGCGACGGAAAAGGAACAGCCGCTGTAGGAAATCTGATCCGCGGACGGGGAAATAATGCCGGAAGCCAGGGAACAAGCGGAACTACAGGAAATGCAGGAGATCCGTTGGGTGGAGATGGAAATGGCGACAGCCGGATAGGCATCGACCGAAAACTTGTTGGATTTATTCCGGGAACAATGGGAAGAGGTGGTTCGCAACCCAGTCATAATTGCGATGCAAGTGGAAGTATTACGATCGCTTATGTTGTGGATCAGGCAGGGAATGTTACCTCAGCGAGACGTTCCGGTGGAATCTCGGATGCCTGTGTGGTATCCACCACGCTTGCTTGGGTAAGACAATATGTAAAAGCCGAAAAAGCGAATACATCGTCTACAGGCAGTTACAGAATTACTTTTTAAAATTTCTTTAAATAAAATCTCAGATTGAGATTAATTTAGATTTTCAGGTAATCTTGAAGGAATTTTTTCTGGGAATCAAATGCTAAATCTTCTAAACGCAGTTCGTGAATGGGTATCCACCGGGTTTCAGAGATCTCGGAAAGTTCAGGGATAATTTCAGGTTTTTCGGGAATTCCATATTCAAAGAAAAGATCCAGCGTGTGATAATCAATTCCTTTATAATGATAAATATTTGGAAGGCTGGAAATATAACGCAGAGAAGCGAAATCCACTTCCAACTTTAGTTCTTCCCACAATTCTCTTTTACACGTTTCCTCAGCACTTTCTTCAGGATCTACAAATCCGCCGGCAAGATCCAGCTTGTCTTTGTGGGGATCATTATTTCTTTTTGTAAAAAGGATTTCATTTTTATGTCTGATCATAACGGCAACCGCTCCCGCAACATTGTGATACAGCGTAAATCCGCAATTGCAACTCCATTTTCTGTTGTCCCAACGGATGGTTTTTTGGCCACAATTGGGACAGTATTGAAACGTATTCATGAAATTCTGGATCCTGTTTCTGTAATGTTTCGTGGATGATAATTCAGAATCACATCGCGGAGTTCTTCTGTTTTCAAATGTGTATAAATTTCAGTCGTTGTGATACTGGAATGCCCCAACATTTCTTGAATATAACGCAAATCGGCACCATTCTGCAATAAGTGTGTCGCGAAAGAATGGCGAAAAGTATGCGGCGAAATCTTCTTGCTGATGCCCGCTTTTTCTGTAAGTTCTTTGATGATAATAAAAACAATAACTCTCGACATCGAAGAACCGCGGCTGTTCAGAAACAGAATATCTTCATGTTTCTTGTTAATTTTATATTGAGATCTTACATGATCGATATAATTTCTAATGAGCCTTGTTGTGTAATCGGCCAGAGGAACAAAACGGGATTTGCCTCCTTTTCCGTCTACTTTCAGATAATTTTCTTTGAAATTAATATTAGAAATTTTCAGTTCAATAAGTTCAGAAACACGGAGTCCACATCCGTATAAAACTTCTATTAGGCATTGATTTCGTAACCCTAAATCGGTATCCAAATTGATCGCTTTGATAACTCTTTCTACATCCTCCAGACTAAGCGTATCAGGAAGATAAAGCCCGAGTTTTGGGCCTTCGAGCAGCTTTGAAGGGTTGTCTTCCCTTATTTCATCTTCTAATAAATATTTGAAAAAAGCTTTAATAGAGGAAATCCAACGAGCCTGTGAACGTTCACTAAATTTTAATTTTGATAATCCGAAAAGATATTCCTGCAATTGGGTGTAAGTAATGGTGTCGGGGCCAATACCGGGAAGTTCAACTTCGGCGTAGTCTTTCAGTTTCCGGATATCCCGAACATAAGCATCCAAGGTGTTATCGGAAAAGTTTCTCTCGAACCTGAGAAAATTCTCAAAGTCTTTTAATTTTTCATCCCAATTCATAGTTGTGTTTTCTTTGTGTTTTTTAAAGTTCTTCATCCAGAACTTTTAGTATTTCTATTCCATGGTTTTTCAGGAAAGAAATACCGTCATCATCAGAATACTCCTGAAGATAGACCAGTCTGGAAATGCCGGATTGTAGCACCAGCTTGCTGCATTCTTTACACGGCGAAAGGGTGAGGTACAAAGTAGCATCCTTTGCAGATTGTGTAGATCCTGCGAGTTTCAAAATAGCATTGGCTTCTGCATGCAGAACATACCAGTGCGTTTTTCCGTTTTCATCCTCACATTGGTTTTCAAAACCAGAGGGAGTTCCATTATATCCGTCCGAAATGATCATCCGGTCTTTTACGATCAGTGCGCCCACTTGTTTTCTGTGGCAATAGGAAAGTTTCGCCCATTCACGAGCCATTTTCAAGTAAGCAATATCAAATTTATTTGGTTTCAAAATACTATTTATTTTAAAACACAGGTTTTCTTTTCTCAAGAAATGCTGCAACGCCTTCTTTTTTGTCGTCCATTTCGAAAAGTTCTCCGAAGGAAATGATTTCCTTTTCAAAACCTTTATCGGTATCTGAAAGGTTGACGCTTTCTATTGCTTTTGCAATTCCCATAGGAGAATTTTTTGAAATTTGTTCTGCTAAAGCTTTGGTTTTTGCCAGCAATTCCTCCTGTGGAAAAACTTCATTTACGAGTCCTATTTCCTGAGCTCTTTCTGCAGAGATCATTTTTGCTGAAAAAATTAATTCATTCGCCAAGCCTTTTCCAACCAGTTTCGGCAGTCTTTGTGTGCCTCCATAACCGGGAATTAATCCCAATGTTACTTCCGGAAGTCCCAGTTTTGCATTTTCAGAAGCATACCGAATGTGGCACGCCATGGCAAGTTCTAGTCCGCCGCCCAATGCAAATCCATTGATCGCTGCGATGACGGGTTTTGTCAAGTTTTCAATTTTATTGAATAAAGAATTCTGTCCGTTTCTTGCAAGTTGTTGTGCTTTTTCAGCATTGAAATCTGCAAATTCTTTAATGTCCGCGCCGGCAATAAATGATTTTTCGCCAGCGCCAGTAATAATGATAACCCTACAGGAAGTTTCACTTTGCAGTTTATCCAGCGCATTGCTGATTTCCGCGATGGTGGCTGCGTTCAAAGCGTTCAGAGATTGTGGTCTGTTGATGGTAATCACCGACACGTGTTGTTCGGTATCAATAATTATATTTTCGTAATTCATAATAAGTTATGAGTGTAATCTGACAATTGTTTGACAAATTAAAGAAATTTTATTTAATAGATAATGAAAATAGTTGAGAATCCGCTTTGTTAATTATGCAATGGATAATAATTAAACTTTAGCATGGCTGAGTGTGTTGGCATCAATATTAATTTGAAGTCCCATTGCGATTTTCATTCCCATTTCAATATTTGCGCGGAAAAAATGACAGAGCTGACGGTTGATGATTTCATCTTTTTGGCTTCCTTTAATTTCTTTCATACTTTCAATAATGTTGTGAATCAGCCTGTTGCGCTCCTCAGTGTTCATTACTTTAGTGTAGAGAAGTCCGGGTTGGGTATAATGATCTTCATCGGTTTCAAGCGCGATGTATTGGCTAAAATCCATTTCGTTTTGACGAAGAGAGGGATTTTGGTTACCTGTAAAAGGTGATTGATTAACTTGAATTTGTCCAGCATTGATGCCGATTCTGTGTCTTTGTGAATCGGGGTAAGAGAATAATCTAGCCTGCAACATTTTGTCCGGAGAAAAACCGATTCCAGGAATAAGGTTTGAAGGCGCAAAAGCAGCTTGTTCTACATGACTGAAATAATCCGAAGGGATTTCATTAAGTTCTATTTTGCCGATTTCCATCAATGGAAATTCGTCCTGAAACCAAACTTTGGTCACATCGAAGGGATTCCAGCGAGAATTTTTCGCCTGTTCCTCCGTCATAACCTGAATGTACATAATCCATGATGGGAAATTGCCCTGTTCGATGGCGTCACACAGATCTTCCTGTGCTGAATCCGGATGTTCTCCGCTATTTCTTATAGCTTCTTCTCGGGAAAAATTCTGAATTCCCTGCTGAGTTTTGAGATGAAATTTCACCCAGACTTTTTCCTTCGCTTCATTAATCATTGAAAAAGTATGAGATCCGTAGCCATTCATATGTCTATAACCTTTCGGAGTTCCGCGGTCGGACATTAGCATCATTATCTGATGAAGACTTTCAGGGTTCTGACTGTAGAAATCCCACATTGAATTTGCGCATTTCAGATTGGTCTTCGGGAGTTTTTTATGACTGGTAATAAAATCCGGAAATTTTTTCGGGTCATTAATAAAGAAAACGGGCGTGTTGTTGCCCACCAAATCCCAGTTACCTTCTTCTGTATAAAATTTTATAGCAAATCCTCGCAAGTCTCTTGCAGCATCCGGGCTTCCTTTTTCACTTCCCAGAGTTGAAAATCTTGTAAATATCTTGCAGCTGTTTCCAGCTTTTGAAAAAAGCTTAGCTTGTGTGTATGCTGAAAGATCGCGGCTAACAGTGAAAGTGCCATAAGCTCCGGATCCTTTTGCGTAGACAGCTCTTTCCGGAATTTGTTCCCGTGCAATGCGGGCCATATTTTCGCGAAGCAGGAAATCGTGAAGTACAGTAGTTTGATCGGATGAAGCATCCTGACGAACGGAAGACGGAGTCATTTTTCTAAAGTCCATAACGACGGTTTTTTCAACAAATACAAATTTAGGGATTGCTTTTAATAATACCCTGAAATTTAACACATATTATCAAAAACAGCTTATCTTTGTGATAGATATTATTAATAAAATGAACATTCAACAGTTAGAATACCTGATTGCAGTAGATAAATATAAACACTTCGGAAAGGCGGCTCAGGCGTGTTTTATTACGCAACCTACCTTAAGTGCCATGATACAAAAACTTGAAGATGAGCTTGATGTAAAGATATTCGACCGCACTACGCATCCTATACGTACTACTGATGTCGGTTCGCAGATTATCGTTCATGCGAAAACCATCATTGATTCTGTAAATGAACTCCGCAATAAAGCCGATTTACTGAACAACGTATTGGGCGGAAAAATTAACCTCGGGATTATTCCCACGGTTTCCACTTACATTTTGCCTACTGAAATATTTGATTTTCTTCAAATCAATCAAAAAGTAGAAATGCAGGTAAAAGAAATGACTACAGAAAATATTATTAAGTCTTTGAAATCCGGCGAACTGGATGCGGGAATTATTTCTACGCCTTTCGATGCAGCTTCCGAATTTTATCAGGATTTTCTCTTTAATGAGGAGTTGATGATATATTCTTCAGAAAACATCACCAAGGAAGACAGCTATATTGTTCCTGAAGCCATTGATGTTAATAAAGCTTGGTTGCTGGAAGAAGGCAATTGTCTGAGGACGCAGTTTGAAAATATTTGTCATCTGAAAGAAAACACAATGAAGCCAAAAAATCTTGATTTCATGGCTTCTAATATTAATACGCTGATACAAATGGTGGATAAAGTAGGCGGTATTTCTATTATTCCGGAAATGGCTACCCATCAGCTTTCCGAAGAGCAGAACAAAAAAGTTTCCCGTTTCAGAAAGCCTTTTCCTTTCCGGGAAATCAGCATTATTTATTATAAACCCACTTATAAACAAAAGATCATTGATGAATTCACCTCTTTTGTAAAGAAATCTGTGGAAAATAAACTGAATTATTTCGAAAAACCAGAAGATTATATCAGTATAAAACCGCAGTAGAAAAACAAGTATGTGGCGTAGATCTGCTTTGCTGAATTAAAAAATTGTCAGTACATTTGTCCCTTGAAAGGAGGAAAAATTTGAGCTGATTGCAACCTCGGAAAAAAATGCTAAAACACAATTTCTATTTTAGCTTCAGTTTCTTTTTTCAGCTTTTTCCTTCATAATTTTTAATTTAAAATAAAAAAATATGTCGTATTTATTTACATCTGAATCCGTTTCAGAAGGACACCCTGATAAAATTGCTGACCAGATATCGGATGCGCTTATCGATCATTTCTTAGCGTACGATCCCACTTCCAAAGTGGCTTGTGAAACTATGGTCACAACGGGACAGGTGGTATTGGCTGGAGAAGTAAAATCTAAAGCCTATCTTGATGTTCAGAGTATTGCAAGAGATGTAATCAATGGAATTGGTTATACCAAAGGCGAATACATGTTCAATGGAGATTCCTGTGGTGTGATTTCTGCAATTCATGAGCAGTCTCCGGATATCAATCAGGGAGTTGACCGTGTAAGCGAAGATGCGGATTTTGAAACCCGAGCAAACGCACAAGGAGCTGGAGATCAGGGAATGATGTTCGGTTATGCAACCAACGAAACTGGAAATTATATGCCGCTTGCTTTGGATTTGGCTCATTCTATTCTGAAGGAACTTTCCGCACTCAGAAAGGAGAACGGAGCAATTCAATATTTGCGTCCTGATGCTAAATCCCAGGTTACCATTGAGTATTCTGATGATCATAAACCTGTGAGAATAGATTCTATCGTGGTTTCTACCCAACATGATGAATTCGGAAGTGATGAAGCGATGCTCGCAAAAATAAGACAGGATATTATTAATATTCTTATTCCGAAAGTAAGATCCCGTCAAAAACCAGAAATCCAATCACTCTTCAATGACGAGATTAAATATCATATTAATCCTACCGGAAAGTTTGTCATTGGTGGTCCTCACGGAGATACAGGGCTTACGGGAAGAAAAATAATTGTAGATACTTATGGCGGAAAAGGAGCTCACGGTGGTGGTGCATTTTCCGGGAAAGATCCTTCCAAAGTGGACAGAAGTGCTGCCTATGCGACAAGACATATTGCGAAAAATCTGGTGGCTGCCGGTGTTGCAGATGAAGTTCTGGTTCAGGTTTCTTATGCCATCGGTGTTGCAGAACCTTGCGGATTGTATATTAATACGTACGGCACTTCCAAAGTAAATTTTTCCGACAGCGAAATTGCCCGTAAAGTGAATATGCTTTTCGATCTAAGGCCTTTTGCTATCGAACAAAATCTGAAACTCAGAAATCCTATTTATCTGGAAACAGCATCCTACGGTCACATGGGAAGAGAATATTATACTGCCGACAAAACCTTTAACAAAGGAAAGAGCAATGAAAAAACGATAAATGATCTTGAATTTTTCACATGGGAAAAACTCGATAGAGTGGAAGATATTAAAAAAGAATTCAGCCTTTAATTTTTTGAATTCTGATCAGTAAAAAAACTGCTTCATCGTTAAAGTGAAGCAGTTTTTTTTAACTTTACCAAAATAAATGAATCCTATATCATGAAACTTAAACTGTTTTTTGTCATTATTTTACTTTTTTTGATGAGCAGCCTAACCAAAGCTCAGCTCACGGCGCATACGCTGGTTCATGTCGGATATGTGTATCAGAATCAGAGTTTTGGTGAGATTGGAGGTCGGCTGTTATTGCTTAACAATGATGACATTATTTTCAGAATAGGTGCGTCCGGTTTATTTGGCAGTGTAAACGGAAAGTTCGCTGCGATGCCGAAAGTTGAGGCAGATGTGCTGTTTAATTTTGAAAAAAATGTCGATTTGAACCACGCTTATTATTTCTTAGGCGGTGCTGAAATCACTACACAATATATCGCCCCGAAAGTTGGGGTTACCCTTTTCGGACTCGTGGATTTAACTGGTGGTTACGCATTTCCCCTTGGAACAGAAGGGTTGCACGGAAAAAAACTTGAAGGATTTAATTTAAACTTCACTATTAATCTGCCCATTGTGATGATTCGTGACCTTCTAAACTAAATTGATTAGGAAATACCATCAAATGTAGAATTGTTTAAGATATATTAAAAATATTATTTATATTTACTGCATAAAAGAAAAATGCCTATAGAATAATTTTTACTTCGTTTATTTTGTACCACACACAACTCCTTTGTCTATCAAAAGGATAAAGAACACTATATTGAAGAAAAAGTTATGAAAACTACATTAGACAGCACTCTTATTACGCAGTATCAAAATGGTAATGAAGCTGCGCTGGCAACTCTCATAGAACGGCATCAGAAAGAAATATTTTCCTTTATATTTTATAAAGTTCTGGATCAGGACTTGGCTAATGACCTGTTTCAGGATGCCTTCATGAAGATTATAGTCACCTTAAAAGAAGGACGCTATAACGAAGAAGGAAAATTCAACGTTTGGGCTAAAAGAATTGCACATAATCTCATCATTGACCATTACCGGCTGAAATCCAAGCATATCAAAGTTTCAGAAACTACGTACGAAAACGAAGAATATTCTATTTTTGATATCCTGAGAGAACCTTCTGATAATATTGAAGATCAGTTGATTACTCATCAGATTAATCATGATATGATGAATCTTCTGCAATATTTGCCGGAAAATCAGCAGGAAGTTATCAAGCTCCGGTTTTTTGATGGCCTGAGTTTCAAAGAAATTGCCGAGCAAACCGACAGCAGTATTAATACAACACTGGGCAGAGTGCGTTATGCGCTCATCAATCTCCGAAAGATGATTGAGGAACACCAGATTTCACTCACCAGACAATAATATTTTTTTTTCAGCGTTTAAAAAGGTAAGTAATTGCCTATGAAAAAAAATGACACTTTAAAAAGAGAAAATCTTAAACCAAAAAAAGAAACCATTGCTTTTTTACTGAGTTTTTCCAAAAGCGTGGAAGTTTTGAAAACAAAAAACAAAAGCTTTCCCATCACCAAAAATTAATTATTTACATTTGTGCTGTAATGATACAGCACATTTTTTTTGACCTCGACAATACCCTTTGGGATCACAGGAAAAACGCCCGTTTGACACTTTTTGATCTTTATCAACGCGAGCAGATTTCGGATAAATTCTCTATTAATTTCGAAGATTTTCATAAGGAATATTATACCATAAATGAAAACTTGTGGGCGCAAATCCGCGATGGAAAAATTGATAAGGAACATCTTCGGAAGCATCGGTTTTATGATAGTTTTCTTTTTTTTGGTATTGATGATTTAGAACTTTCCCAAAAATTTGAACATCATTTTCTGGATGAAATACTGAATTATAATGAATTGGTAGAAGGTGCCTTCGAGCTTCTGGAATATCTTTCCGAAAAGAAATATAAGCTTCATGTTCTTTCTAACGGTTTTTCTGAAGTTACCATAAGGAAATGTGAACTGTCTGGCATTAAAAACTATTTTCAAACCATCACGAGTGCTGACGAAATTGATATTAGAAAACCCAATCCCGAAATTTTTGAATACGCTTTGAAAAAAGCAGGTGCCGAAGTTACGCATTCAGCGATGATCGGCGACGATTGGGTAGCCGATGTGGAAGGCGGCTTGGCTTTTGGAATGAAGACTATTTTTTTTGATGTCTTTAATGATCATTATGAAGCTGAAGGTTTAACAGTCATCCACAAACTTTCAGAAGTTAAGGCTATTTTTTAAATCCGTCAGTTTACAGGAAATATTATGGCCAGAATTCTTTTCCTCACCACCGCACACCAATATGATGACGACCGAATTTTTCATCATCAGGCTAAAGAACTTCAAAAAAGCGGCCATGAAGTAAAGATTTGCAGCCTTTCTTCTGATTTTCTGTTGTTACCGAAAAGAGGTTGGGCGGTGGTTTTATCAGAATTTTTCTTCTTTTAAATCCACTTTAAATAATTTTTCAGGAAATGGCATTTCATTGAATGGCGTTTTTGGAAGATATTCTTTGCTGAAAACGGCACACATTGTATTTTTTGGGTGATAAAGGTATTGGTGAAGATCCAGAGGCAAGGCATCTAAAATCGCAAGAAAAACTTCATATCTTATTTTCTGCGGATGATATGCGTAGTCGTGCCATACCACGATAGTATTATCATTTACAAGATTTTCGAATATTTTTTTGGTATCGTTCAAAACCATTTCATAAGAATGATCCCCATCAATAAAAATCAAGTCATATTTTTTGTTTAATGATGAGAAATCGAAAGTCTTGCTGTTCGTTTCAATATGTTTTATTTCCGGATTTTTCTTAGATAAAATTCCATGCTGGCGGATATAGGCTTCATCCAATCCAAGAGCTCTCATTTCATCTTTCGGAAGATTGATTGTGGTACAGTCCGAAAGTATTTTTGCAACATTATACACGCTTTCGCCACGCCAGGTTCCAATTTCCAGATAACTGCTGATATTTGATTTTGAAGCAATGGTTTGCAACAGTATGAAATCATTGATTAAAGAACTGCCGTCCAAAAAAAAAGTTTCAGTCGTAGCATTACAATTCCCGAAATTATTGATGTCGGTTTGCGGAAGTGCCGAAATATTTGGGTAGTATTTTAGAAGCTTTTCATGGAAAACACCGTTGTCTTTTATTACTAAATTTGCAAGATATGGGCGCTTGAGAAAGAGTCGTAAAAAAGAAAGAAATTTACTAATTTTATTGATCATAAAAAATCCTTGGTTATTTGCAACAAAGGTAATAATTACAAACTCAATATGACCCCCAAAAAAGTACTATTCATATCATCTTGGTATCCCAATAAATTGGAACCACTAAATGGGAATTTTGTGCAACGACATGCAGAAGCGGTTTCTTTATTCAATAATGTAGAGGTTTTACACGCTGTTGGAGATTTCAATCAGTCTGAAAAATATATTTTCGATGAGCATATCAGCCATGGTTTACGAACGTTAATTATATATTACAAAAACACCAGTTATCCCCTCCTGAATTTTATCAGACGCATGTATGCTTACAAAATTGGTTTCAGAAGAATGACAAAACCGGATATTGTACATGCAAATGTTTTGTACAACAATATGTTATTTGCAGTATATCTTAAAAAAAAATTCAAAATTCCGTTTGTAATTACCGAACACTGGACTGCTTTGCAGCAAGAAAACATTAAGAATACACCAAAAATAGTACAGAAAATCGCGAAATTTATTGGTAATCAATCTTCATATTTACTTCCGGTGAGTCTGAATTTGCTCGACAGCTTAAAAGCACTTCGGATAAAACAACCCAAAAAAGTAATTTCGAATGTTGTAGATACTGAAGTTTTTACCATTGGAAAGGATGAAAACACTATTCCTAAATTTCTCCATATATCGAGTTTAGTTCCAAGAAAAAGAAGTGACAGGATTATCGCAACAGCTGTGAAATTAAATTATCAAGGCTATAAATTCAGCTTAGAAATTGGTGGGGACGGAGATTTTGAATCTTTGCAAAAAATGATTGATGAGCATAATGCCAGAGCATACATTACCACTTTCGGAGGAATGAGCTATGCTGAAGTTGCTTTAAAAATGCAGCATTCAGACTGTTTTGTTCTCTTTAGCACAAACGAAACACAAGGTTGTGTTATTCTCGAATCATTCAGTTGTGGAGTTCCGGTAATTGCAACAAGAGTTGGCGGCGTTCCCGAGTTTGTGCAAGATGGTTTTGGAATTTTGATTGATAATGAGGAACAACTGTTTCATGCAATGAAAAGTATCATTGAACAGAGTACTTCTTTTGCTGATCGTAAATTGCTGAGGCAATATGTTGTGAACCATTTTTCTAAACAAGAAATTGCCCGACAGTTCTCGGAAGTTTACGATGAAGTTCTAAGAAATAATAAATGATACTGAAATCCGATTTTTTCAGAAATTCAGGAATTTGGATTACGGCTGCAGCTGTTTCCGGAAAATTCATGCTGCTTTTGATTAACGTTTTTCTCATCCGTTATTTATCTGCGGATGAATTTGGTTTGCTTACTATTGCTGTCAATTTTGCAGCTTTTTTTATTCCTGCGATAGGTATAGGTTCCGCACACGGATTATTAAAATTTGGTGCGGCCGTGGAAGATGATATAAAAGCGAATATTTTTCGCTATTCTTTAAAATCGGGATTTATAGCTCATCTCGTATTGAGTTTCATTTTTATTTGTTCGGCGTTTTTATTGCAATTCGGCAGCAAAACTGTTCTGTTGCTTTCATTGGTAATGCTTATTCGGCTTTTCGGATTGTTTTATCTGGAACAAGCAAAAGCAGAGCTTCGGGCAGATTTTAATAATAAAAAATATGCTCAGCTCGAATTGCTTACCAATATTTTAGCTTTCGTTTTTGGTGTTGGATTTACTCTTGTCTGGGGAATTTGGGGATATGTATTTTCGCTTTGTGTGTATCCGTTTTCAGTATTTTTATTTCATCGTTTTCCAACTGTAAACTACGAAGTTACAGATTTGTTTAAGAAGGAATTTTGGAATTATTCCATAAAATCAGTACTAACACTGCTGGTTTTCATGTGGCTTTTTCTACTTGATATTTTTTTTGTTGGTAGGTTTTTCTCTTTAGAAGATGTTACATTTTATAAAATCAGCATTCTGATACCAATGAATTTATTCTTTGTTTCACAAATTTATACTCAAACACTCTACCCTGAGATATGCAAAAATCATCAGAACAGAAAATATCTCATCAATTTTATAAAAACCTATTATATTATTTTCATTCCCGTTTCACTTGTTTTTTTATGTTTAGGATTTTTTTTCGATAATGAAATCATGCAACTTTTGGGAGTGAAAAATTATAGTACAGAAATACTTAGGATCATTTTTCTGCAAATGATGAGTATAATGTTGCTTCGCATCCCGTTTGGTAATCTAATGGGAGCAATGGGATATATGGGCGTTAGTTTAGGCATCGGAATTTTCATGTTAGTTGGAATTATTGTTTCATCATTTATTTTTTTGCCAGGGAGTACACTCGTAACAATGGCTTATATAACATTAATTTTTATAACTTTGGGCGGATTAATTGCCGGGGCATTTTTCTTTAATAAGCTCTTCAGATTAAAATATGAGAATTAATATACTTTTTCTACTGATCTTTATTTTCGTCATTGCGGTTTCCTGCCGAAAAGAAGAACCTTTGCAGAATATTGACCAGATTGTACATCTTTATATTGATTCCTTGGGCAAGGATATGCTGAATAAAAATATTCCCGGATCGTATTTTTCTGTTTCCATGAACGATGTTGATGGCGCCACTGACAATGCTCCTGTTACGGTCAATCTGAAAAAAAATGCCGATACAATTTCGTATATTGAATACATTGCCGGGGCCACGAGAGTGCTCACAGATTCTGTAGCGGACAAGAAAATGTACCGTTCCCGGATTGCGCTTCAATTGATTTCACGAATTAATGACAGCACGCAGTCGGTTTCCCGTGACACACTGATTCTAAATTACACTTACACCCCGGAACTTTTTCAGATT
>JAANMX010002397.1_pt1 | contig 18686 bp, 15 predicted proteins | sample 7279681 | NCBI WGS metagenome assembly JAANMX01 (sample SAMN14094542, study PRJNA606508) | bioreactor metagenome | isolation source: A lab-scale SPAN reactor treating ammonium-rich wastewater day 351 | place: Ireland: Galway | collected 2018-01-01
ATGTTTGCAGGTTGTTCAAAATTACAAATCACTGCAACGGATATTCCCAATTTTTCTAATGTAGCAGATATGGAAAGAATGTTTGCCGGATGTACAGCTCTCAATACAGTTCCTAATATGAACAGTTGGGATGTGTCTAAGGTAAATTCAATGTACTTAATGTTTGCAGGTGCAACAAACTTTAATCAAGACATTAAAAACTGGAATACGTCTAAAGTCACGAATATGGGATCTATGTTTAATGGAGCAAAAGCTTTCAACCAAAATATAGGGAGTTGGAATGTGTCTAATGTTACAGATATGGAGTATATGTTTTGGAACGCAACAAATTTCAATCAGAATATTGGAAATTGGAATGTTTCAAAAGCTAGTATGAAGCAAATGTTTCTCAATGCAGCAGCTTTCAACCAAAACTTGGGTAACTGGCAACTGAAAAATGGGACGGAATTTGGTTTTGATAACTCGGGAATGGATTGTCAGAATTTCAGCAAAACACTATATGGCTGGGCACAAAACGTTAATACTGGTAGCGTTGTTAAATTAACAGCATTAGGTAGAAAATATGGAATTGCTGCACAATCGTATAGAGATAAGCTGGTGCAACTTAAAGGATGGACCATTACAGGAGATAGCTATGATTCTAGCTGTACTGTTCAATTGGCTGTAGCAGAAAATGAAAATGATATATTTTTAATTTCGCCTAATCCAACTAATGGTATTTTTAATGTACGTTCTAAGAGGAAGGAGGAAATCGGTATTTATAATAGCGCAGGGCAAATAATAAAGAAAAAAAATCTGCAAGAAGGAGATAATAGAATAGATATTTCATCTTATCCAAATGGGGTTTACTTAATTCAAAAAAATAACAAAACACATAAAATTATTAAGAAATAATAGTAATGTTTAATTTTAGTGCAAACCTATCCTTTATATTTCATGATATGATAAATTTGAAGAGGAATATTGAGAACATGAATTAACTTGAGTAAGAAGGTTTCTAATCTTCGAACATGGATGAATTTTATAGACGCCATTTGGCGTCTTTTTTCGATAAGACTTGTTTGTATTTTATAGTTAAAATCTTCGTAATTTTGCAGCAGTTTAAATCAAACGTTTAAAAATCAATTATTCAATGGCTTTAATTAAAAGTATATCAGGGATCCGCGGCACTATTGGTGGAAAAGTGAACGAAAATCTTACGCCGCTTGATGTGGTGAAATTTACTTCCGCATTCGGAACCTGGCTTCAAAATAATAAAAACAAAAAGAATTTAACTCTTGTGGTTGGCCGCGATGCGCGGATTTCCGGCGCGATGGTTAATTCTCTGGTTACCGCAACACTGCAGGGACTGGGAATTCATGTGGTGGATTTAGGACTCTCTACAACGCCAACTGTTGAGGTTATGGTTCCTGAACTGAATGCTGACGGAGGAATCATCTTAACCGCTTCTCACAACCCAAAACAATGGAACGCTTTAAAACTTTTGAATGAAAAAGGAGAATTCATCACCGGAGAAAACGGCGCGGAAGTTTTAGCGTTAGCGGAATCCGAAAATTTCAATTTTGCTGAAGTTGACGATTTAGGGAAGTATGAAACACGTGACGACGGTTTTACAATCCATATTCAGAAAATTCTGGATTTACCGATGGTAAATGCTGAAGCCATTAAAGCAAAGAAATATAAAATTGTAGTTGACGCGGTAAATTCCACTGGCGGGATTGCAATCCCGGAACTTTTGGAGCATTTAGGCTGCGAAGTGATTAAACTGTATTGCGAACCCAACGGACATTTTCCGCACAATCCCGAACCGTTGAAGGAGCATTTGGGAGATATCTGCGAACTCGTGAAGAAAGAAAAAGCAGATCTCGGAATCGTTGTAGATCCGGATGTTGACCGCCTGGCGCTGGTTGATGAAAATGGTGAACTTTTCGGCGAAGAGTATACCTTAGTTGCTGTGGCTGATTATCTCCTGAAAAATAAAAAAGGAGTAGCAGTCTCAAATCTTTCTTCAAGCCGGGCTTTGCGGGATGTGGCTTTGAAACATGATTCACAGTATTTCGCAAGTGCAGTAGGAGAGGTGAATGTAGTCACTTTAATGAAGGACAAAAACGCTGTAATTGGAGGTGAAGGAAATGGTGGAATTATTTATCCTGATCTTCACTATGGAAGAGATTCTCTGGTAGGCGTCGCATTATTTTTAACACATCTTGCGAATGAAAACAAAACAGTTTCCGAGTTGAGAGCAACGTATCCGTCATATTTCATGGGTAAAAAGAAAATTGAGCTTACACCGGATATCGATGTAGACTCCCTTTTAACTAAAATGGAAAAGGAATATCAAAATGAAGAGGTTTCCACAGTTGACGGTGTAAAGATTGATTTCGAAAAAAATTGGGTACATTTAAGAAAATCCAATACAGAGCCAATTATCAGGATTTATACCGAAGCTTTTTCGCAGGAAGAAGCCGACAGTTTGGGAGATCAAATGATTGCTAAAATAAAAAGCCTGATTTAAGATCACTTTTTATTAATTTTAGGAATACTAATAAAATCGTTTTTCCGAAGTTTGTAAGCAGGCTTCAAATTTTGGAAATAACATTGAGAAAATAAATTGGAAGAATTTTTTGAAAACGAACTCATTAGGAAGTTCGAAGAAATGGTAGAAAATAATGATGAACTCTACTTCGAAACCGAAGAATATGAGGACATCATTATTTACTATCTAGAAATGGGCGACATTTCCTTCGCGGAGATGGCGACCAATTATGCGCTGAAACTTCATCCCAATTCTTTAGAACTGAAAATAAAAAAGTTTGAGGTTTTACTTGAACTCGAAAATTATACACAGGCCAAAGAACTGATGCAGGAACTGCAGGAAGCTTCTATGGAAAGCACCGATTTCCTCGTGTGCTGCGCAAAGTATTATTCGAATCTTGGTAATCCGAGACGGGCAATTACCTTTTGTGAAAGAGCCCTGGAACTGGAAGAAGAGGAGAATTTCCTCCACAATTTCATAGCTGATGAGTATGTGAATCTGGAAGATCCCTTCAACGCATTGAAACATTATAAACTGGCTTTAAAATTTGATCAGCAGGATGAGTATTCTTTAGAAAACGTGATGTTCTGCTATAATCAGCTCAGCAGAAGCGACGAGGCTATTGAATTCCTTAACGGATATCTGAACGAGTTCGCGTTCTCTGAAACAGCCTGGTACGAATACGGACAGTTCTATTTCAACCGCAAAAATTATGAGGAAGCGATTCGCGGGTTTGACTATCTTTTGGCTATAAATCCGCAATCTGTTGGGGTGTATGCAAATAAAGCGGCATGTTATGAAGCGATGGGAGAGTGGCCGAAAGCAATTGCTGTTTATGAAGAAATGCTCGAACTGGAGTATACGAAGTCTTTTACCTTCTACAAAATCGGTTTGTGTTATAAAGAGAACAAGCAGCCGGTTTTAGCGCTGAATGCTTTCCAGAAATCTTTGAGAGACGATCCGCAGTTTTATCTGTCAATGATGGAGCAATCTTATATCTACGAAGAAATGGGCGGCATGAAAGAAGCGCTGCACTTTGCAAAAGAAGCAGTTTCAATGAATGATAACAATTTAGATTATCAGAAAAGGCTTGCATTTCTTTACATCGACTCCGGAAGTTTTGAGGAAAGTTTAATTTGTCTTAAAAAACTTGTAGATTTCGAGCCCAACCGGTTTTATAACTGGTATGCATACTCAGAAGTTTTGATGCTGATCGGAGAATTTGAAGATGCGATAACTGTTTTAAAGCAGGCGACGGAAATCCATAACCGCGCAGAAATCTATTATCAGTTGAGCAACTGTTATTTCCATCTCAACAGCCAGAAAGAAGGCAGAAAAGCCCTGGATGTGGCGTTAGATCTGGATCCAAATCTTCTGGAAGATATGAAACAGAAATATCCATTCATCAAAGATGAGGTTGAAAAGGTAAAAACAAAGAAGAAATAATTGTAATCTTTGTACAGATAACAAAAAACCCCGGTCAAATTTGACCGGGGTTTTCTTATGATGTTAAAGATTATTTAGCGCTCTGCTTTTTCTTTACAGTTTCGCCTATTAGGCCATCTTTCTCTTTATTTAATTTCAAAATGATGGTTTCGCCTTCGGAAAGCTGTTTGTTCACCAGCATTTCTGCTAACAGATCTTCGATGTATTTTTGGATTGCACGTTTCAGAGGCCTTGCTCCGAAATCTTTGTCCCATCCTTTCTCTGCAATGAAATCTTTCGCGTCCTGAGAAAGGTCAACATGATAATTGAGTTTTTCAAGTCGCTTATACAATTTTGCCAGTTCCAGATCGATAATTTTGGTAATGTGTTCTTTCTCAAGGGAATTAAAGATCACGATGTCATCTATTCGGTTAAGGAATTCCGGCGCAAATGCTTTCTTAAGCGCGTTTTCAATCGTACTTCTGGCTCTCGCATCGGTAGTTGATTTCTTCGCGGAAGTACCGAAACCTACACCGTCCCCAAAATCTTTAAGATCTCTCGTTCCTATATTGGAGGTCAGAATGATAATCGTATTTCTGAAATCTATTTTCCTACCTAAAGAATCTGTTACAAAGCCTTCATCTAAAATCTGCAGCAAAATGTTGAAAACATCCGGATGCGCTTTTTCAATCTCATCGAGAAGTACAACTGCATATGGCTTTCTACGAACGGCTTCTGTAAGCTGGCCGCCTTCTTCGTAACCAACATATCCAGGAGGCGCCCCAACCAGTCGCGAAACAGCGAATTTCTCCATGTATTCACTCATATCGATACGGATCAGTGCCTCATCTGAGTCGAAAAGTTCGCGGGCCATCACTTTTGCAAGTTCTGTCTTACCTACACCTGTTGTTCCAAGGAAAATGAATGTTCCAATCGGTCTGTTCGGGTCCTTCAGTCCGGCGCGGTTTCTCTGGATGGCTTTTACTACTTTTTTCACCGCATCTTCCTGACCGATAACTTTACCGTTCATCATGGCATCCATCTGCGAAAGTTTATCCAGCTCATTCTTACCGACTTTCGTCACCGGAATGCCGCTCATCATTGAAACTACTTCAGCAACACTTTCTTCGGTTACGACTTCTTTTTTCTCCTTTACATTTTTATCCCAGGTTTCCTGCGCAAGATTCAGCTCAATCTGAAGCCTTTCTTCTTCATCCTTCAGTTTTCTGGCTTCCAGGTAATCCTGAGCTTTCACGGCTTTCTGCTTGAGATCTTTGATTTCCTCGATTTTCTTTTCGTGCTCGATGATTTCTGTAGGAACCTTCATGTTTTTAATATACACTCTGGAGCCGGCTTCATCCATCGCGTCAATTGCCTTGTCCGGCAGAAAACGGTCGGTGATATAGCGTGCAGTAAGATTCACACATGCCAAAACCGCTTCTTCAGTATAGGTCACGTTATGATGATCTTCGTATTTGTCTTTAATCTGATTTAAAATCTGAATGGTTTCTTCAACAGTAGTGGGTTCAACCATTACCTTCTGGAAACGACGTTCCAGTGCACCATCTTTTTCGATATACTGTCTGTACTCATCCAAAGTCGTCGCTCCTATGCATTGAATTTCGCCTCTTGCCAAAGCAGGTTTGAACATATTGGAAGCATCCAGACTTCCGGTAGAGCTTCCCGCACCAACAATAGTGTGTAGTTCATCAATGAAAAGGATGACGTCGCGGTTTTTCTCGAGTTCCGTCATGATTGCTTTCATTCTTTCCTCGAACTGTCCGCGGTATTTTGTTCCTGCAACCAAACTTGCTAAATCAAGCGTAATAACTCTTTTACCGTAAAGAACACGGGAAACTTTTTTCTGCTGAATTCTTAAAGCAAGTCCTTCTGCAATCGCTGACTTACCAACGCCTGGTTCACCGATTAGAAGAGGATTATTTTTCTTTCTTCGGGATAAAATTTGTGAAACTCTTTCGATTTCTTTTTCACGTCCGATCACAGGATCCAGTTTTCCGTCTCTTGCAAGGGAAGTTAAATCACGTCCGAAATTATCAAGTGTAGGGGTTTTGCTTTTACCAGTTCCGATATTTCCGGTTGGTTTACGCATCTGCCCGAATTCTTCTCTTTCTTCGTCATCGTCGTACGCGCTCATTTTTGGATTCTGTCCCGAATTTTTAAGCATCGTTTGATATTCCTTTGTAACTCTCTCGTAATCGATATCGTAAGAACCCAAAATGTTGGTTGAAGGGTCATCAGATTTATAAAGTATCCCTAAAAGAAGATGCACTGTATTAATTTCTGAACCTTGGTATTGTCTGCATTCTAGTTCTGATCGTTTTACGGCCTGATCTGCCATTTTTGTGAAAGAAATCTTGTCACCATCCGGAGAAAAAGGGTTCAGTCCCGATACCGCCATGGTTTCAATCTTTCTTCTGATCTGGGTTAAATCTGCACCCAAATTCTGCAAAATGTCCTTAGCAGAATTCTCAGTTTTAATCATTCCCAAAAGGAAATGTTCTGTATTGAGAAACTCGCTTTGCAAACGTCTTGCCTCGTTTTTACTGTGTTGGAAAACCTGATCCAAACCGTTTGAAAATTTATGATCCATATTATTGTTTCGTTGTTAAGTTTAAAAGACTGCTGGAATCTTTAGTACTCAATCAAAGTTACAAATACTTTACCAAAATTAAAGAATGACTTTATGGCAGGAAATATTTTCTCATTTCACTGAAAATGACTAGGTTTGTGTCCCTAAAAAATTAACTATGAGCCCTGATATTACTAACTTTATTGGTTATGCCGCTTCATTTTTTGTTGTGTTGAGTTTTGTGCTGAAAGACATCAAAAAAATTAGAATTGTAAACCTTATTGGCTGCATTTTCTTTGTCATTTATGGAATTTACAGCGATTATCTTTGGCCTATTATCATTCCAAATGCCATTCTTTGCTTTATACAAGGCTACCATTTGGTAAAAAAGGACTAAATTTCTGTCATGAAAGTTCTGGTAAGCGTTTTTAATAATTTATATACAGACCAACGTGTTGAAAAGGTTTGCAGAACATTATCCGAAAACGGCTTTTCCATTGATCTTATAGGAAATAATTGGGGAGGCTTGCCCGAAATGACGCGCAGCTATCCCTTCTCCAGAATTATCCTCAAATCCACTGTTCTGCGGTATGCTTATATAGAATTCCAATGGAAATTATATAAAAAGCTGTTGAAACGCGCTGACAACGAGACGATTCTCCTTGCGAATGATCTGGATACGCTGCTTCCTAACTATTTGGTTTCAAGGAAACTGAATATTCCGCTTGTTTATGACAGTCATGAGATTTTCACAGAGATGCCTTCCGTAAACGGGCGTTTTACCCAAAAAATATGGCGCTCACTGGAATCTTTTATCGTTCCGAAATTAAATTTTATGATGACCGCAAGCGAAAGTTATGCAGACTGGTTCCGGAAAACTTATGAAATAGAACGTCCGGTCGTAGTGCAGAATTTCCCGCTCAAAACAGAGAATCCACAAGATTATTCCATCATCAATACAAATAAAATTATTCTTTATCAAGGGGTTATCAATCCATCCCGGGGTTTGGATAAAATGATTCCTGCGATGCAGGAAATTGAACATGCAGAATTTTGGATTGCGGGCGACGGACCAAAAAAAGCAGAACTCAAAGATTTGACTAAAACTTTAGGTCTGAACGATAAAGTGAAATTTCTGGGAAAACTCTTACCCGAAAAACTACGGGAAATTACCCATAAAGCAGATGTTGGATTGAGTATTGAGGAAAATAATGGACTAAGCTACTATTTCTCAATGCCAAATAAAGTTTCAGATTATATTCAGGCAAGAGTTCCTGTTGTTGTTTCAGATTTTCCGGAAATGAGAAAGGTTATCGATAATTTCGGAGCTGGTGAAAAAATCCGGAACTACACGGAATTGGCTGAAAAAGTGAAAATAGTGCTCGAAAACGGCAAGCAATTCTATGAGGATTCACTTAATATTGCTGCAGCACATCATTGCTGGGAGCAGGAAGAACCTAAAATCATTCAGCTTTTCAGAGCCATTAGATCGCAGAACTCCTAAACACGAAATCCTTACCTTTGCACAAATTTGAAACAGCAAGATGACGATCAAAGAAAAACAAAATGAAATCGTAGAAGAATTTGCATTTCTGGAAGATTGGGAACAGAAATACGAATATATTATTGATTTAGGTAAAGAACTTAAGGGGTTTCCTGAGGAGAAAAAAACGGATGCCAATTTAATTAAAGGATGCCAGTCTAAAGTTTGGATTGACGCTGAATTTAATGATGGCAAGTTGTTTTTTAATGCAGATTCCGATGGGATTTTACCAAAAGGAATTGTTTCGCTGCTGGTTTCTATTTACAGCGGCCATTCCACTCAGGAAATTCTGGATTCTGATTTCGAGTTTATTTCTGAAATTGGGCTGCAGGAATTTCTTTCACCTTCCCGCGCCAATGGTTTGATGGCGATGACAAAGCAGATTAAGTTTTACGCAGTCGCATACCAGCTCAAAAAGTGAGAACAATCCTGGCATACCGTTTTTCGGCTTTTGGTGACGTTGCAATGACGGTTCCCGTTGTCACCGAATTTCTGGAACAGAATCCCAATGTAAAAATCGTTTTTGTGAGTCGGAAAAACTTTGGCGATTTATTTGATGACATTCCGAATCTTGTTTTCAAAGGCGTAAATATTGATGATTACAAGGGCATTTTCGGTATGAGAAAACTTGCCCAGGAACTTACAGATGAATTTAAGCCTGAATGTGTGGCGGATCTTCATGATGTAATCAGAACAAAAATACTCAGCAAAATCTTTAAGCGTAAAGGATTTAGGGTTTCAATTATCAATAAAGGGAAGAAAGAAAAGGAACATCTTACCGATATCTGGAATCTGGAAAAAGCACCGCTCAAAAAAAACACAGAGCGCTACGCTGATGTGTTGCGTGAATTAGGATTTCCGGTGACCTTATCTCATCATTACAGACCTTATTTGTCACAAAAAAGCGGAATAGGATTCGCGCCTTTTGCTCAGCATGAAGGAAAAATGCTGCCTTTGGAAAAGTCTTTTGAACTTGCAAAGCATCTTTCAGAAAAACATAGAATATATTTTTTTGGCGGAGGAAAAAATGAGGTAGAAACGCTGGATAAGTGGGTTGCTCAAATTCCTAACACTGAGAACGTTGCAGGCCAACTTACTTTAAAACAGGAACTCGCAAAAATAGCTGAGCTCGAAATCATGATTTCTATGGATTCCGCAAACATGCATCTTGCAAGTTTAGCCGGCACCCGCTGCATATCGGTGTGGGGCGCGACCCATCCTTTTGCAGGCTTTCTTGGTTACGGGCAGCACGAAGAAGATGTGGTCCAAATAAAAGATTTGACCTGCAGGCCGTGTTCGGTTTTTGGCGACAAAAAGTGTTATCGCGGCGACTGGGCCTGCCTGCATGAAATTAATATTCAGCAGATTATCAATAAAATTTATAAGGATTAACAAAAAAATCTTTCAGATATTGAAAGATTTTTTGTTTTTTTATAGAAACTTATCGCTTTTTTTTAGCGTTTTTAAATCATGAATATATTCCTTGATGAGCTGATCGTTATCGCGAGGACAAATTAGAAGTGCTTTATCGGTATCCACAACGATATAATTCTTGAGACCGTCGATGATAGCAGCTTTGTTTTTATTTTTGAACTGAACGATGTTTCCCTTCGCATTATACATAAGAATGTGCTTAGGTTGCAAGGTGTTCTTGTTTTCGTCTTTATCTAAGGTTTCGTAAACCGATGTCCAGCTTCCCAAATCACTCCAGCCCAGGTCTGCAGGGATTACATATACATTTTTAGCTTTTTCGAGAATACCGTTATCAATAGAAATTTTGGTGACTTTAGGATAAATCATTTCAATGCAGCTCGCCTCGCCATCGGTGTTATAATCGCAACTCACGAACTGCTGAGACATTTCCTCAAGATAAAGATCGAACGCCGAAAGAATAGATTTTACATTCCAGATAAAGATTCCCGCATTCCAGAGGAAATCGCCGCTTTCCAGAAAACTTTTGGCAATTTCCAGAATTGGCTTCTCAGTGAAAGTTTTCACCTTAAAATGGTCTGCATTTTTTTTCTCAATGAACTGAATATATCCGTAACCTGTATCAGGGCGGGTAGGAGTAATGCCTAAAGTGATGAGATAATCATGTTGCGAAGCCAGATTAAAAGCCAGTTCCACTTTTTGAAGAAAGGTGTTTTCTTTCAGAATCAGGTGATCTGCAGGCAACACAATCATATTGGCGTCGGGGTTTTCAGCAGCAATTTTCTTTGCCATATAAATATTGCAGGCTGCGGTGTTTTTCATCATCGGTTCTCCTACAATATTCTGCGGTTTCAACTCCGGAAGCTGCTGTTCTGTAAGAGAAACATATTCTTTATTGGTGATTACATAGATGTTTTCTTTCGGGACAATTTGGCTGATTCGGTCGTACGTTTGCTGAATCATTGTTCGGCCCGTACCTAAAATATCCTGAAATTGTTTAGGGAATTTCTGTGTGCTCATTGGCCAGAATCGGCTGCCGACTCCTCCTGCCATAATAACGCAGTAATTGTTTGATTTAGACATACTTAACTTAATTTTTCTACTCTTGCTAAAGGTTTAAAAATATACCTTTTCCCGTTGTCGAGATTGAGGCAAATATAGTTCTTTTTGCGTTTACCTTCTATGATATAAGTCTCTTTCCGGTAAATAAAACGGTCGCCGGCTTCTAAATCTTCGATGTAGGAAGTTTCGTCTTCGTAATTTTCTATGTGGAAGTATTTTACCAAATCAGGGCTCGACATGAAGTTCGCTTTTGGTGATCGGGCGAAATTAAAAATAATGGGTTTTAAATCTTCAGAATAAACCGAGATGCTTTCTAAAAGCATTGTCCGGAAAGTATTTTTCCATTCTGCGCCATGAGGAGAAATACGGTTTCCGAAGTTCTCAAAAGCCAGAAGATGCGCAAGTTCATGGGTTAAGACGAAGAAAAAAAGCTGTGGCTGAAGTGTAGAATTTATCGTTATCTGGTGAGACTTATCCGGCATTTTCCGGTAATCGCCCAGTTTGGAATTTCGTGCTTTTGTGATTTTAATGTGAATATAATGTTCGCCAAACCAGGTTTTCAGGAAAGGCAAAGTATTTTCAGGCAGATATTTTTCGAGATTCGTGATCGACATGCTGTAATCCGTATCCTGCAAAATTATAAACTCAGCGGGATACCGGCATAGAAATTAAGCAGTTTCATACTGAAAAGGTAATTGTATTTAGCCTGTGCTACAGATCCCTGGGCATTGGCGAAATTATTCCGCGCACTGTTGAGATCATAAACGGTGGAGCGCCCGGCTGAAAAGCTTTTTTCGGCAAAATCCAAAGCCAGTTTCGCACTCTTTTCAGCCTCAGTTGCCGCAAGATATGCTTCGTAATTACTTTCTGCGTCAAATTGTGCCTGCTGAACATTTTGCAAAACCTGCTGTTTTTGCTGTAACAAAGTGGTTTTTGCAATATCCTCATTAATTTTCGACTGCTCTACCTGTAGTTTTGTAATGCCTTTATTGAAGATAGGGATATTGGCAGATAACCCTAACTGTTGTCCGAAATTGTCTTTGTACTGGGTAAAAAATTGCGACTGCTGAATCGTATTTCCGTTGAGGTCTTTTGCTGGACTAAGGAGGTAAAAGTAAGAACTTCCCAATCCGGCATTTGCAGTAACCGTTGGCCAGAACGCAGTTTTTGTCACTTCGGTTTGCGCCTCGGCTGACTGAATTCGGCTTTCCGCCGCTTTTATTTGCGGCTGGTTTTCGTATGCCTTATTGATAATGTTTTCTGCTGTAAAAAGCGGCGCATCCAAAATCGCGTCAACCGGAACCTCCTGAATATCAAAATTCTTATACTCGGGCAACTGTAAAAGCATTGCGAGTGAAAAGAGACTTCTGCTGGTGTTGATTTCTGCAGTTTTTACATTCTGCTTTTCTCGCGCCAGTGCGGCTTCGGCTTCAGCGAGAACCGTTTGGGGTGTAGTTCCTACTTCGGTGGTAATTTTAGCCCTTTTGTAAAGTCGGTCTGCATTTTCTAAAGCGCTTTCCGAAATTTTGGTAATCTCTCTATTGAGTAATACAGATAAATACTGCTGGGCAATCTGAAGTGATATATCATTTTTAATTCTCTCCAGATCGAATTTACTTGCTTCCACTTCAAATTGTGTTCTTCTGATATTCTTCTCGAGTCTTCCGTTGTTGTAAACGAGAATGTCGGCGCCTACACTTGCGCTGTTGCTGAAATTATCGTTTCGGTTGGTGTTTCCGAAAACATCCCGACCCTGCCCGAATGACGCATTATTATTGATGTTTCCTGATACCGAAGGCAGATACTGACGCTTCGCTATTTGCAGCGAATTATCCTGGGTTTTGGTATTTAATGTATTCTGGATGACCTGCAGATTATTTTCGACCGCGTAGTTTACACACTCCTGAAGCGACCACTTTTTTTGGGAAAACGCTACAAAAGACACAAAGCTCAGCAAGAGGACCGCAGTTTTTTTCATGAGAAATTTTAAAGAATAAGACGGATATTTTATGAATTTGTTACAGTTAAGTCTTCAATTCGTTTATTCTTGAAACAATCGGCATTGAAAAGATTCCGCTTTTTCCCAGATAAGTTTCATAGAAAGTCTTTGCTTTCGCCGCGAATTCAGGGTTGGAATTCTCTTTGTTTTTGAAATAGAACAAGTGCCCGAGAAGCTCAAAATATGGAATATGATGTGCCGTGTCTTTTGTGCTTACCAGTTCGGTGATTTCATCGGTTGATTTATGCGCAAGTTCTTCGAAACTCATTTTAAAAGTATCTCTCATGTTGGTCTCGAAAACGCGGTCGAGCTCCATGAAATCGCCTTCGTTTTTGCCTCCTAAAATCATCTTCGAGAGGAATTCGGAAAACTGTTTCACAATTCTGATGATATAGTCTTTATCGTGTATCATATTAATTTTTTAAGCGAAGAAAATATAAGCTAAAATCACGGAAGTAATGATTCCCACGAGATCTGCCAAAAGCATTGCTGTTACAGTGTATCTTGTATTTTTAATCCCAACCGCGCCAAAATACACTGCGATAACGTAAAATGTGGTATCCGAACTTCCCTGAAGAACCGCCGCTAATCTTCCTTGGAAACTGTCAGCACCGAAAGTCTGCATCGTATCCACCATCATCCCTCTTGCACCGGAACCTGAAAGCGGTTTTATTAGCGCGGTCGGTAATCCGTCTACAAATCGTGTATCGAAACCTGCAACGGCAGCGACCCATTTCATCCCATCGATTAAAACGTCAAAAACTCCTGAAGTTCTTAGCAATGAAATCGCAATCAGCATCCCCACCAGGTAAGGAATGATTTTCACGCAAGTCCAGAATCCTTCCTTTGCGCCATCAATAAAAGCATCAAAAACATTAATTTTTTTATAAACCGCACCCAGAACAATCGCGAAAAAGATGAGCAGAATAATTCCGTTGCTCAAAAGCATACTGAAATTATCCAAACCTTCTTTGGTAAGTTGTACCAGATAAACCACCAGTAAACCGACGATTACGGATATTCCCCCAACATACGCGATTACAGCAGGCTGAAAAAGATTGATTTTCTGATGAATAGAAACGATTATCATCGCCGCCATAGTTGCTGCAAAAGTTGCGATCATGCAGGGAAGAAAAATATCTGTAGGAGTGGCCGATCCCATCGAGGCACGGATTGCAATAATTGAGACAGGAATCAGTGTTAAACCTCCGGCGTGCAGGCACAGAAACATAATCTGCGAATTGCTGGCTCTTTCTTTATCAGGATTTAAAGTTTGCAGACTTTCCATCGCTTTCAGTCCGAAAGGCGTTGCCGCATTATCCAGACCTAGTAAATTGGCACTGAAATTAAGCAACATATGTCCGAATGAAGGATGGTTTTTTGGTATCTCGGGAAATAATTTAGAGAAAAACGGCTGTATTAATCGTGATAATAAATTGATTCCGCCGGCTTTTTCGGCGATGCTCATGAAACCCATAAAAAGTGTCATAATTCCGATCAAACCGAGACAGATTTTTACGGCGGTTTCGGAAGTTCCGATAACGCCATCGGTTTCCTGAACACGATAAATTTGAACCTCAGATTTTGCAGAATCTGTTTTGTAATGAACCCGATTCTGATCAAAATCCGGATTTGCAAGCAGTTGGCTCTGGATTTCGGGATTCAGTTCGGTTATTTTTTTTGAAGCAATCTGCACAGTGTCGCCGCTTTTGCCGACCACCATGTCATTGTAAATTGCTTTGTAATTATCTGAAAATAAATATTTTATACTTGCAACCAAGATGGCAACAATTATAAATGCGCTCCAAATTCTGCTTAAAACCATTGCTGAAAATTTTGTTAAAAATAACTAAAAAGTTTATGCAATTGGGATGAGCCGCCAAAAAATTTCTTGGATAGATAAGCAGTGGCTTAAAAAAGTTTTAATTGCTGGTCTCTACTGCCCGTGAATTTTTCAGTCGAAAGTGGGGTTATTTCTTTGTCAGCGAAGAATTTTCTTCTGCCCAAAGCAAAAGTATTGTGAATCATTTCTGCAATATTTCCTTCGCCTTTATAGCGTTCATGAAAACGTTTATCACCAAGCTTTCCGCCGCGCATCGACCGGATGAGGTTCAGCACTTTTTCTGCTCTGTCGGGAAAGTTGGCGTTAATCCAATTGATAAAAACCGGTTCAACGGTATCATTAAGCCTTACCAAAACATATCCGAATTTCTGTGCGCCCGCTTCAGAAACGGTTTTTAAGATATTAAGGCTTTCGTCGCTTGTCAAGCCCGGAATTACTGGCGCAACCATAACGCCGACAGGGATTTTATGTCCGCTTAAAATTTCGATGGCTTTTAGTTTATTTTTTACAGAGGAAGTTCGCGGCTCCATTTTTCGGCGGCTCTCTTCATTGATGGTCGGAATGCTGAACGAAACAGAAACCAGATTCTGTTCAGACAAAGGTTTCAGAATGTCTAAATCTCTCAAAACCAAAGCGTTTTTCGTTAGAATAGAAACCGGGTGCCGGTAATCCAAGCAAAGTTTCAGAATTTTCCGCGTTATTTCAAATTCTCTTTCGGCAGGTTGATAACAGTCGGTATTTCCTGAAAGGGTAATGGTTTTCGGAACATAATTTCTTTTCTGAAAGAATTTTTCAAGCAGGTCAGGAGCATTTTTCTTGACCATGATTTTTCGCTCGAAATCTGTGCCGGCGGAATATCCCCAGAATTCGTGCGTAGGTCTCGCAAAACAGTAGGAGCAGCCGTGTTCGCAGCCTTGATAAGGATTCAGCGAGTATTCCATCCTTAAATCAGGACTTTTTACTTCGTTTACGATTGTTTTCGGGAAAACTTCTGTGAAAGTAGTCTTTGTCTTCAGAAAATCGTCTTCCTCAGATTCAAAGGTATACTTGTCGAAACGGTTGATCTCATTTCGCTGTGCGCCCTGACCTTTGATGAAATTTTCACTGGACATTAAAATGTTTTGAAGTTGGTTACAAAAATAATTTCTGTTCCTCTTATATAATGAGTTTTAAGGTTTCACTTATCCACAAAAAAAACCCCGAATTCGAAGAACTCAGGATTAATGTTTATGAAGATGAAGAATTATTGCATTGCTAAATATTCTACACCATGATGCCCATCATCTCTATATCGTTTTTCAAAGTGGCGGTGAAAATCAGAGTAGTAATCGTGGTAGTCTTTATGTTTTTTGGCGAAAAATTTTTTAATACCGAATATGCCGAGACCAACTATCACTCCGAGGCTTCCAGCCAATAATACTCCTGTTTCTTTTCTCATTTTTAATACTTTTATTCATGAAAGTTAAGCAAATCCCATTCCTTTTTGGCAACAATTACTTTTAAAGTTTGTTAATATTGGAGTGCTGTACCTTAATACAGTTTTAATTTTATAAATTTGAAAAAACTGTTTAAATGAAGACCAATTCAATTATTATGCTGACAGGAGCCTTGTTTTTTGCTTCCTGTACTACTCAAAAAATGAACAATTCCCTCAATTATCCGGAGACAAAAAAAGTGGTACATTCTGACGAGTATTTTGGGGCGAAGGTAGAAGATCCTTACCGTTGGTTAGAGGATGACATGGCCGCAGATACCAAAGACTGGGTTCAGCGAGAAGTGGCTTTTACCAATAATTATCTTGCCCATATTCCTTTTCGGGAAGAACTCAGATCTCAGCTGAAAGATATCTGGAATTATGAAAAAATCGGCGCGCCGTTTAAAGAGGGAGATTACACCTATTTCTATAAAAACGACGGTCTGCAGGCGCAATCTGTACTTTACAGAACCGATAAAAATGGTAAAACTGAAGTTTTCTTAGATCCCAATAAATTTTCTGATAAAGGAACTACGTCTCTTGCCGGAGTTTCCTTCAATAAAAAGGGGAATCTCGTAGCATACAGAATTTCAGAAGGCGGTAGCGACTGGAATAAAATCATCATTATGAATGCTTTAACCAAAGAAATCATTGATGAAACCATTGTAGACGTGAAGTTTTCCGGAACATCGTGGTTGGGTGATGAAGGATTCTATTATTCAAGTTACGACAAACCGAAAGGCAACAAACTTTCGGCAAAAACAGACACTCATAAAGTGTATTTCCATAAACTTGGGACAAAACAGGCTGCCGACAGACTGGTAATTGGTGGCGAAGATTTCAAGCGCAGATACATGGGAATCGGTGTTTCTGATGATGAAAGATTTGAGGTTTTAAGTGCCTCTGAAGCAACGAACGGAAACGAACTTTATATTAAAGATCTTAAAAATAAAACCGATTTTATTCCTGTACAGAAAGGTTATGAATTCAATACCGATTTCATCGATTCCAAAGGTGATGTCATTTACGCATTGACCGATAAAAACGCTCCGAATATGCGTTTGGTGAAATTCAACATCAACAGTCCGAATGTTTGGACCGATGTGATTCCTGAAACTGAAAACGTGTTAAGCATCTCCACAGGCGGAGGATACATTTTCGCCAGATATATGAAAGATGCGGTGACCAGCGTAAAGCAGTTTGATTATGACGGAAATCTTATCAGAACAATTGAGCTCCCTGGAATTGGCACAGCGTCCGGCTTTGGCGGTAAGGAGAAAGAAAAAGATCTTTACTTTTCATTCACAAACTATATTACGCCTGGAACGATTTATAAATTCAATGCCGACAGTGGGAAATCTGAGGTTTATCAAAAACCGAACGTAAAATTCAATCCAGAAAATTATGTTTCGGAGCAGGTATTTTATACTTCGAAAGACGGAACCAAAATCCCGATGATGATCAACTATAAAAAAGGAACAAAACTCGACGGTAAAAATCCGACGATTTTATATTCTTACGGTGGATTCAATATCAGTTTACAGCCGGCATTTTCTGTGGTAAACGCAATCTGGATGGAAAATGGTGGAATTTACGCTGTTCCAAACATTCGGGGCGGTGGCGAATACGGAAAGAAATGGCACGATGCGGGCACCAAAATGCAGAAGAAAAATGTATTTGATGATTTTATCGCTGCCGGAGAATATCTTCAGCAGAAAGGCTATACTTCAAAAGAATATATGGCGCTTTCAGGCCGTTCAAATGGTGGACTTTTAGTGGGAGCAACCATGACGATGCGTCCTGATCTGGCGAAAGTTGCTTTCCCGGGAGTTGGCGTTTTAGACATGTTGCGATATAATAAATTTACAGCCGGCGCAGGTTGGAGCTACGATTACGGAACTGCCGAAGACAGCAAAGAAATGTTCGAATATCTGAAATCATACTCGCCGGTTCACCAAGTGAAAAAACGGGTTTGCTATCCTTCAACCATGATTATAACAAGTGATCACGATGACCGGGTTGTTCCTGCGCACTCATTTAAATTTGGTGCGGAGCTACAGGAAAAACAGTCGTGCAACAATCCTGTTTTAGTGAGAATTGAAGTAAATGCAGGCCACGGAGCAGGCAGGAGTACAGATCAGGTAATTGGTGAAAACGCTGATTTGCTGAGTTTTGCATTATATGAAATGGGGATTAAAGCTTTGAAAAAGTAATAAAAATCCATACGCCAAATAAAAACTTCCTGAGGAATCAGGAAGTTTTTTTATGTATTTAAGCAAAAAATAAAATCATTATTTTTACGCAATGAAACAGAATGAAATCTCTGATTTTTATGATGAATACGTTCAGAGGCAGATAAAAACAGGAGCTAACGAAAGACTTATTTCCCTTTATAAAAGGCTGCTGAATGGCGGGTTAAATGCCGATTCCAGAGTTCTTGAATTGGGTTGCGGCGTTGGAATTTTCACTAAACTTTTGGCAAAAAAAGTCAAGAACGGGATTATCGAAGCGGTGGATCTTAGTGAAAAAAGTGTGGCCGTTGCGAAGAATGAACTGAAAGACAGGAATAATATTCATTTTGATGTTGCTGATGTGGTGAAATACCAGCCCAAAAATTCAGATTTTGATATGATCACTTTGATGGATGTTATCGAACATATTCCTTTAGAACATCACGCTGAACTCTTCGCAAATTTAGCTAAAATCGCTACTGAAAAAACCAATATTCTTATCAATATTCCTAACCCCCAATATATTGGTTATGCACGAATTAACCATCCTGA
>JAANMX010002399.1_pt1 | contig 18676 bp, 13 predicted proteins | sample 7279681 | NCBI WGS metagenome assembly JAANMX01 (sample SAMN14094542, study PRJNA606508) | bioreactor metagenome | isolation source: A lab-scale SPAN reactor treating ammonium-rich wastewater day 351 | place: Ireland: Galway | collected 2018-01-01
CACATCGACCTGAACGACCAGAATTTTGCCCGCTACGATCAGGACTTCCGCTTTGGCTCCCACAACATCAAACAGGCCTTCTTTCTGGTCAAATTCCTGGAGGATGTGGGCTATGACGGCTCTCGCCACTACGACGCCCACGCCTATCGCACCTCCGACAGCGAGGATGTGAAAGCCTTTGCTCGGGGCTGTATGCGCACCTATCTGATTCTGAAGGAGAAGGCCGAACAGTTCCGCCAGGATGGGGAAATTCAGGCGTTGCTGGCCGAAATCAGGGCAGACGACGGCGCAATGGATCATCTGCGGGGGGGCTATTTGCCCGAAAAGGCTGCGGCACTGAAGGCCCACGGCTTTGACCGGGTGGCGCTGGGCAGACGGGGCAAGCCCTACGAGCGGCTGGACCAGCTGGTAGTGGACCTGCTGTTGGGTACACGATAGCCCGTACAGTGCAAGTTCGACGTCCTGTGCGTTTGTTGTTCAGCCAGGCTCGTGAAGCGTAAGACATAAGGTGGACAAGCCACAATTTGCGGATAGAAACGTGAAGCGTAAAACGTGAGAGCAATCGACGTGAATTCACATTTCACGTTTCACGCTACAAACAGGCAAAAGATCGATGGATACGGCGACCAATGGCGCTGTGTCCATCGATCTTTTTGTTTCTGATGGCTCTACTGAACGTACACCCATTTTTTGCCAGGATTGGTACTTTGGGGGGGTATAAATCTACGGGTTTAATCAGATAAACTATCAGCACTTACGTAAGGGCAAATGCTGATTTGTCTGACAAAGAGCTGATCTGATCTGGGATAGGGGATTGGGCAGCAATACTTTTGAGAAATGGATCTTTCTATGGCAAGCAACGCTGGCTTTTCTCGCTCCGGAAACGGCTTTTATCACCGACTGATTTTGCTTGTGATGGCAGCCCTTTTGCTCGCGGGATGTATACCTGCCGCACAGCCGTCGGCCAGGAACGCGACCGCGCTGGAAAGCTATATGGTACAGGGCCGAACAGTGGAGGAGGCCCAGGCCCTGGTGCAGAGCATCGGCGGTCGTGTAACCCACCGTCTGGAAATCATCAATGCCGTAGGCACACAACTGACTGCCGAGCAGCGGGCTTCTGTTGCCTGGGAGGAAGCGGGCTTTCGGCTTTTCCAAGACCGCTCTATTCAGATCAGTGCTGCGGATGCCATCGCGACTCTGCCCGCGACCAGAGACAGTATGCTGCGGGAGAGCGCCGCGCAGACGGTTTACAACGGCGCTGAGTTAACAGCCAAAGAACAAAACAGTGACAGCCGTCGTCCGGTTCTTTACTTCAACACATCTTCTCTTCCCTCCAATGCAATAGTCACATCAGCACAGGCATTCTTCTGGGTGACAAAATCCAATGATAAGTCCGTAGCTGTCCACCCGATCACTGGGGGCTGGCAGGAGGACAACGCAACCTGGAATCTGCTGGCATCGTCTTATGCCCCCACCGCAGCCGCTACTTTTCAGCCCAGTCAGAGCGGCGCATATGTCAGCGTGAACATTGACGCACTGACCCAACAGTGGGTGAACGGGACTCTTGCCAACAATGGCATCGTCCTCATCGGGCAGAACAAAGAGACAAAATATACCAGCCGGGAATGGTCCAATGCAAACCAAAGACCCTATCTACAGGTGACCTATTCGCTCCCCCCCACGCCCACGCCGACACCGGCAGCCCCCACACCTACCCCTATCCCCACATCCTCTCCGGAAGCCCTGGGCACTCTTTTCGCCAAAGTTAATTTTCAACCACCCGGCGCAGCGGTGCCTCCGAACTATTTGGTCGATAGCGGAGATATTTTTGGCCTGCGCAGTAATGGCTTCCTCTATGGCTGGAGCGTGGAAAACCAGAATGGGATGGATCGGGACAGCGTATCTTCCGTTGATCAGCGCCACGACACTTTTGTTGGGATGCAGGCGATTTCCGGCAGCCTGCCTGTCTGGGAAATCGAGATGCCCAACGGTCTGTATGAAGTGCAACTCTCGGTTGGGGATGCCCTGGCTACAGACGATCTGGTGCAGATCGCCATCGAGGGCCAGGAGATTTTGCACGGAAAATCGACACATACCAATCCGTGGCTGAAAATAGATGTCACAGTAGCCGTCAAGGACAATCGACTGACCCTGGCGACAACCAATCCGCAAAGTCTGAATAAGCTTAACTATATTGACATTTTCGTCGTCGAATCTGACCTGACCGAAAAGGATCTTCTCCATCAGAAAGGGGTGGATGGTTCGGGGGTTACGGTTGCCATTATCGACACGGGCTACTGGTCTACCCCAGGGCTTGACAAAGACAAAGCCGGACTCAATCGTTTTGTAGTCCAATACGATGCTATCAGCAATAGCACCCATCCCTTGTCCACCCGTGTAACGGACGATGGCAGCGGCCACGGAACCCATCTGGCAAGTCTCATCGCCAGTTCAGAGTCCAAAGGCAATGGCAAGTTTTCCGGGATTGCGCCTAATGTCAATCTGGTTTCGGTCAAAGCCTTCAACGACGATGGCATGGGCACCTATCTTGACGTAATTCGCGCTATCGATTGGGTGGTAACCAATGCCCAGACACTGAATATCCGGGTTCTCAATCTCTCCTTCAGCTCTCCGCCCCAATCCTATTATTGGGATGATCCGCTGAACCAGGCGGTGATGAAAGCCTGGGCGTCGGGAATTGTGGTGGTGGCTGCCGCTGGCAACCGCGGGCCAGACCCGATGACCATCGGTATACCGGGCAATGTGCCCTACATCATCACTGTCGGTGCAATTTCAGACAACTATACCCCGCTGGATCGCAGTGATGATTATGTCACCAGCTTCTCGTCGGCCGGGCCGACGGTCGAAGGCTTTGTAAAGCCTGATCTGGTGGCCCCGGGCGCGCAAATGCGTGGGTTGATGCCACCCAACGCAAGATTGGTCACGAATCATCCCAAGCGTTTTGACAGAAGCAAGCACTTTACAATGTCGGGAACTTCCCAGGCTACGGCTGTGGTCTCCGGGATTGTGGCGCTGATGCTCGATCATGCGCCTGGGCTGACCCCCGATGAGGTGAAGTGCAAACTCATGTCCGGCTCTATGGCTGCGCTGGATTCGAAGGGCAATCTGGCATACTCGCCCTTCCAGCAGGGGGCGGGGCTGGTCAATGCCTATATGGCGCTGCGTAGCCAAAACACCAGTTGCGCCAATCAGGGGCTGAATATCATCAATGACCTGACCAATGTTCAGCATTACGGCGGCCCAGCCAACCAGGATGCCAACGGCCACTATACAATTCTGGGGATGGATGGCTTTACCTGGAGTGGTGGCTTCACTTGGAGCAGTGGCTTTACGTGGAGCAGCGGTTTCACCTGGTCCAGTGGCTTTACCTGGAGCAGCGGATTCACCTGGTCCAGCAACTACGCATGGTCAGATGGTTTTACCTGGTCCAGCGGCTTTGCCTGGTCCGACAATATGCCGCTTAGTGAACCGGGCCACAGCCTCAACGATCTGCCCGAAGAGACCCACCCCAACCTGCTGGCGCCGCCGCGCATCTTCTTGCCGGCCGTCACCCGATAGGGATCGGAAACTGAAGGTGATATAAAACGGGAGGGAACCGCTCACCCCCACCCAACCTCCCCCACAGTGGGGAGGAGTCGCTCCACTTCCCTCCCTGGAATGAGGAGGAGTAGGGTGGGGTGGCCTCTTCTATCCTACCTCCGCCAGCCGGGGAATGGACGGCGCTGCGCCGGGGCGGGTGACACAGATGGCCGCGGCCCGGTTGGCCCGTTCCAGCGCAGTACGGGGCGCTTCCCCCGCACTGATCCCGGCCAGGAAGTAACCGATGAATGTATCACCGGCGGCTGTCGTGTCCACCGCCTGGACGGGCCGACCGGCTACGTATATCTGCTCCCCTCCGTCGTCGTAGACAGCGCCCTCTGCGCCCAGGGTCAGCACAACCGTTGCCTGGGGAAAGCGACTGCGCATCCCGGCCAGAATGGCGGGGGGAGCAGATTCACCGGTAAAGGCTTCCCCCTCTGTCTCGTTAAGCAGAAAGATCGAGACCCCATCCAGGGGATAGGCAAGAACTTCATCGCCCATTGGGGCCGGGTTGAAGACGATTCGCATCCTCCGTTGTCCGGCCTCTGTCAGGATTTCCGCCATTGCGCTGATCTCATTCTGCAACAGCAGCCAATCCCCCGGCCCGAAGTGGGCCAAAATCCCGTGGGCGTCCCCGGCGGTGATGCTGCGGTTGGCCCCACCAAAGAGCAGAATGGCATTCTCGCCAGCCGCGTCCACTTGAATAATGGCGTGACCAGATGGCTTATCCACAACTTCCAGGAAGGCCACATCCGCGCCCTCTGCGGCCAACGCTTCCCGCAGCCAGCGTCCATCCTGGCCTATACGCCCCGCGTGGCGGACGGGCGCGCCGGCCCGGGCCAGGGCAATCGATTGATTGTAGCCTTTGCCGCCTGGGAACTGCTGGTAATCGCGGCTGGCGATAGTCTCGCCGGGGCGCACCAGATGATCCACCCGGTAGACGTGATCGATATTCACCGAACCGAAGTTGAGGATTGACATAAAAGCCCGTTCCAAAGCATAAAAATCTGCGTCCCTCTCTTTAGAGCCTTGAATAATTCAGGCTCTTAGCGCGCAGCTTTGTAACCACGGAAAACACAGAATACACGGAAAATTCTCTTTCGCTTTTTTTCTGTGTATTCCGTCTTTTCTGTGGTCAGATCAAAAGCCTGTTTAATAATTCAGGCTCTTATCCAATCAGAGTCCGGCTCTGTTCCCGCATATACAGGGGCAAAGTATAGCGCGCCCCAATCCCTTTGCCGCTGGAGCCGCTGGCTTTCCAGCCTCCAAAAGCCTGCACACCGGGCCAGGCGCCGGTTGTGGCGCCCGCGGCCCGATTGGTATAGAGGGTGCCCGCCTGGATATTCTCCAGAAACCACTCCACCTCCTCGCCAAAGAAGCCTGCGGTCAGCCCGTAGGGGCTGGCGTTGGCCTTCTCCATCGCTTCGTCCAGACTCTCCACCTTTGCCAGATGCAGAAGGGGCACGAAGAGTTCCTCCCGCACCAGGGGGTGATCCTCGGCCAGCCCCGCCACAATCGTCGGCGTGACGAAATAGCCCTTCGCCAATTCGCCGTCGGTCAAGACCTGACCGCCGGTGAGCAGGTGGCCGTCCTGCCTGGCCTGGGCCGACCAGCGCTGGAAGTTGGCATAGGCGTCGGCGTGGATGAGCGTGCCCATATAGACATCCCGCCGGGTGGGGTCGCCGACGCGGATTTGGGCGGTCAGGCCCAGCAGCTTTGCGGCGAAAGCGTCGTAGACCGACGCCTGGACATAGACCCTCGAACAGGCCGAACACTTCTGGCCATTCAGCCCAAAGGCCGAGCGCATCACCCCATAGGCCGCTTTGTCCAGGTCGGCTGTGGCCGAGACAATCGCCGGGTTCTTGCCCCCCATCTCCACAATTGCCGGGCGGGGCGCAGGTCCCCTGGCCGCGGCGCGCAGGACTTTCATCCCCACCCCATAGGAGCCGGTGAAGGTAAAGCCGTCTACCCCCGGATTGTCCAGCAACTCCTGGCCGACGCTCTCGTCTGGCCCGCTCACCGCGTTGAAGACACCTGCGGGCAGCCCCGCGGCGATGAAGAGTTCGGCGGTCATCCAATTGCTGTAGGGCGATTCCGCCGCGCCTTTGAAGACGACTGTATTGCCCGCCAGCAGGGCCGCCGCGATGGGCGCGGCCGAGAGGGCCATCGGGAAATTGAAGGGAGAGATCACCGCCCAGACCCCGTGGGGACGCAGGAGAGATTCGTTGTGCTCGGCGGGGTCGTTCGGGTTGAATTTGCCCATCAGCGTGCGGTAGCCGTCGTTGCGCTGCATATCGTCGGCATACCAGCGCAGAAGATCGGCTGTCTCCTCCACTTCGCCCAGGGATTCCAGCCGATTCTTGCCTATCTCCAGGCTCATCAGCGCGCTCAGTTCAAAGAGCTGGGCGCTGATGCTCTCGGCGATGGCGCGGATGAGCGATACCCGTTCCTGCCAGGGGGTGCGCCGCCAGACGGGGAAGGCCCGTTTGGCCGCAGCAATCGCCTGTTGGCTGTGGCTTCGGTCGCCCTGTGCCCAGGAAGAGAGCAGCCAGTCGGTGTTGATGGGGCTGTAGGCGTCTGCGGTTGCTTCGGTGTAGAGCCGCTCCCCGTCGATGTAGAGGGGCAGGACCGCGCCCAGCCACTCGCTTTTCACACGGGCCAGTGCCCCATCAAAACCAGACTGGAGCTCTTCGTTGTCCGCGGAGAGGGTGGCGTAGGTGACTTTTATTTTGGCGGCCATAGATTTCACCAGTGGAGTGGAATGCAAATAAACAGATAGCTGTGGGCGATCCGCACCGTCGGAGAGAGTGGAATGGCGCGCGAATAGCCGTGTCGGGAGTCGTAACTACTTAGGGTGCGACGCACTCGCCAGGAGTAGATTCCCACTGCAAAACGGGTGTGGCGAGTGCGTCGCACCCTGAGCCTGAGTAGTTACCGGGAGTCTGTCTATAGCTGCGGATAGGGCTGGCTGTGGGCCGTCTCGATCATTGCCCGCAGATTTTCCACGGGCGTGTAGCGGGGCACGATACAGCCGGAGCCGAGCAGAAAGCCACCGCCCAGGCCCGCCTGGTCGATGCAGCGCTGGGCCGAAGCGGAGACGCTCTCGGGTGTGCCTTGCAGCAGTTCGGTGACAGTATTGACATTCCCCACAACAGCCGTGCGGCTGCCGATGCGCGCTTTGGCCGTGGCCATACTCACCGCGTTGTCGATCTCCACCAGATCCGCGCCCGTATCTGCGTAGAGATCGAGAACCGGCGTACTGTTGCCGCAGATGTGGAGCAGACAGGCCCCCGCGCCGTGGGCGTGCCAGGCATCGAAGACCCGTTTGGAATAGGGCCAGGAGAAGCGTTCATACGTGCGGGGCGAGATGACATTGCACGAAGCCAGGGAGTCGCCGCAGTGCAGGATGTCGGCCCCGGCGTCGTGGCAGGCTTTGCCAAAACGGATCAGCGCTTCGGTGGTCAGTTCCAGGGCGTGGAGCACAGCCGCTTCTTTGGCTTCGGGCAAGCCGGCCTCTACCAGCGCAACCTCCATCAGCCAGTTTTGGGAGCCGATGAAATAGGAGGCCAGGGCAAAGGGACCTGTGCCCGGCGAGCGCAGGGCCACTTCGTCGCCCACAGCTTTGCGCGCCAGTTTCAGCGCTTCGATCATCACCGGCATCCGCCCATCCGTGGCCGGGTTTGGGACTTCTATATCAAAAATGTCGTTGAGATCGGTCAGGGGGGGGGTGATGATCGAGGGAACTTCATCGTCAGAGCGGGTCGTCTGGCAGCCAAAACCCTCGGCGATGTAGTAGTTATCCGCACCGATGGCGATCACATCGTGGCCCACCTGCTCGTGCAGGGCAAGCTGGGCGTGTACCATCGACTCTGGCTCGGTGTAAAATTTTCGCAACGGCACGCCGGAGACAGCGGCCGCCATATCGTAGATATAGGGCATGGCTGCCACGCAGTCTGTTGGCTGGCGCAGAATTGCATTCAGCACCCGTTGGCGTGGAGAGAGAGCAGTCATCGAATACCTCCTATGAAGTTGGGCCTACATTTTTGTTCCCATTCCGCCACCCATCTGACCACCCATTGTGCCCTTGGGTTCGTTGCCGGCGGGCGTCGCCATCCCCACACTGGGGTCTACGCCAGCCAGCATCATCCCCTGGCCCCGGGAGAGATGGGTGAGGACGCTGGGCGGGTCCAGCGGGTCGCGCATCTGGACGAGAAGGGTCGTGCGCGCTTCGTTACTGGTGTTGACGCCGGAGCCGTGGATGGTGAGATAGCTGAAAAAGAGCACATCCCCCGCTTTGGCTTCGCAGGGCAGCGCGGATTCGACGGGATATTCGCTGAGAGGCAGATGCCAGCCGCCCTCTTTCAGATGGGGAACGGGTCCCATTTTGTAGCTGCCGGGGACTACCCGCACACAGCCTTTTTCAATGGGCGCGTCGTCAAAGTGGATGATGGCGGCAATCATCGAGTCTTTGTCGTGGGGGAAGAAGGGCTGGTCCTGGTGCATAGGGAAGGGCGACCCCTTCTCCGGCGGTTTGATGAAAAGTTTGTTGTGATGCAGCTGGACATTGGGCGATCCGATGATCCCGGCGGCGATGGCGGTGAGGCGGGGGTCGGTGATCAGCCGGGCAAAGGCTGCGGACTGGAACTGTACATCGTGGCAGTGGAGCAGGGAAGTCTTTGTCATCGTCACCTCCGCCGCGCTGCCCCAGGTAGCTTCCACACTCTTCACCGCCTGCAAGCGGGCGATGAGTTCGTGGGCTTCCTGGCGAAAGGCCGCGGCTTCTTCAGGCGTGAAGAGTCCCTTCACATGGAGATAGCCGTTTTCTTGGTAGAAGTCGAGTTGGTCTTGGGTGGGCATAGGGTTCTCCGTATTGTATTCGATTTTTTACGCCAAAGTGGCGCAGGTGAATTATCCTTTGATACCTGTCAGCGCGATACCCTGTACAAAGGTTTTCTGGAGGAAGAAGAAGAGCAAAATAATAGGCAGGGTGATCAGGACCGACGCCGCCATTAATAGTCCCCATTCCCGGCCATATTGGGAGCTATATTCGTAGAGGCCCAGAGAGAGCACATAGAGTTTCTGATTGCTCAGATAGATCAGCGGCCCCAGATAGTCGCGCCAGCGGGCAATGAACTCGAAGATAGCAACGGTAGCCAGAGCGGCTTTAGCTAGGGGCAGGATGACCGACCAGTAGATGCGAAATTCGTTGGCTCCGTCAATGCGCGCCGCTTCCGAAAGTTCCATCGGGATGCTCATAAAAAATTGACGTAACAAGAAAATATAGAGAGCACTGCCAAAGAAGTGAGGGACAATAAGCGGTCGAAAATCGCCAACCCACCCAATGTTTTTGAAGACGAGAAAAAGCGGAATTAGCGTTACCTGAAAGGGCAGCATTAATGTGGCTACGGTCAGGATGAAAAGGAAGTTGCGTCCACGCCAGGGAATGCGTGCCAGGCTATAGGCCACCAGTGAGCAGGAGAGCAATGCGCCAAATGTGGCAGAGACGGCAATGATAAGCGTGTTGCGGAGATAAAGGAAAAATGTGATGTAGGTGACAGTATTGGGATAGTTCATCCAATTGAACGGATTAGGTATCCATTCGGGTGGATAGGTGAATAATTGCTGGTCGGTTTTGAGAGATGTGGAAAGCATCCACAAAAACGGCAACATAAAAACAAAAGCGATTGGAATCAGACTTGTGTGGATAAGAACGCTACGGATCGCCTCGCGAATCCGTTTTTGAATCAGACGCCCGCGTGCTGTAGACGTATTGGCAGGTGTTTTGTCAGTGATTATAGCCATAATCCATTATATTTCTTTATGCGTGTAAGCAAGTGTACAAAAGGACTTGGAGTGAGACCCGGTACCGGTAAATTTGTCTGGCTGTCTACGCGTTCTCTCCGCCGGCATAGAAAACCCACATCCGGGCGGAGCGGAAAATCACAAGAGTGACCAACAAGGCCACCATAAATAGCAGCCAAGCCAAGGCAGAGGCGTACCCCATATTAAAATACTGGAACGCGTTCTTATACAGATAGATTGAATAGAATAACAGGCTGCCCGCGGGGAAACCAGTGCCGCCAGTCATAATGTAAGGTACGGTAAAGAATTGCAGCGCCCCGATCACTGATGTGACCAGATGGAAGAAGACGACAGGCGTCATCATTGGAACAGTGACATGCCGGAACTTGTGCAGAAAATTTGCTCCGTCCACATCGGCCGCGTCATACAAATCCTGTGGAACGTCCTGCAGACCTGCTAAGTAGAGAATTATCTGCTGTCCAACAATCCACAGGGCGAGCAGAATAATTGTCGGGCGAGACCAGGTCGGACAGGTCAGCCAGCACGGCCCTCTGATGCCAAGCCAGTCAAAGGGTACATTGACTAGACCCGATCCCGGCGTAAAAAGATAGACCCACACCAGAGATAAGGCGATTTCAGGCACGAGTGTTGGCAGGAAGTAAATGGTGCGGTAGACGGTCTGAAAGCGAATTTTGGCATTCAGCATCATCGCCAGACCAAACGAGACAACAATGGCCAAAGGTATAGAGATGACAGCAAAATACGTCGTGTTATAAACAGCCAGCCAAAAATTGTCGTCGGCGGTGAAAAGTTGGATATAGTTGCTGAAGCCAATCCACGTCGGTGACTGGACCGCGTTAAATTTGGTAAAGCTGTAATAGGCGGAGGCGATTGTTGGATAAATCCAAAAAACAAGCAGACCGATGAGCCAGGGCATAGCAAACAAAATGCCATTGATATTATTGCGATTCGCTTGCGACATTCGCCGCCGTACAATCGGCTGTGCTTGGCTCGCCATAAAGAACCCCTTCCGATAAAGGTGGGTGTGTATTATTTACAATGCCCTAGCCTGGGCCAGGGCATTGTAAATATCATTTCTTAACAGACAGAATGTCATCCACTCTACAACAAAACGTCTGTAAGACGCTAATCAAGTTTAGGACTCGTCAAAGAATAATTTCCCAGCTTTCTGGGAAGGGGTCAAGCAGATTGGGCAGGTGCAGTTAGCTTGTGACCCCTTCCCGGAAGGTGCAAATCGGGAGCTTATTTCTTGACAAGCACTCAGGAGAAGAAACCGATCTCTTCCAGGCCTGCATTGATTACTTCATCAATGTTTGTGAGCGCTTCCTCAGGTGTCTTGGTGCCGTGGGGGATTTCATCGCGGAAGGCGGTGAACTGCATATCCCATAGTTGGCTGCCCAAAGGAATTGGGGGCCGTGTGTGAGAAACCGGCAGCAGATCCATGAAGACGGCGTGCAAGGGGTCTTCACGGAAGAAGGGATCTTTAGAGGCTTCCACGTTTGTGGGAATATGGGTAGTGTCTTTGTTGTACTTCAACTGCCCCTCAGTCCCGCACATGTAGTTAACCGCATCAAAGGCACGGGCAACGTCTTCGACACCAGAGGGAACAGCCCAACTCCAACCACCAGCCCAACTCGCATGGGGTGCTGGACCGTCTGGACCGGGCATAGGCACAACGCCATAGTTCGTATCTGGCTTGTAACGATGGGACTGAGCGACCTTCCAGTTACCGCTACAGGTCATAGCCGATTGGCCGGTCCAGAAATAGTCATTGGCATCGTTACAGGCACCGCCAGCACAGGCTGCCAGCATCGCATCGATGTCCTCAATGCCGATTTCGTCAATAAAGGACTTGACGAAAGTCATCGCTTCGATGTTCTTGGGATTGGCAAAGGTAATACGTCGAGTGGCTGGATCCTGGAACTCACCGCCAAAGCCAAACCCCCAAGTGTAGAGCCACGCCTGGTCGTAGATGGGGTTAAACCCATACCGGGTGATACGGCCATTGCCATCTCTGATGGTCAATGCAGCGGTAACTTCGCGCAACTCATCCAGGGTCGTCGGCGGTTTTTCTGGGTCTAAACCTGCTTCTGCCATAATATCCTTGTTGTACCACAGCCCACGGGTGTCTGTGTCAAAGGAAAGGGCGTAGATGCCACCCTTATAGACTGTCTCGGCCCAGGCGAAAGAATAGTAGTCTTCCTCCTTCACACCAGCGCCGTTGGCATATTCCGTGATCTCGGTAAAGAATCCTTGCTGGGCAAACTGGGGCACTGTGAAACGGTCCGCATAATGCATCGCCGGAGGCGTACCACCAGCGATGGCGGTCAGCAACTTCTCGTCTGCCTGGCTGCCCTGGGTTTGGGGGATGAACACAAACTCAACTTGAGTGCCCATTGTGTTCTTCTCGTTATAGATATCGATAATCCCCTTGGTAGACTCCTGGGCCAGACCTGTCATGCGCGACCAAGCCTCGATGACCGTCTTTGCTTCGGCTGGTGCAGGGGCGGCGGCAGCCTCACCGCCGCTGGAAGCGGCTGGTACCGCCGAGGGTGCGGCTGGCGCTGCGCAGGCGGCCAGCACAGTTGCACCGGCGGTCAGACCCGTATAGCGCAGAAAATCACGACGCGAAAGAACCTGTTTGTTTTCCTTCTTGATAGCCATTGCTTTCTCCTAAGCTGATGAAAATTAACGACAATCGGGACCCACAAGTAGGGCAGGCATCTCCTTTCGGCATCCTTTTGTAAACCCTGAATTCCAATGCGAAATCAATAGTGGGGTAGACTTCCCAGCGCGACAACCGCCTATCTTCATACTTGTTAGACGATCGGGCGAGGATGCTGAGAATTATCATAGTACAAGAATCAATGCAATGCAAGCATCGAATATATTACATTTTTGTAAGTATGTGCTTTGACAGGTTTGTTGGCAAGTCTACCTTCGTGATAGACTGTTTTGGCGGTTTATCCCTGCTTCTTACCATCCCAATCCACACCCTCACCATTTCAAAATCCTGATCTTCATCCCATCAAATTTTTGGAGGAAATTAGTATGACCACACTCAAAGTTGGCGTTATCGGCGTCGGCGGCATCGCCCGCACCCACATGCCCGGCTGGGCCGCCTCTACGGACGCCGAAGTGGTGGCGGGCAGCGATGTCAGCCAGGTGGCGTTGGATAGCTGGGGTGACACCCACGGCATCGCAAAGCTGACCACCCGCGCCGCCGATCTCTTCGCCGATCCCGACATCGATATCATCGACATCTGTACCCCCAATATGTACCACGCCGAGCTGGCGATTGCCGCGCTGGACGCGGGCAAACACGTCATCTGCGAGAAGCCCCTGGCCCCCACCCCCGCCGAAATCCGGCGAATGATCGAGGCCAGGGATCGCAGCGGCAAGAAGCTGATGACCGCCCAGCATTTCCGCTTCAAAGGGGTCTCCCAGGCTATGAAAGCCGAGATCGATACAGGCGTGCTGGGCAACGTCTATCACGGGCGCAGTTGGATGATGCGGCGCAACGGCTTTATCCCCAGCGCCACCTTCACCGAAAAGCGGCACAGCGGCGGCGGCCCCTGCATCGACATCGGCGTGCATGTCCTGGACCTGACCCTCTGGCTGATGGGCAATCCCCAGCCCGTGGCGGTGACCGGTGTGGCCGGCGCACCCCTGGCCCATCTGCCCGGCCAGTTTGCGGCCTGGAACCGGGAAGCGCCCCTCCCGGCCACCTGGGATGTGGAGGACTACGCCGCGGCTTTCATCCGTTTTGAGACCGGCGCGACGCTTGTGCTGGAGGTCAGTTGGCTGCTCCATCACGACATCGAAGGCGAGGATATGCAGATTTGGCTCTATGGCACAGAGGGCGGCTGCCACTGGCCGAAGGCCCAATTCCTGAGCAGTAACTACCAGACAAAGCAACTCTACAACCGGGAGTTAAAACTGACCAGAGACCCGATGGAACCCCACGCCCAGGAATGTATCGAATTTGCCAGGGCCATCGCCGCCGACGCGCCTTCCCCCGTCCCCGCCGAACACTCCCTGCAAGTTCTCTCCATCCTGGACGGTATCTACCGCAGCCAGCGGGAAGGGAAAGAAGTGGGTATCGAATAAAACGTATTGCGTATTGTGTATTGCGTAGTCGGTCGGTCAACTAACGGAAACGTGAAACGTGAGGTGTCGTCACCTGATCTCACGTTTCACGTCTTCACGTTTCCCCACGCAAATCGTGGCCTCGCCACCCTACTCCGTACCAACGAGGAACTAACGCACAAGCGCTAGTCGGTCGGTCAACCATCTGAAACGTGAAACGTGAGGTATCGTCATATACTCTCACGTTTCACGTCTTCACGTTTCCGCACGCAAATCGTGGCTGCGCCACCTTATGCAATACGCACTACGCACTACGCAACCAGCCATACCGAAAGGAAATCATTTCCGATGACATCGCGTATCAAAATCACCGAAATCAAACTTCTCAATCTGCGCGTCGTCGAAGATATCGGCGACATCGAACCAGCCTGGGATTTGGGCGGCAAAATGCACTTTACCCGGGGCGGCGGCTCTGTGGTGGAGATTCACACCGACGCCGGGCTGGTGGGCATTGGGCCGGGCGTTGCGCCGGACCTGCTGCCTGTGCTCAACGCCAAACTGGTGGGCCAGGACCCCTTCGACACGGAAAAGCATGTGGGCGTCCTGCGCTATTACGCTCGGGGCGTGGCCTACCGGGGCGCAACCGGCGTGGACATCGCCCTCTGGGATCTAATCGGCAAAGCCTGCAACCAGTCCCTTTGGAAGCTGTGGGGCGGGGCCAAAGAAAAAGTCCCCGCCTATGCGTCGATGGTGGCCCTCTCCACCCCGGACGAGCGGGCCGACCTGGCCGCCCGTCTGGTCGACGAGGGCTGGCAGGCCATCAAACTGCGCATCCACTGCCAGACGATGCGGGAAGACATCGCCATCGTCGAGAAGGTGCGGGCCGCGGTGGGCGACAGAATGACGATTCTGGTGGACGCCAACCAGGCCCAGTCCAGCGGCAACTGGCAGCCGGGCATTCTGTGGGACTACCGCCGGGCGGTGGAAACAGCCCGGGAATTGCAACGGCTGGGCGTCTACTGGCTGGAGGAACCCCTGCCCCGTTACCAGTTCGACCAACTGGCGAAGCTCAACGCCGAAGTGGATATGGCAATTGCCGGCGGCGAAAACAATCCGGGCCTCCACGAATTTGTCGAAATGCTGGAAAAGAATGTATACGATGTGTTGCAGCCGGAAAGTATGGTGGCCGAGGGCATTACTACCCTGCGCAAAATCGGCGTGCTGGCCGAAGCCTATGGCAAGCAGATCTGCCCCCATCACGGCGGGCGCAATCTGGGCACAATCGCCCACCTGCACCTCACCTGCGCCTGGCGGCACGCACCCTTTTTGGAAGTCCTGCACGATCCGCCAGTCGGCGACTATACCCTGGGCTTCTCCAACCTGGCCAACCCGCCGGTCATCGACAGCGAGGGCTTCATCCACGCACCTCTGGGGCCGGGGCTGGGCGTGGAAATCAACCGGGATTTGATCGTACAATAACCTTTTGCGGTACTGCCTTTTTTGTGTACACGGATGAAAAAGAACACGGATGGCTTTGTAACCTATCCGTGTTCTTTTCCATCCGTGTATACAAATTCTTCCTTTGTCGTAGCCGAAGGACGAATGTGACGAATGTACACCGAAGCAGAACTGGCCGAGACCATCGCCGCCCTGCAAGACCCCAATCCATCCGAACGGGCGGCAATGCTCAAAGCGCTTTGGGTATGGCCGTCCCAGGACGAGCGTCTGCTGCCCTATGTGGAGGCACTGCTGAGCGACACCGGGCCCTGTGTTTTCGGTTCGCCCATGCGTTTTGGGGAGATTCGCTGGCTGGCCGCGCAGGTGATCTTTGCCGAATTCAAAGCCTGGCAGTGTAAAGAGAGCGTTCGGCTGGAAAAGGTGGTTGCACCAGTCAAAAGCGAGGAGTTAATGAAGCTGGCGAAACGGTTTGGCTTGGATTGCGACGCCAGTCTGGCCGCACTGATGACGACTTTTACGGAACTGCAACGACTGGGACAATTGCCCACCACCCCACTGGAATTACGGCTGTGACCACACAAACCGGCAGCATCTTGAACGCCGTCTATGGCCCGATGGAACTTTCCGACGAGGAATTTTACGCGCTCACCGACCGCAGCCTTTCCCCCCGCCCCTCCGGGATGCTGGCCGACAGACTGGCCGGCCTGGGTATCGGCGCGGGCCATCGCCTGCTGGATGTGGGCTGCCGGGATGGCGCGCATACCCTCGCCCTGGCCCGGCGCTTCGGCTGCGCAGCCCTGGGCATCGACCCGGTGGCCGAGCGCATCGCCGAAGCCCAGGCCGCCATTGCCGAAGCTGGACTCGGCGAACGGGTGCGGGCCGTCGTGGGCTGGATCGAAAATATCCCCGCCGCCGACGCCAGCATTGACTTTCTCTGGTGTCGGGATATGCTCAACCACGTGGCAGAGTTGTCCATCGGCCTGGCCGAGTGCTATCGGGTGCTGGGTCCCGGCGGGCGGATGCTCGTCTACCAGACCTTCGGCACGGAACTGATGGAGCCGCAAGAGGCGGCTTTTATCTACGGCACAATGGGCATCGTCCCCCAAAACCAGTCCGACGCTTTCTTTGAGGAGACAGCCCGCGCCGTCGGCTTTGCCATTGCCGAAAAAGATGCGGTCACCAGCGAGTGGCGGGAGTTCTGGGAGGAGGATGGCAGCCGCAAGACATCCGCGCAACTCCTGCGCATCGCCCGGATGCGCCGCAACCGGGACGAACTGATCCCCCTCCTCAGCGAAACCCATTACAATGTGGAGATTGCCGACTGCCTGTGGGGGGTCTATCAGATGATTGGCAAGCTCTGCCCGACGGTCTATGTATTGGAGAAACGATGACCACCCCGCTCATCTCGCGTATTCTCTCCCTGGCCCAGCGCGTTCTGCCCTGGATTGCCTTTGCCGGTTTTATGGTTTGGGCGTGGGGTCTGCGCGACATTTTTCAGACGCTCCCCCATTACGGCGACGCATTGGAAAATGTCGTCAGCGCAGTCTGGTTCAGCGATGCACTGGCAGAGGGTCGGAATCCACTTATCTATCCTTACAACTATTTCCCTGAGGGCTGGCGGGTGGGCAGCCATTCGGTCGGCGCGCTGCTCTATCTGGCGTTGGTGCCGCTGGTGCGGATCGGTGGCGGGGCCTTCGCCTATAATGTGGCGATGTTGCTTACTTGTATCGGCGGCTTTGCCGGCGCGCTGCTGTTGGCGCGCCGCCATTTGCCGACGTTACCCGCTACGGTTGTCAGCCTCGCCATCACTTTTTGGAGTATGCGTTGGGGTGCGGCCCTGGAGGGACAGTTAAATATCTTTATCGCTGCCGCTCTCTTGCCCTGGATGCTCTGGAGTGCAGAGCGGGCCGGGGATGCGCTTACCCGACGGCGGCGGCTTGGGTGGCTGGTATGCACCGCCACGGTCTGGGTAGTGGCCTTCAATCTCTCCCTCTACTTCGTTTTTATCGGTGGCATCCCTCTGGTCTTGTGGATGTTGCTCCGCAAAGCCACTATTTTGGCAACCTGGCCTCAACGCCTGTTTGCCTTCTCGTTCACAGTGTTTGTCTTTTTGTTGCTTGCGGCTCCCTGGCTGCTCCTCAATCTGCGTGAGTCCGCTTTTGTCGATCCCTCTTTCTATACAATCGATGAAGTAAATTTTTGGGGGGCCAGCATAAACAGCTTGCCCATTCCTTTTTTGTTTCACCCTTGGCTCGGCTCGCTGGCGCGTTCGCTTTACCAGGGCGAACCGTGGCAGCAGGGAATGAGCAACCTGGGGTTGCTCTGGTCGGCTGTGGCGCTGGTCGGGGTAGCTGTGGCTCGGCGCAACAAAGCCTGGCTGCCGGCGCTGATGCTGGCCCTCGTCTGCCTCTCGCTGGCCCTGGGATTGACCCTGCATTGGGATGGACAACCGGTGCAATGGCCCGCACTGCGCCCCCTGAATCAAGCGCTCTGGCAGCTTGGACATCACCTGAAGCCGGGCTTTTTTGTCACAGCGCAAGCCCCGCTGCCTTTCGCCGATGCAGTTCCTTTGCCCGCGCTACTGCTTGCTATCTTTGTGCCATTTTGGGAACGCGGCCGGATTTTCGCCCGCTATGCGTTGGCAGCCAACCTGGGCATGCTGCTCCTGGCGGGTATGGCGCTGGCCGAGGCGCGGCGCTTGTGGCCCCGGACCCGCTATGGGGGACAAGCGCTGCAATGGCTTTTGGCGGCTTTATTGCTCTTTGAGAGTGTGCCCCCTCCACTCAAGACCCTGCCCTTTCCGCCCCCCGCACATCCGGCCTACACCTGGCTGAGCCAGCAATCGATTCCGGGAGAGGGGATCGCCAACGTCTTTGCTGCCCACGCCTCGACGCTGGTCCTGTCGAACCACGGCCACAATCTGCTCTCCCCAAGCTACACCAAACAGGCCACGGCCGCGGGCGCAGCCGGTGTGCGCCCGCGCCATACGGTAGTCCTGAACGAATGGCTGGCGACCCACCAGCACCCCTTCTGGCATCCAGATTTTGCGACTATTCTGCGTAGCTATCGAGTCCGCTACATTGTGATGGAGATGTTGGGCGAGTGGGAATCTGGGCTGTGGCAGGAGGCGCAAGCAGCCGAGGAAATCAAGCCCGTGGACTGCTTTCCTGCCCCGGCGGGCACATCGCCGTGGGAGTGGCCCATTTGCATTCTGGAAGTGTCGCCACCCCGCGCGCCGGAATTCAATCTGCTGCTGCACGATGGCTGGTCCGGCCAGGAGGCGTGGGGGGTATGGGCTGAAGGTACACGCTCCGCTGCCCAGTTCATCGCCACTGCGCTTGCGCCCACCCATCTCAATATCGCCGTTTTTCCCCATTGCAAGCCCGACCAAAATCAGTACATCTGGCTGGATATCAATGGAACGTCGGTGGCGGAGTATGGGTGGAGCGACTGTGAACCCTGGAAAGCCACGCTGGAGATACCCGCATCGGCCCTACGCGTAGGTTTCAACGACCTAACTCTCCGTGCCAGATATGCCGAACCGCCGCCCCAAAGCGGCCAGAATGATCAGCGCAAACTTTCGGTCGGGTTTACCCAATTAAAGGTGACACACTTAGGGCTTGTCAAAGAATAACTTCCCGTTTTGGTGCGTCGCACTGTCCAGATGAGGTTGCGGACTAGAGTCATTTCGTGGACAGTGCGACGC
>JAANMX010002400.1_pt1 | contig 18673 bp, 20 predicted proteins | sample 7279681 | NCBI WGS metagenome assembly JAANMX01 (sample SAMN14094542, study PRJNA606508) | bioreactor metagenome | isolation source: A lab-scale SPAN reactor treating ammonium-rich wastewater day 351 | place: Ireland: Galway | collected 2018-01-01
ATCGCAGGCTGGCCGCCCATCCGTAGGAGGGGCTTCAGCCCCGACCGGACAGCCCGAATGGAAATGGTCGCGGCTGAAGCCGCTCCTACAGATTTGGGGTGTCGACCGCCGAGGCGGTCAACGTGGCGATCGCGGCGTCCATGGCGGCCCGCTACCTGGGCGACGGCACCGTCCGCTCGGGCGACATCGCCCGGCAGTTCGTCGGCGTCGCCCAGAAGGGCGAGGCGGAGGACGCCCGGCTGGTCAGGCACTACATCGACAACGTGGTGCGCCAGCGGGCCCGCGGCAACCCGCACTGGCGCGAGTTCTTCGACGCCGCCGAGGGGCTGTGGAGCTGACCGTGCCGGTCGATCCCGCCCAGCCGCCGGTCGAGCTCGTCGAGACCCCCGCCCTGCCCGGTCGCCTGCGGTCCGCCCTCGCTGCGCACGAACGCTGGCGGGACGCCGGCGTCCATCTGGTCGGCGTCCGGCACCACTCGCCGGGCTGCGCGGCGGCGCTGGCCGCCCTGCTGAACGAGGTACGGCCCGCGGTGGTGCTAATCGAGGGTCCGCGCGAGTACGGCGCCCTGCTGCCGGCCCTGGCCGATGAGCGCACCCGGCCGCCGGTGGCGATCCTGTCGGTGGGCGAGCGGCACAGCGGCTTCTACCCGCTGGCCGACTTCTCCCCGGAATGGGTGGCGCTGCGCTGGGGGAGCGCGCACGGCGCGACGGTCGACTTCATCGACGCCAGCTACGCCACTGTGCCTTTGGAAAAGCCGGGCGGCGACCCGGACGGTGTCGAGGTCCGCACCCTGCAGGCCGAACACCACCTGGCCCGCAGCGCGCTGATCGCCGCGGTCGGCGCGGCACTGGGCTGCCGGGATCACGACGAGACCTGGGAGCAGCTGTTCGAGGTGCGCTCGCCGGCCGCGCTGGCCGACTGGCGGCGGTTCTTCGCCGACACCCTCGCCTGGGGCGCGCTGGCCCGCCTGGACGCCGGCCGCGAGCTGCTCGACGCCGACGGCACCCACGCCCGCGAGGCGGTGATGGCGGCCATCCTGGACCGCTACCGCGACGCGTCCGGACCGGTCGTCGTGGTCACCGGCGCCTTCCACACCCTGGCCCTGCTCGACGTGCTCCAGCACGCCCCGGAGGCGGCCTGGGTGCGGGCGAAGGCCGGGGCCGCGCTCGACCCGAGCCGCGAGGCCTGGCTGATCCGCTACGACTTCGACCGGCTGGACGGCCTGCGCGGCTACGGCGCGGGCATGCCGGCGCCCGGATTCTGGCAGCGGGCGTGGCAGGCGCGCGTCGCCGGCGTCGACCCGCGCCGGTTCGCCATCGACGTCGTGCTCGAGGTGGCCGGACGGCTCCGCGCCGCGGGTGAACCGGCCGGCTCGGCGACCGCGATGGACGCCGCGGCCCAGGCCGTCCGGCTGGCCGAGCTGCGGGGTCGCGACTGGCCCGGCCGGACCGACATCGCCGACGCCCTGCTCAGCTGCTTCGTCAAGGACGACCTGGGGCTGTCCGGCGCGATCGGCGAGGCGTTGCGGGAGGTGTTCGGCGGCCCGGAACTGGGGGACATTCCCGACGGCCTGGCCGCGCCGCCGCTGGTCGCCGAGGCCCGCCGGGAGGCCACCCGGCTGCGGTTCGTGGTCACCGACGCGCTGCCGCGCCGGGTCAGCCTGGACACCCAGCGCAAGCCGTCACACGTGAAACGGCGCGAGTTCCTGGCCCGGATGCGGTTCGTCGGCTCCGGCTTCGCCCGGCAACTCGGCGGGGCCGACCTGGTCCAGGGCACCGGCACCGGCCTGCTGTTCGAGGACTGGGAGTACGCCTGGACGCCGCTGGTCGAGGCGGCCCTGATCGCGGCGTCCGGGCGGGGCGCGACGATCGCCGAACTGGTGCGCGCCGGCGTCCGGAAGCGGCTGGCCGACGAACGGCCTGGGGCCGGGCAGGTGGCGGCGCTGATCAGCGAACTGCTGGTGATGGGCGAGCCGGACGCGCTGCCGCCCGTCCTGGACACGCTCCGCCGCTGCTACGACGACGAGGTGCAGCTGGGCTCGGTGGTGGCCAGCCTGCACGCCCTGGCCACGCTGCTCGCCGAACAGGGGCGGCTCTCCCTCGGCGGCCGGCAGCCGGTGATCACCGATCTGCTGGACACCGGTCTGGCCTCCGCCGCCCACCTGATCGCGCCGCTGGCCGGGTTGCCCGCCGAGGACCGCCCCGCCGCCTGCGACCAGCTGATCTCCCTGCGCTCCCTGCTGCTCCGGCTGGACGCCGACGTCCCCGCGATCCGTCGGGAGTTGCGCCGGCTCAGGACCGATCCGGCGACCCCGGCAAGGCTGCACGGCTGCCTGCTCGGCCTGGCCTTCTGCGACGCCGAGCTGGATGCCGGCGAGCTGTCTGCGGCCTCCGCCGGCCACCTGGCCCCCGGCGCCGACCCGGAGCGGGTCGCCGAGTTCCTGCTCGGCCTGCTGCAGGCCGCCCCCGACCTGCTGCTGCACACCCCCGAACTCGTGGCGGCGCTGAACGTCGCGCTCGGCGGAATGGAGCCGGAGGCTTTCCTGAGCGTGCTGCCCGACCTGCGCCGGGCGTTCACCTGGCTGAAGCCGACCGAGACCCACCGGCTGGCCGGCCTGCTGGCGCAGCTCACCGGGGCCGCCGTCGCGGAGTTCGACACCGTCCTCGAACTCGACCCCGCGCTGGCCGAGCGGGCCGCGCGGATCGAGCGCGACCTGGTCGCATCGCTGGTGCGGGACGGCCTGGCCGACTGGGTGGCTTCGTGACGGCCGAGCAGACCCGCCGCTGGCGGCTGGTGCTGGGCCGCTACGCCGAACCGAACCTGCCCCGGGACGGCGGCGACGGCGAGCTCGACCAGGCGCTCGGCTACCTCTACGACCGTGAGTACACCGCCCGCGGCCACCGGCACGCCAAGGGCCGGGGAGGCTCCCTCGACCCCTCGGCGGTGACGGCGATCAACTGGCTGGGCCGGGCCCGCGGGCTGTTCCCGACCTCGACCCTGGAACGGCTGCAGGCCGATGCGGTCACCCGCTACGGCCTGGACGACCTGCTCGCCGACCCCGCCACCGTCGAATCGCTGCAACCCGACCGCGCGTTGGCGTCCGCGCTGCTGCGGCTCAAGGGCCGGCTCGGTCCGGCCGCCGCGGACGGCCTGCGCACCCTGATCGCCCGCGTCGTCGCCGAGATCGTCGAGCGGCTGAAACCACGGTTCACCACCGCCCTGACCGGCACCCGCGACCGCTCCCGGCGCACCCCGCACGCCAGCCTCGCCAACTTCGACTGGCGGCGGACCATCGCCGCGAACCTGGGCAACGTCGACCCGGCCACCGGCCGGATGATGATCGACGACCTCCGGTTCGCCGCCCGCAAGCGGCGCAGCAACCTGCACTGGGACGTCATCGTGCTGGTCGACCAGTCCGGCTCGATGGCCGACTCGCTGCTGCATGCGGCGGTGTCGGCGTCCATCCTGGCCGGCCTGCCGGGGGTGAGCGTGCGGCTCATCCTGTTCGACACCTCGCTGGTCGATCTGACCCACCTGGCTCACGACCCGGTCGAGGTGCTGCTCACCGCCCAGCTGGGCGGCGGCACCAACATCGCCCAGGCGATCCAACATGCCGAGACCCTGGTCAGCCAGCCTTCCCGCACGGTCGTCGCGCTGATCAGCGACTTCGAGGAGGGCGGCTCGGTGTCCGCCCTGGTCGCCGGCGTGCGCCGGCTGGCCGCCGGCGGCGTCCGGTTGCTCGGACTGGCGGCACTCTCCGACGAGGGCGAGCCCTGGTACGACCGGACGACCGCCGCCCGGCTGGTGGCCGCGGGCATGCCGGTGGCGGCCATGACCCCCGACCGGTTCGCCGAGTGGCTGGCCGAGGTGATGGCATGACGCTGCCCGAGTGGCTGGACGCCTACGCGGCCCTCGACGACGACGCCCTGGCCGTGCTCGCCAACCGCGGCCTGGCCCGGCGGGCGGCCAAGGAGGCGGGCCGGTTCGACGTGGAGAGCGCGGACGCCGCCGCGGTCGAGCTGCGCTACACCGGGACGCCCTCCGCGACGGTCCGGCTGCTGCCCGGCGGTCCGCGCAAGGCGACCTGCGGCTGTCCCGTGGCCGGCGTCTGCGTGCACATCGTGGCCGCCTGCGTCTGGGCGCGCGACCATCGGCCTGTGGAGCCTGTCGAGACCTCACACGAGGGGGGTTTCGACGAGCGCAACCAGCCCGGCCGGCGGGAGATCCTCGACGAGTTGCTCGCCCTCGAACCCGCCGCGGTCAACCGCGCCGCCGGCATCGCCGCCGTCCGCAAGGTCGCTGCCGGGGTAGCGGCGACCCCGACCACGGTCGAGCCTCGGGGCGGCACGCTGCGCATCGCCTGGCCCGGCTCCCCTGAGATCGTGGCCGTCACGGGCGGCGGGGTCGCGGGGATGCTGGTCGCCGGGGGCCACGGCGACGTGGCCGAGCGGGCCTGGCGGTTGGAGGCGATGGTCCGGCTGTTCGCCGCCAACGACCGGGCCTGGGAGTGGCCCGCCGGGATCGATTCGCCGGACGTCATCCACCCCGGACAGCGCGAGGCGATGGTCCAGGCCCGGAACGCCGCGGAGACGCTGCTGCGGGCCGGGCTGTCCCGCGTCGGTCCCGATGGCGTGGCGCGGCTGGCCGCCGCGGCCCAGCGTGCCCGGCTCGAGGCGCTGCCGCTGCTGGCCACGCTGCTCACCCAGGCCCGGGGGCGGGCCGCGGGGGTGGCCGGACGCGACGACGACAGCTCCGAGCGACAGCTGCTCGCGGCGCTGGCCCGGTCATGGGCGCTGGCCACCGCCCTGCAGGCCGCGCCGGCCCCGCTGCCCGCGCAGCTCGTCGGCGGGCGTGGCGCCGGAGAAGCTGCCGAGGTCGGCACGCTGCTGCCGTTGGCGCTGCGCTGGTGGACGGCGCCGTCCGGTGCCCGCGGTCTGACCGCCATGCTGTGGGACCTCACCCACCAACGGCTGGAGACCGTCACCGCCGGACGCGCGGCCGGCGCCGACCCGTCGTTCACCCGGTCCTGGGATGCCCCGCTGTTGTGGGGCGTGTCGGCGAACACCCTGGCCGGCGGCCGTTTCACCCTCGCGGGCGCGGAGCGGCGCGACGACGGCAGCCTGAGCCCGACGACCCGCAGCCGCGTGGTCCTCGGCGCCCGGTTCGGCGAGGACCCGCCCGATCTGGAGGCACTCGCACGCACGATCGAGGGCTCCGGGCGGGGCGCGGACGCGATCGGGTTCCTGCCGCGCGCGGCGGACGTCCGGATCATCGTGCCGCGACGGCTGCTCGGTGTCGCCGAGCCCGAACTCGACGAGGTGAACCAGGAACTCCGCTGGCCGATCACCGATCGAGCGGGGGTGCGACACCTGGCCCGGATGGACGCCACCGGCCCCGACCAGGAGGTGATCGGCGGCCTGCTGCGGGACGGCAGGCAGATCGCCGCCGTCGTCCTCGACGACCGGGACCGGCCGGTGTCGGTCTTCGTCGTCGAGAACGGACGACACCGGCTGATCTCCCCGTCACTGACGCCGGCCGAGCCCGACCCCCGCCGCCGCTGGCTGATCCGGAAGCCCGCCGATCGGCGTCCACGGGCGCACGCCGGCGAGCCGACTCGATCGGCCGGCCCGCTGGCGCAGGCCTGCGAGGCGGTGCTGGACGTCTGCGAGGCGCTGGCCTCGACCGGACGGCCCACGCTCAGCGCCCGGCAGCGCGACACCCTGCGGCGCCGGGCGGACGAGGCGTCCGGGCTCGGCCTGGGATCGCTGGCGGATGCGGTGAACGGCCTGCTCGCGGAGCAGGTGACGGCGTCGGCCGTGTTGCGTGCTTCCCTGGTCGCCGGCCGGGTGCTGGTGCTGGCGGCGCTGGACTGAGTGGCGCCGGACCGAGAACGCGGTCCGCTCAGCGCTCGGACAGCGGCACGTAGTCGCGCTCCACCTCGCCGACGTAGATCTGGCGCGGCCGCCCGATCCGGGTCGCGGGGTCGAGCGACTGCTCGCGCCAGTGAGCGATCCAGCCGGGCAGCCGTCCGATGGTGAACAGCACGGTGAACATGTTCGCCGGGAAGCCCATCGCCTGGTAGATCAGCCCGGTGTAGAAGTCGACGTTGGGGTACAGCTTGCGCTCGGTGAAGTAGTCGTCGTGCAGCGCGGCGTCCTCCAACTCGAGCGCCAGGTCGAGCAGCTCGTCCGAGCCGGGACTGTCGCGCAGGATGGCGTCCGCATGCTGCTTGACGATCTGCGCCCGCGGGTCGAAGTTCTTGTAGATGCGGTGCCCGAAGCCCATCAGCTTCACCCCGGCGGACTTGTCCTTCACCTTGCGGACGAAGCTGGCGGCGTCCTCACCGGTGTCGCGGAGGCGCTGCAGCATCTCGATCACGGCCTGGTTGGCGCCGCCATGCAACGGCCCGGACAGTGCGCTCACCCCGGCCGCGACCGACTGGTACAGATCGGCGCCCGACGAGCCGACCATCCGCACGGTCGAGGTGGAGCAGTTCTGCTCGTGGTCGGCGTGCAGGATGAGCAGCGTGTCGAGGGCCCGGACGACGGTGTCGTCGATCTCGTAGGGCCGGGTCGGGACGCCGAAGCTCATCCGCAGGAAGTTCTCGATGTAGCCCAGCGACTCGTCGGGATACAGCGTCGGCAGCCCGAGGGAGTTCTTGTAGCCGTAGGCGGCCAGGGTCGGCACCTTGGCCATCAGCCGGTAGGCGTGCTGTTCGACCGCCCGTTCGGTGAGGGCCACCGGCGGCAACGCGAAGGTGGACAGCGCATTGATCCCGGCGGCCAGCACCGGCATCGGGTGCGAGCGCCGCGGGAACAGCCCGAACATCGCCTTGAGTCGCTCGTCGAGCAGGTAGTGGGTGCTGATCGCCTCGGTGAACTCCGCCAGTTCGGACGCCGTGGGCAGCTCGCCGTAGAGCACCAGATAGGAGGTCTCCAGGAAGGTGGACTGCTGCGCCAGTTGCTCGATCGGGTAGCCGCGATAGCGCAGGATGCCGGCGTCGCCGTCGATGTAGGTGATCGCCGACCGGCAGGACGCCGTGTTGCCGAAGCCCACGTCCAGGGTGACGTCGCCGGTGGTGGCCAGCAGCTTCGCCACGTCGTAGCCGTCGCTGCCCGCGGTGGCCGGGACGCGCGGAAGCTCACAGCATCGCTCTCCGCGGATGAACTGGGCTGCGCTCACTGGGAACTCCTTCCGGATGAAACGGGAGGGGGGCGTCGTCGCCTGCGGCCACCCTAGCGCGTCGCCCGAGACGGTTATTGACAGGTCAACAACCTGTGTCTATAGTGGAAGCGGTTTAGATTTCAAACACTCCCGAAGAGAGGCGCGCAGATGTCTGCAGTCACCGGTACCACCTCCGGAATCACCGCTATCAAGGGGACCTACGTCCTCGACGCGAGCCACAGCCAGCTCGGTTTCGTGGCCCGCCACGCCATGGTCACGAAGGTTCGTGGCAGTTTCAATGAGGTCGCCGGAACGGCCACGATCGACGGCGCCGACCCGTCCGCCTCGTCGCTGAGCGTCACCATCCAGGCCGCGTCCGTCGACACCCGCAGCGAGGGCCGCGACGCCCACCTGCGCTCCGCGGACTTCTTCGACGCGGAGACCTACCCCGAGCTCACCTTCGTCGCGACCGGTTTCGCGGTCGACGGCGACGTCGTCGAGGTGACCGGTGACCTGACCATCAAGGGCGTGACCCACCCGGTCACCATCCCGTTCGAGTTCCAGGGCGCGGCCACCGACCCGTTCGGCAACGAGCGGATCGGCTTCGAGGGCTCCGTCGTGGTCAACCGCAAGGACTGGAACCTCAACTGGAACGCGGCGCTCGAGGCCGGCGGCGTCCTGGTCAGCGAGAAGGTGACCCTCGAGTTCGAGGTGTCGGCCATCAAGCAGGCTTGATCCACCTCGGCCGCGAGCCCGGGTCGGGGGCCCGAGAGCCCGCGGCGACGTGTGATCCTGGCGTGGGGCCCGGCTTCGGCCGGGCTCTTCGCGTTTCCGGTGCAACGTCGGGAGCGGATCGTGCGTGATCGGTGCATGCGAGTGTTGCTGCGTCTGCTGGCCGTCACCTCCCTGGCCGTCGGGGTGCACGCGGTCGTCCCGGTTCCCCTCGCGTGTGCCTGCTCCTGTGCGCCGCTGGACACGAGGCAGGCGCTGGCCGGCGCGACGGCGGTGTTCGAGGCTGACGTGCTCGGCTGGAAGCGGGCGCCCACCGGGTCATACGGCGACCCGATCAGCTACACCGTGGCCGTCACCCGGGTCTACAAGGGTGAAGTTCCGAGCCGGGTGGAGGTGATCTCGGAGGGGTCCGAGGCCGCCTGCGGCGTCGAGCTCACGGGCCGGGTCACGGTGTTCGCGCGGGATCGCGGGGGCGAGTTGACCACCAACCTGTGCGCGGCGCCCTGGCCGCTGGACCGGACGAAGCTGGGCATCGGCCGGACGCCCGTCCCCGCGACCCCGGACCAGGTCACCCCCTCGCCCTCGCCCTCGCCGACGCGGGCCCCGTCGGCCGCGGAGAGTCTGCCCCCGCTGGTGCTCTGGGGGATGGCAGGTCTGGTGGCCATGGCGGCCGTGATCACCTGGCTGTTCCGCCGCGCGGGTTCGTGACGTGGCGCGGGTTTCGTCGTTGCCGGATGCCGGATGATTCAGGGCATGCGTGTTCTGCTGCGGCTGCTGACCGTTGTCGCGTTGACGATGGGTGTGGCAGCGATCATCCAGGTTCCCGTCGCTTGCGCCTGTTCCTGCGCCACGCGGACGACGGCGGAAGCCCTCGACGCGGCCACGGCCGTATTCGATGGCGAGGTGATCGCGACGTCTCAGCCGACGAGCGGTTTCAGTGGCGAGTTGATCACCTACTCGATCCGGGTCACCCGGGTGTACAAGGGCGGCGTGCCGGCCGTCGTCACCGTCCGCTCCGAAGCGAGTGAGGGCAGCTGCGGGGTGCGGCTGAGCGGCACACCCACGGTGTTCGCCTACGGCCTGTGGGGTGACCTCCGCACCGGCCTGTGTTCCGCTCCCATCCGCCTGGACCGGGCCGAGCTGGGCGTCGGCTTCACGCCTACACCGGCGCCCGCCCCGTCCGGTACCGGCGAGCCGCCCGCATCGCCGCAGCCGCCGTCCTGGGTGGGCCCGGTGATCTGGAGCCTGGTCGGGGTCGGGATCGCGGCGGCGGTCCTGGTGCTCAGGCTCCGCCGCCGCTGATGCGGGCGCTCAGCCCTTCTCGGCGCGGGCCTCGGCGAGGGCGTCCACCAGGGCGTCGATCGCCCGGTCGAGTTCGTCGCGCTCGATCACCAGCGGGGGTGCCAGCCGGATGGTCTTGGTGTGGGTGTCCTTGGCGATCACGCCGCGGGCAAGCAGCCGGTAGCAGATCGACCGGGCGCTGCCCAGGTAGGGGTCGATGTCGACCCCGGCCCACAGCCCCTTGCCGCGGACGGCGTCCACGCCGTTGCCGACCAGGCCGCGCAGCCGGGCGTGCAGATGCTCGCCCAGTTCGGCCGAGCGGCGCTGCAGTTCGCCGGTCCGCAACAGCTCCACGGCGGCCAGTCCGACGGCCGCGGCCAGCGGGTTGCCACCGAAGGTGGAGCCGTGCTGGCCTGGGTGCAGCAGCCCGAGGATGTCGCGGTTGCCGACCACGGCCGACACCGGCATGATGCCGCCGCCGAGAGCCTTGCCGAGGATGTACAGGTCGGGCACCACACCGCTGTGCTCGCAGGCGAAGGTCTTGCCGGTGCGGCCCAAACCGGCCTGGATCTCGTCGGCGATGAACAGCACGTTGCGTTCGGTGCACAGCTCACGCAGCGCGGGCAGGAAGCTCTTCGGCGGCACGATCACGCCGGCCTCCCCCTGGATCGGTTCGACCAGGACGCCGACGGTGTTGGCGTCGATCTCGTCGGCGATCGCCTGGATGTCGCCGTAGGGCACGGTGCGGAAGCCGGGGGTGAACGGGCCGAAATTGCGCCGGGCGGTCTCATCGTTGCTGAACGAGATGACGGTGGTGGTGCGGCCGTGGAAGTTGTTGGCCATCACGATGATGTTGGCGTGCCGCTCCTCGACACCCTTCACCTCGTAGCCCCACTTGCGGGCGAGCTTGATCGCCGACTCCACGGCCTCGACGCCGGTGTTCATCGGCAGCACCATGTCCTTGCCGCACAGCTCGGCGAGGGCCTGGACGAAGGGGCCGTAGGTGGCCGAGAAGACCGCCCGTGAGGTGATCGTCACCTTGCGCAGCTGGTCGGTGACCACCTTGGTCAGCACCGGGTGGCAGTGCCCGAAGTTGACAGCCGAGTAGGCCGAGAGGAAGTCGAGGTAGCGGTTGCCGTCGATGTCGGTCAGCCACGCGCCCTCGCCGGATTCGATGACCACCGGCAGCGGCAGGTAGTTGTGGGCACCCCAGGTCTCGGTCTGCTCGATCGCCTGCTGCTGTGCGGGGCTGAGCCCTCTGCGGTCCGTCATGCGAAATCCTCCGCTTCTTTCGTGGTAACACCTGATTTCTTGCTGGAAAACCGGCATACGACGCGATAATGCGCCGAACATCTAGGGTAGCGGAGGCCATCCGAAGACGCTAGCGGCGGCCCGTCCAGCCCAACGCCCGGCCGATCCTCACCCGGCTGCCGTAGCTGATCGAGCCGGTCCGGAACAGCCGGACGCCCAGGCTCAGGAACAGCCAGCCGCAAACCGCCAGGATGGCCAGCGCGATCGCGGCCTCCCACCAGTACAGCCCTCCGGTCGCGTTCCGCAGCAGCGCCGAGACCGGGGCGGTCAGCGGGAAGTAGGTGAAGATCTGCGAGACCACGCCGTGCGGGTCGGAGACCAGCAGGGACGCCGCGTACAGCGGGATGAACATCGACATCACCACGATGCCGAAGGTGTTGCCGGCCTCCTTGGCGCTCGGCATCACCGCGCCGATCGCGACCAGCAGCCCGGTGAACATCAGGAAGCTGAACAGGAACAGGCTGAAGCCGATCGCGACCGCACCGGCGTCGATCGGGATCGACCCCAGCATCGGCACGCCCGCGGACGCCTGCGGCAGTCCCAGGCTGCCGCTGAACAGGCTGAACACGATGCTGGCCGGGATGCCGACCGCCAGGCCCTGGACGATCCCGATGCAGACCAGCGCCAGCACCTTGCCGACGATCAGGGTGGTCGGGTTCATCGTGGTCAGGATCATCTCGGTGACCCGGTTCTCCTTCTCCTCCAGGGTCACGTTGAGCATCTGGTTCCCCAGCATCAGGACGGCCAGGTAGAACAGCACCAGGAAGATGCCCGGCGCGATCACCCCGGCGATCCCCGGGGTGGGCCGGCCGTCGGCGAAGGTGACCAGCTGGACGTCCGGGGAGTTCACCGCCAGCTCGGCCAGCACCGGGTCGCCGATCCGTTGCGCGATCGAGGAGGTGAACACCGCCACCGCGACCGCGCCGTAACGGCCGGAGTCGAACAGTCCCAGGTCTTGGCCCTGGATCTCGATCGGCCGGCTGAGCGGGTCCTTGGGGTAGTCGATGTGGCACTGCGCGGTGCCGTTCACCACCGCGGCCCGGGCGGCCGCGGCGTCCGTCACCCGGGTGCCGCCGGCCGCCCTGGCCACGGCGGGGTCGATCAGTCCGGAGGCGTCGGTGTAGGTGAAGGTCAGCGGGGCGGAGTCCTGGCTCTCGGCGCGCTCGGCGGTGGTCTGCCCGCTCAGCGTGATCAGGCCGACGACGACCGCGATCAGCAGCGGCACCGACAGCGAGATCAGCCAGAACCTGGGCTTCAGCACGGTCCGGCGGAACTCGAAGGAGATCACCGTACCGAGATTGTGCCGGTTCATGCGGCCTCATCCTCCTCGCCGTAGACCTTCAGGAAGATCTCCTCCAGCGAGACCCGGGCCGTGGAGAAGCCGCGCAGCTGGACGCCGGCGTCGAGCAGTTCACGGACGACGGCGTTGACCTCGATGCCCTCGGGCAGTTCCAGCTCGGCGTAGTTGCGCTCGCTGACCGCCACCCGATAGCTGGGCGAGGCGGGCAGCACGCCGCTGAAGGTGAGCCGCATCCGGCGTCCGCCGAACGCGTCCTGCACCTGGGCGAGGGTGCCGTAGGCCTCGGCGCGGCCGTCCTTGAGCAGCAGGATCCGGTCGCACAGCCGCTCCACCTCGTCCATCTGGTGGGTGACCATGACCACCGTCGAGCCCTGCGCGCGCTGCTCGTCGACCAGATCCATCAGCAGCCGGCGGTTCACCGGGTCGAACCCCTTGGTCGGTTCGTCGAGGATCAGGATGCTGGGCGCGTTCATGATGGTGACGCCCAGCTGGACCTTCTGCTGCTGGCCGCCCGACAGCTTGTCCAACCGCACCTTGGCGTGGTCGTGCAGGCCGACCCGTTCCAGGTAGGCGCGCGCCCAGCCGTCCGCCGCGGCGTGGCTGAGACCCTTGAGCCGGCCGAAGTAGGTCATCACGTCCAGCACCGACTCCTTGCGGTACAGGCCGCGCTCCTCCGGCAGGTAGCCGAGCCGCGACCCGAGGGCGGGGTCGAACCGGCGTCCCTCGACCAGCAGGGTGCCGGCGGTGGGTTGGTAGATGCCGAGCAGGGCGCGGATCGTGGTGGTCTTGCCGCAGCCGTTGGAGCCGAGCAGTCCGAAGGTCTCGCCGGCGTGGACGTCGAAGCTCAGGTCGTCGATGACCACCTGATCGCCGAAGGCCATCCGGAAATCGCGCACCTCGATGACGGGGGTTGGTCGTTCGCTCATGGGTCCCACTTGACCACGCGGGTCAAGCCCGGACCGGTACAGTCGGTTCATGGAAGAGCAATTGCCCATCGTCGTCGGCAACGACGGTTCGGATTTCTCCCATCTCGCGCTGCACCGGGCCCTCTGGCTGGGCCGCCAGGTCAAGATGCCGGTGCACGTCATCAGGGCCTGGTCGATCAGCACCGCGCCCCGTCCGTCGACCTGGTCGCCGGGCTATGTGCCGCCCGCCGAGGACTTCGAGGCCGCGGTGCGGCAGCGCCTGGAGCGCGACATCGCGGACGTGCTGGCCGACTATCCCGATGTCGAGGTCGTCCTGGAGACGCCGCACGGCCCCGCCGGACGCGAGCTGATCAAGGCGTCCAAGAACGCCCGGATCGTGGTCGTCGGGACGCGCGGCGCCGGCGGCTTCAAGGGCCTGCTGATGGGGTCGGTGTCCAACCAGGTGGTCGAGCACGCCGAATGCGACGTGCTGGTGGTGCGCCGCGGCGTTCCCGAGATCTCGCCGGGCCGGCGGATACAGCTGGACCGGTTCCTCGACCAGTGACCGACCTGGCCGGCGTGCTCGGCCTGGAGGGCGACGGCCTGCTGTTCGCCGACGCCCGCGACGGCGAACGACTGATCGGACGCTGCCGGGACGCCGGCTTCACCGTGGTCGCCGTCGACACCGCCGGCGTGACCGACTTCCGCGAGGCGCAGCGCCGGATCTCGGATGGGCTGCGCCTGCCGCAGACCGCAGGGCGGAACCTGGACGCGTTGGCCGACAGCCTGCACGACCTGGCCCGGTACTGGCCGGACGCGGAGCGGCTGGCGCTGGTCTGGTCCGGGGCGGAGCGGTTGATCGACGCCGACACCCCCGGCTGGTTCCGGCTGGCCGACGTGCTGACGGAGCGCACCGACCTGCTCTTCGGGATCCTGCTGCTGATCGAACGGCTGGACGGGTGAACCCCCGGCAACGCGCCCTGCTCGTGGTGGGGACGGTCCTGGCGGCGCTGCTGCTGCTGATGGTCTGGCTGTCGAACCGCCCGGTGGAGAGTGTGACACCCACGGCGAGTGTCACCCCGCTCGCCACCGGCCGGTCGTCCGTCACGCCGCGGCCGTCCGGCTCGTCGGGGCTCCCGCCGTGCGCCGGCGTCCCGAAGGAGGTGGACGCGGCGGTCGCAGCCGTCCGGTCCGACGGTCCCTACCTGCGGCCCCGCGACGACGGCGGCACCTTCGGCAACCGGGAGCGGCTGCTGCCCGCGAAACCGCGCGGCTACTACCGGGAATACACCGTGCGCGCGCCCGGGGTGAGGTTCCCCGGGCCGCGCCGCCTGGTCACCGGCGGTCAGGTCCGGCTCGGCGCCGAGCCGGAGGTCTGGTTCTACACCGCCGACCATTACGAGTCGTTCTGCGAGCTGCGGGTCAGCTGAGCAGACCCTTGGCGACCAGCCACTCCTTGGCGATGGTTGCGGACGACTGCTGCTTGCCGACGCTGAGTGCGTTGAGCGCGACCAGTTCGTCGGTGGTCAGCTTGGCGTTCACCGTGTCGAGCACGGCGGCCGCCTGTTCGTCGACCTTGGTGGACACGATCGGCACCACGTTCTGCGGCAGGATCAGGCTCTTCGGATCGGTCAGCGTGGTCAGACCGTTGCTGGCGATCGACGGGTCGGCCGAGTAGATGTCGGCGGTGTCACACTTGCCGTCCTTGAGCGCCTTGACCGTTAGCGGGCCGCCGGAGTCCTCCACCGGGATCACCTCGACGTCCAGGCCGTAGGCGGACTTCAGCCCGGGCGGGCCGTAGGGCCGCTTCGCCAACTCGGAGTTGGCGCACACCTTGACCGTCCGGTTGAGCTTGGCCAGATCGGCGATGCTCGCCAGCGAGTTGGCCGTGGCGAACTCCGCGGTCACGTTGTAGGAGTCCTGGTCGGTGGCGGCGGCCGCGGTCAGCGGACGCAGCCCCTGGCCGAGCGCGCTGGGCAGTGCGGCCAGCACCTCCTCGCCGGTCTTGGCCGAGGAGTTCTTGTCGAGGTACTGCAGCAGGTTGCCGGCGTACTCGGGGAACACGTCGATCTTGCCGGCCTGCAGTTCGGGCAGGTACACCTCGCGCTGGCCGATCTGGTACTGGCGGGTGATCGTGAAGCCCTTCGACTCGAGAGCCTGGGCATAGAGCTCGGCGATGATCTCGTTGGAGTAGTACTGCTGCGATCCGACGATCAGCGTGCCACCGCCGGACGAGGTGGGCGACGCGGGGCCGGCCGAACCGAGCGGGTTCGACGATGAGCACGCGGTCAGCGCCAGGGCTGCGGTAGCCAGTAGGGCGGCGATACGGGTCTTCATGGGGCCTTCTTTCATCGGGCAGAGCCTTCCGGGTTCTCGGTCGGGTCAGGTCGTGTGCAGACGGTGGGCCGTCTGTCGTTCGGCGAGTTCGAAGACTCCTTCCAGGATCAGGGCGATCAGCACCACCAGCAGCGCGGCGGCGAGCATCTGTGGATAGTCCTGCGTCTTCAGTCCGAGGAACAGGAACCGTCCCAGTCCACCCGCACCAACATAGGCGGCCAGGGTCGCGGTGGCGATCACCTGAAGGGTGGCCGAGCGGATGCCGCCGAGCAGCAATGGCAGGCCGAGCGGGATCTCGACCCGGGTGAGCACCTGCCACTCCGACATGCCCATGGCGCGGGCCGCGTCCACCGTCCTCGGGTCGATCGCCTCGAGACCGGCGTAGGCGCCGGCGAGCACCGACGGGACGGCCAGCAGCACCAGTGCCACCAGCGGCGCCACCAGGCCGATGCCCAACACCAGCCCGACCAGCGTGACCACGCCCAGCGTGGGCAGCGCCCGGGCCGCGCCCGAGGACACCACGACCAGGCCGCGGCCGCGCCGGGTGTGCCCCACCAGATAGCCCAGCGGGATCGCGATCACGCAGGCGGCGGCGACCGCGAGCAGCGTGTACCACAGGTGTTCCGCCGACCGGGCCCACACCCCGTCGCTGCCCCCGGCGTTGGCCGGGTCGAGGATCCAGGCGATCGCCTCGGTGATGTAGTTCATGCCCGTGATCCCCGCGCCCACGGCATCAGCAGCCGGCCCAGCAGCACCAGCAGGCCGTCCACCAGCACCGCCAACACGACGGTCGCGACGATTCCGGTCAGCACCTCGGCCAGGATGCCGCGCTGGAAGCCGTCGACGAAGAGCAGGCCCAGGTTGTCGACGCCGAGCAGTGAGCTGACCGTGACCAGGCTGATCGTGCTGACCGCGACCACCCGCAGCCCGGCCAGCAGCACCGGGCCGGCCAGCGGCAGCTCGACCTGCCAGAAGCGGCTCGCGGGTGAGTAGCCGAGCGCCGTCGATGACAACCGCACGGGCGCACCCACCGAGCTCAGGGCATCCGCGGCCGCGCGGACCATCAGCGCCAGCCCGTACAGGGTGAGTGCGATGATCACGTTGGCGGCGTCGCGGACGCCGATGCCGAGAATCGTCGGCAACACCACGAACAGCGGCAGCGATGGAATCGCGTAGAGCAGGCCGGCGGCGGTCAGCAGGGTGGCCCGCGACCATCGATGGTTCGCCGCGAACCAGCCCAGCGGCAGCGCCAGCACGAACGACAACACGATCGCCGGCACCGCCAGCAGCAGATGCGACACGGTACGGGAACCGATCAGCTCGAGGTTCGCCAGCACCCAGGTCATGTCAGTGCTCCGCCCGCGGCGACGGGTCGGCGAGCCGACCGGCGGGACGGCCATGACCGTCGACCACCAGGGTGCCCCCCGGGGTCTCGCGCAGGTGCAGGTCGAGGGTGCCGCGGCCGAGACCGAGGAAGTCGGCAACGAACTCGTCGGCGGGTTCGGCCACCACCTGCTGGGCCGTTCCGGCCTGGGCGATCCGGGCGCCCTTGGCCAGGATGACGATCTGATCGCCCAGCGCCAGCGCCTCGGCGATGTCGTGGGTGACGAACACGATCGTCTTGTGCAGTTCGCGCTGGATGCGCAGCAGTTCCGTCTGCAGGTCGGCCCGGACGAGCGGGTCGACGGCACCGAAGGGCTCGTCCATCAGCAGGATGTTGGGGTCGGCGGCCAACCCGCGGGCCACCCCCACCCGCTGCTGCTGGCCACCCGAGAGTTGATCGGGGTATCTGTTGGCCATCGTGGTCTCCAGGCCGACCAGCTCCATCAGCTCCAGCGCGCGGCGATGGGCATCGGTCTTCGATACCCCGTTGAGCAGGGGGACGGTGGCGATGTTGTCGATCACCTTGCGGTGCGGCAGGAGACCGGCGTTCTGCATCACATAACCGATCCGGCGGCGCAGCGGCACGGGCGGGATGTCGGCCACGTTGTCGTCGTCGATCCAGACCGAGCCCGTAGTCGGGTCGACCATCCGGTTCACCATGCGCAGCAGCGTCGTCTTGCCGCAGCCGGAGGAGCCGACCAGCACCGTCGTCCGGCCGCTGGGCAGTTCCAGGGTGAAGTCCCGGACGGCCTCCGTGCCGTCCGGATACCACTTGCCCACGCTGTCGAAGCGGATCATCGTCCTACTCAACCCCAAACGTCGCGGCCAATTCACCCCAGCGGGCGAACTCCTAGCGATATTGTGGGGTTTTTTCACCCTTATGGACGAAGGGACCACCAGGTGAGCGAGACCGTCGTGCACAACCAGGGGAAGAGCCGTTACGAGATCTTCGTCGACGGTGAACTGGCCGGGTTCACGCACTACGACCTGTCCAACGGCGTCGCCCGCTTCGACCACACCGAGGTGCAGCCCCGGTTCAACGGACGCGGGCTGGGCACCACCCTGGTCAAGGGTGCCTTCGACGAGGTACGTGCGGCCGGGCAGTGGAAGATCCGCGCGGTCTGCCCGTTCGTGGCCATCTTCGTGAAGCGGCACCCCGAGTACGACGACCTGGTGGTCGGCTAGGGACTCAGTCGCGGGTGTACCGGGTGACGAAGTTGCGCAGCAGCAGGTGCGGGTGTTTGGTCACCCCGGAGCGGCGGGCCATCTCGACCAGGATCTCGAAGTCGTCGGGATGGAAGTAGCCGGCGTTGCGGTAGACGCTCATCCGCTGTTCCAGCGACACCACGTCCAGTTCGGGGTGGAACTGGGTGACGTAGACGTTGGCGCCGTACCGGTACATCTGCACCGGGCAGGCCACCCCGGTGGCCAGCAGCGTGACGCCGGGCGGGGTGCCGTTGCAGGCCTCCTTGTGCCCCACGAAGGCCTGGAAGGACGGCGGGACGCCGTCCAACAGCGGGTCGTCGGCGGCCGCGTCGGTGAGCGTCACCTCGATCGCGCCGAGGCCCTCGCCGAAGGTGCGGTCGACCTTGCCGCCGAGGTGGGCGGTGACCGTGCCGATGCCGTAACACATGCCCAGGAAGGGGAAGTCGGCGTCGACGATCTGATCGACCACGCCGCGGATGTCGGATTCGACCCGGAGCTGCAGGTCGGACTTGACGGCGTCCGAGATGTTGAACGGGCTGCCGCCCAGGAAGACTCCCGAGTACTCGTCCAGCTGCAGCGGGGGCAGCGGGCCGGACTCGACCCGGATGTGCACCAGCTGGTCGCGGGTCAGGCCGGCGTGCTGCCGGACCGACTCGTATTCGTCTCCGGCCGCCTTGTCATGATCGCGGGTGGCCAGCAGGACGAACGGTTTCACGCCGAGAAGGGTAGCCGCGCGGGCGCGGCGGCGCCGGTTTCGTCCACCAATTGCCGCAGCGCCGCCGCCGGGTCGCCGGCCGCCCGCTGCCGCAGGTAGCTGGGTCCCTGCTCCATCAGCTCGGCGACGAAGCGCAGCTCGTCGGCGCAGCGGAGCTCGGCCGAGATCGCCTCCAACCGGTTCAGCCAGTCGTAGATGCCCTCACGCATCGGCCGCAGCTTCTGCCCGACCCGGGGGGTGATCACGTCGGTGTCCAGGCCGTAGCGGGCGGCCCGCCACTTGTTCTCCTTCATGAACCACACCGGCAGCCGGGCGATGCCGCGGCCGTCGTCCAGCTCC
>JAANMX010002401.1_pt1 | contig 18664 bp, 16 predicted proteins | sample 7279681 | NCBI WGS metagenome assembly JAANMX01 (sample SAMN14094542, study PRJNA606508) | bioreactor metagenome | isolation source: A lab-scale SPAN reactor treating ammonium-rich wastewater day 351 | place: Ireland: Galway | collected 2018-01-01
CCAGTGCTACGATTACGGTGCCGAATAATACAAGTATGGGAATTTTCAAGTCGGTACAGGTTTATCTTTCGAATAACGGAAGCAATGAAGTTCTGGTTGCCTCCAGAGATGCGATTGGCGATAATGTTGGAAGTTCACTTTCATTAGATGTGAATACTTCCCAGGCTCTGGATAATATGATGAAATCGGGCGCGGTACAGGCAAGAGTCGTGTATGTTTTGAAACAGTCACCAACGTCTGATATTTCACTGAAAACTTCCATAGGGTTCAGCAGTGTTCCTGTTACTAATCCTTAAATCTCAGAGAAATTTTAATATAAAAATGTCCGCTTTTTTGGCGGACATTTTCTATTTACATCTTTTACTTATTCTTTTTGAAGAATTCGATTCCACAGGTCAGGAAGTTTTTGAAATCTTCTTTCGGCATATAACCCGAAACCGGAGTATTGATCACTTTGCCGTCCGGTGAAACCAAAACATAATGCGGCTGCGAATTATTATTGAAATTAATCTGCTGGAAAAGGCTCCATTTGTCACCGATCGTCTTGATTTTTTTCTTCTGTCCGTTACCCATATCTACAGAAGTCTGCTCGCTTTCAGGCAGTGCTTCCTTATCATCAACATAAAGAGAAGCCAGAACTACATCATTCTGAAGAATAGGTAAAATATCGGGTTCGCTCCAGACAAATTCTTCCATTTTACGGCAGTTTTCGCAGCCGTAACCGGTGAAGTCTATCAGCAATGGCTTGTTTTCTTTTTTGGCAATTTCAATGGCTTCAAAATAATCATGGGAAGGATGCATTCCTAAAATACCGTCTTCTTCTTTGTGTAGATAACTCACATTAATCGGAGGCAAAATTCCACTCAGATGCTGAAGTGTTGGTCTTTCGGCAGGGAAGAGTCCCTGAACCAGATAAATGATAAATCCGATTCCGAGGAAGCCAAATATTTTTCTTGCTAAAGATATTTTGGGTTTTTTATCATCATGCGGGAAGCGGATCTTTCCGAATAGATAAAGAACCAATCCGATTGCGATTAAAATCCAAAGCGCAATGAAAAGTTCTCTTTTCAGGAAAAATGTCTTGGAAACCAAATCTGCTTTAGATAAGAATTTCAATGCCAGTCCGAGTTCGATAAAACCTAAAACCACTTTCACGGTGTTCATCCAACCGCCTGATTTTGGTAAACTTTGCAAAGCTTGCGGGAACAATGCTAAAAGACCGAAAACAATCGCCCAGCTCAGTCCGAAACCTGCCAGAGCAAATGTCAGCAACATCGGTACGTTGGCGGAGCCTGTCACTGCACTTCCCAGCAAACTTCCTAAAATTGGTCCGGTACAGGAGAAGGACACGATAACCAACGTCAACGCCATGAAGAAAATTCCGATCAAACCTCCGGCATCTTCCGCCTTAGAAGATTTATTGGCAATAGAACTTGGCAGCGTGATGTCGTAATATCCGAAGAAACTTCCCGCAAAAAATATAAAGATGATGAAGAAGGTTACATTCAGCCATACACTTGTTGAAATCTGGTTGAAAATATTCCCCGCAATCCCGTCAATAATATGGAACGGAACACTTAATAAAACAAAGATCAGCAGGATGAAAAATCCGTAAATGAAAGCATCGCGTTTTCCTTTCACCTTGTCTTTAGAACCTTTGGTGAAGAATGAAACCGTTAAAGGAATCATTGGGAATACGCATGGGGTAAGCAAAGCGATTAACCCGCCGAAGAATCCGAGAAGAAGATAAGTCCAGAAGTTTTCGGTGTTTTGCTGGGCTTCAATTCCGCAGTCGGTCTGTGGATTTTTAAAATCGATAGATTCTACCTTCAGACCTTTTTGCTCAGTTTTGATTGGCGAAACGGTAGTTGTATTCGCTGCAGTTACTAGAGCAGTTGAATCGGAAACCGCAGAAATCTCTGCCGGAACTACCGTTTCTGCCGGAGTTTCAGTCTTGGTAATTGCAGACTCACCTGTAGAAGTTGGCGTTATTTTTTGGTCAAATTCTAAAGTATTCGGAGCAAGACAAACACGGTCGTTGCAGGTTTGATACGTTATTTCTGCTGTAACTGTTGCAGGTTTTGTATTGTCTTTAAGTTTAAACTTCTGTTTAAAGAGCACTAAATCCGAATAGTACACGATCTGAGCGCCAAAAGCCTCTGAGAATTCATCGTGCTTCTTTCCGACTTCAATTACACTTCCTACCAGCTGAATTCCCTCTTTGGAGGAAAGAAGCATTTCTGTAGGAATTCCCGAATCCGGCGGCAAGTCCTTAGAGTAGATGTGCCAGTTTTTCTCGATCGTTGCTGTTAAAACAGCTTCATAAACACCGTTTGGCAACGAATTAATATTGTATTTGAATTTTACAGGATCTTTTATCTGTGCCGAGATTCCCTGGAAGAGAAAAACCAGGAGCAGTACAAGCCAATTTTTAAATTTCATTTTTACTTTTGTTTTGAACCAGTTTTTGGTTAAAAGGTAATCGTTATTTTACTTTTTGAATTTACTTCTGCAGCAAATCTGCGGTCCTGGCGAAAAGGAATGATTCCTAAAACATTATCAATACCGTCACAAAGGAGCCAGATTTTTTGCTGGGCTAAAATAGGGATTTTTTCATCCTTAAAAAATTTGGAGACGGTCTTTTTGCCTATCATGCCGATTGGGAAAAACAAATCGCCCTGCTTTTTCTTTCTTATTTTCAATGGAAACTGAAGTTTATCTCCATCAAAAATCCATTTCACATCCGATGAAACTTTACTTTCCGCAGAAATAAACGGCGAGAGTGAAAGTGTGTGGTCTTTTATTATATCTAAACTTTCAGCAACAATTATTTCTTCATCTGAATTGGGTAAATTCGATTTTTCACCGACTTTTTTAGTCAGAACAAAATATTCCCGGTCAACAGTTAACTGAAAATCCGCCGCGTGAAAAACCTTTCCTGTTTCTGCACTGAAGATTTTCGGAAATTCTTTTTCATCATCAAAACCGAATTTCTTTAGAATTTCAAATTTTACAAAATCATACTGCTTTGAAAATTCTGCTTTTTGAATCAGGATGAGGTTTTCATTTTCCGAAATTATCTGTCTCTCGATTTCTTCTATCTTTTCTTCAGCAAAAGTTTTAACCTGATTTAGATAATTCAGGCTTTTTGCGAAGTTCTCCAGGAAATGGTCATTGGTCTTGAAAAGTTTCGGTGCAATTTCGTTTCGGATATAATTCCGGAGGTAATCGTTTTTTCTGTTTGATAGGTCTTCGCGGAATTTAATCTGATGTTCTTCAGCGAAATCATAAATGTCATCTTTCGAAAACTGTAAAAGCGGGCGCAGAACCTGGTTTTCATTTGCAGGCATTCCACTCAAACCCTTGATTCCCGAAGCTTTTGAAAGATTGATGAGGAAAGTTTCAAGTTGGTCATTGAGATGATGCGCAGTGACTAAATACTGCAGTTTTCGCTCTTCCTGAATGTTCCTGAAAAACGCATAGCGAAGATTTCTCGCCCAGTTCTGGATAGAATTTTCAGGCTGATTATCTTTTTCGGAGACTTCATAAAGATGAAAATCAATATTATTTTCAAGGCAGTAATGTTCTACCGTTTCTCTATCATCTTCCGAATCTTTCCCGCGAAGTTTATAGTTTACATGCGCGACTTCAAAATGCAGTCCCAATTTGGTGAATAAATGAAGAAGCACCATAGAATCCGCTCCGCCACTCACGGCAAGCAGATAATTACCGGCGTCACGATTATTGTGCAGATTGGTGAGTGTTTCTTTGAAAGTCTTTTGGGTAAGCAATTTTTTAAGGAATATTTAGCAAAGATAATTCTTCTGTTTAAAATGAATTGGCTATTTTTGGCTTAAATAAACAGATTTTTATGAGAAAAGGAACACTTTTGGCCATTGCAATCATGGCGCTTACGTTAACTTCTTGTGTAAGCAAGAAGCAGTTTGATGCTCTGAATTTAAACTACAACCAGTGTATTACCAATATTGGGGAGAGACAACGCGAAATTCAGGATCTAAAAGCTACGAATGCTGGACTCTCGAGCGAAAATAATCTTCTGAGAAGCCAGAACGATGCTTTGAAAACCTCTTTGGATGCATGTTTGGCTAACACAGGACAAGGTTCTAAAAATATCACAGAGCTTATCGGAGAGATTAATGCTTCCAACAAATACATCAAGCAGTTAATTTCAACCAATTCGAAAAACGACAGTTTAAACCTTGCGCTATCAAACAAACTGAAGCGATCACTGGATAATATCGCGGATAACGATGTTCAGGTGAAAGTTTTAAAAGGTGTTGTAATGATTTCATTGTCTGATCAAATGCTTTACAAAACAGGAGATTACAACGTTTTACCGGCGGCTCAGGAAGTTTTGGGTAAAGTAGCTCAGGTGATCAATGATTACGATACTTATTCTGTTTTAATTGAAGGAAATACCGATAATGTTCCGTTGAATTCAGCGAATCTGCCAAAAGATAACTGGGATTTATCCGCATTGCGGGCAACTTCTATGGCGAAAATTCTTCAGACAAGATTCGGCGTGAATCCTTCAAGAATTACAGCAGGCGGACGAAGCGAATACAATCCCAAAACCACCAATGCATCGGTTTCCGGAAGAGCTGAAAACAGAAGAACTGAAATTATCATTATGCCTAAGTTAGATGAATTCATGAAGCTGATGGACATTGCTCCCGTTAAAAACTAAACCACTCTTTTACAAATATTAAAATCCCGAAATTTTTCGGGATTTTTTATTTCATTAAATTTGAAAAAAAAATACCATGAGTTTTTTTGAAGAAAACTGTCCTGAAATGGACCGATATCTGGAAAATCATGCTTCCGCAGAACCCGCAATCCTAAAACTGCTGCGTAAAGAAACATTTCAGAAAACCACACAGCCTCACATGATTTCCGGTTATCAGCAGGGGAGATTACTATCCATCTTGTCTAAAATGCTGCAGCCTGAAAAGATTCTGGAAATAGGAACTTTTACCGGTTACGCCACGCTTTGCATGGCCGAAGGTCTGAAAGAAAATGGCAGAATTACCACGCTTGATGTGAACGAGGAGCTGGCTTATCTACCACAAAAATATTTTGAAGAAAGCGAATTCAGTGAAAAGATTGATTTCAGGCTACAGGATGCGAAAGAATTTTTAAAAGAAACCGACGAGGTTTTCGATCTCGTTTTCATCGATGCTGATAAAGAAAATTATGTGGAATATTTCGCGCTCATCAAACCGCGGTTGAAATCGGGTTCGGTGGTGATGTTCGATAATGTGTTGTGGTACGGAAAAGTATTAGAAGAAAATCCGAAACAGCAATCCACAAAAAAAATAAAGGAACTGAATGATCTGGTTGCACAGGATACAGATTTCGAAAATCTTATTTTACCTTTGCGGGACGGGGTTAATTTAATCCGGAAAATTTAACAGTTTTCTCGCGGATCCAGCTGATTGGGCTGATTTTGATTGAGACCGAAAAATTACAATCTATGACTGAGAATGAAATTTCATATCAGATAAGGAAAGCAATTTTTAATGTTTACAACGCGTTAGGTCCTGGTTTATTAGAATCAGTTTATCAAAAAGTGCTGGTGTACGAACTTGAAGATCTAGGGCTGCAGGTAAATTATGAAGTTCCGGTTCCAATCGTTTATAACGATATTATTTTTGACTGTAATTTTAGAATTGATATTCTTGTCGAAAATTTGGTGATTGTTGAACTGAAATCAGTCAAAGGCTTAGAAGAGATTCACTATAAACAACTTTTAACTTATTTAAAACTTGCAGATAAAAGGTTGGGTATTCTGGTGAATTTTAATACGGATAATATTTTAGAATCTATTAAAAGAGTTGTTTATAAATTTGAGGATTGATATCAGCGAAATCATTTAAATCAGCGAGAAATATTTTATGGAAAAAGGAATTTGTAATGTTTCAGTCGCTCCACTTCGGGCAGAGCCTGCGCATCAGTCGGAGATGGTTTCGCAGATTTTATACGGAGAAAGTGTTGATGTTTTAGAAATAAACGGAAGCTTTTCTAAAATCCGACTGCATTTTGACCAGTATGAAGGCTGGGTGGATACGAAACAGATTTCTGAAATTCCGGAACCAGATTTGGCAAACCGAAAAACCAAATTAATTACCGAACCTTTTAGTTTTTACAATTCAGTAGATGGTAAAATGTTACTTTCTGCAGGCAGTGAAATTTCTTCGTATGATGAGAATATAAGTGTTCCTGCAAGCCGGGAGCGTATTGCGGAAACGGTAAAAATGTTTTTAAATGTTCCGTATCTGTGGAGCGGACGCAGCTTTTTCGGGATCGACTGCAGCGGTTTAACACAGTTGGTTTACAAAATCAACGGTCTTTCTTTGCCACGGGAAGCGCATCCACAGGCTGAAAAGGGAAGGGTTTTGGATTTCATTGAAGAAAGTCAGCCCGCTGATCTTGCATTTTTTGAAAACAGCGAAGGCAGAATTTCTCACGTAGGAATGATGCTCGAAGATCAGAAAATCATTCATGCCTTTGGAAAAGTGCGTATTGATACGCTGGATTCCTCAGGAATCTTTAATCTGGAACTGAATAAGCACACGCACAAACTGAGGTTTGTAAAAAGCATTTTGTAAAATGAAATTCTTCTACAACATATTCGTCTCTTTACTGATCACCGGAATGAAAGTCGGGGCTGTCTTCAATTATAAACTGAAAAAAGGTTTGGCGGGCAGAAGGCAAAGCTGTGCGATCGTAAATTCAAAATTTTCTCCGGACGATAAAGTGATCTGGATGCATGCAGCGAGTTTAGGTGAATACGAGCAGGGACTCCCTGTCCTTGAAAAACTTAAAGACAAATTTCCTTCACATAAAATTTTAATTACCTTCTTTTCGCCCTCGGGTTACGAAAATGTTATTCATATAAACCATATCGCCGACGCGGTTTGCTATCTTCCTTTCGATACCGAGAGGTGGGTGAAAGAATTTACGTCCAATTTCACTACGGATATTTTTATCACAGTAAAATATGAATATTGGTATAATCTTTTGACGGATTTAAAGGATAAAGGCGCCAAAATTTATGTCGTTTCCGCCCTTTTTTACGAAACTCAGGTTTTCTTTAAAGCGTACGGAAGGTGGTTCGTAGAACAGCTTTCGAAAAATGTAGACTGGTTTTTTCATCAGACCAAACATTCTACAGCTTTGGCGAAAAGCATTGGTCTTAAAAACTCTTCAACAGCAGGCGATACGCGTTTTGATCGTGTGAGACAGCTGCGGGAACGTGATAATACTGTGGAATATATCGAGGATTTTAAGCAGAACCGTAAAACCATTGTTTTCGGAAGCTCCTGGGAATCGGAAGAAAGACTGGCAGAAATTGTTTCGTTAAAAAACAGAGCAGTGAAACTGATTATTGCGCCTCACGATTTAAAACGAGTTGAAAACCTGAAAAACCTTTTTCCGAATGCGGTTCTGTATTCAAGCGTTGTTAATGGGCAGATGCTTCAGAATTCAAACGCACAGGTTTTGATTATCGACTGTATCGGTTTACTTTCCAAACTTTATTCTTATGCAGATATTGCCGTTGTTGGCGGCGGTTTCCATTCAAAAGGACTTCATAATATATTGGAAGCGGCAACTTTCGGGATCCCTGTTCTTTTTGGTAACCAATACCTGAAGAATCCGGAAGCAGACGACTTAATAGCACATCATGGAGGCAAATCTTTTGAAGACGAATTTTTCGCGGCTCCGTACATTTTAAATTTACTGAATGATTCTGAGCTTTTAACGAAAATGAGCGAGAATGCGAGAAGTTTTATTAATGCCCAACCCAACGCTTCAGAGATCATTCTGACCAAGATGTTATCTTAAGAACCCCTGGCTTTTAAGGTCTTTAATGATCAGATCCAGATGATCCGGGATGTATTCGCACTTCAGCCAGTTAAAATCGAAACTGTTATTGATGCAGAGCTTCTCCAGATAGATGTTTTCGTGGATTTTAAAATCGATTTCGCTCAGCAGATCATCAAATTCCAGCCAGTAATCCTCATCAATTTTCCTGATTAAAAGCAAAGCGCGGACTATTTTATTGATAAGGTAAATGTAGAGTTTATACACATTATCAAATCTTTGCTGATTCAGTTTTTCGTTGCTTTCTAAGATTTTGCTGACCAGAAACAGATGCAGGTAAATTTCCCCGAATTTATCGGTAGTCACCTTTACATGTTCGGTAATTTCGGCGCTGATGCTTCTGCTGAGTACCAAAAAATATTTTGGATTCCCAATGTATTTTGAGGCAAGAAGAACTTTATCTTCGATATTCTGTTCCATCTGATTCCGCTTCTGGTCGGTAGTTTCAGGATCTATGAGTTCAAAATACAGTTTTTTGGAGAGGAGTTTGTCTTTTTTTAGTAACCGAAAAATCAAACGGTCTTTTTCTATGGGTGAAAATTCGCTTAACGCTTGTTTGAATTCTTTAGAATACTCCATCAGTTAAAAAGTTTTGAATATTTCATAAAGCCGTTCAAAGCCCAGTTTGCAGTGTAATACATCGATTTCAAAGTAGAAAAGTTCATATAATCTTTATAAACAAGATATTGGTCTTTTATGATATTGGTTTTCCTGCGGGAGATGCTTGCGGCGTGCATTCTGTATTTAGCCATCGTCTTTGGAAATGGCTTTCCAACCGGGATTTTCTTTAAAAGATTCAGCCACATTACGTGATCTTCCCGTTTGCTGCCTTCCGGGAAAAATTCTTTGCCAACCCTTGCGGAATCGTACATTGAACTTAATAAAGAAAGTCGGCATGTTTTGAGCAGATTATTAAAAGTCACTTCTTTATCTGCTTTAAAATCTTCAATAACAGGATTCAGATTTTCGTCACACCGCGCGTAATTGGAGTAGGCGAGTTCAGCATTTTCTTTGTTCATGAAAGAAACCATTTCTTCTAAAAAATTGGGTTCCCAGAAATCATCCGCATCAAGAAAGGTAATAAATCTTCCGCTTGCTTTTTCTAAAGATAGATTTCGCGCATGTCCCGCACCTCCGTTCTTTTCTGCTATAATTAACTTAATTCTGCGGTCATTAAGTTTCTGAATCATTTCTACCGAATCATCCGAAGAACTGTCATCGGTAATCATCCATTCCCAATCCGAAAATGTCTGGCTGAAGACCGAATCGATCGTCTGTTCCAGAAATTTTGATGAATTAAATACGGGAGTAATGATAGAAACTTCAGGCATTGGCTTTTCTAAGTATAGTTTTCACAAATTTACAATTATTAGTTTGATTTAAAATTCATTGTAAAACCTTAAATTTGTGACTTATTTAAAAATAGAACATGTTTTACGACCATCAATCGATCGAAAAGAAGTGGCAGAAATTCTGGGAAGAAAATCAAACCTACAAAACCGAAAATAACACCGACAAGCCGAAATTTTATGTTTTGGATATGTTTCCGTACCCTTCGGGAGCGGGTTTACATGTTGGTCATCCGCTGGGTTACATTGCTTCTGATATTTATGCAAGATATAAAAGACATCAGGGATTTAATGTTTTGCATCCCGTTGGTTACGACTCGTTCGGACTTCCGGCTGAGCAGTATGCGATACAGACCGGAACCCATCCTGCAATTACTACCGAACAGAATATTACAAGATATGAAGAGCAACTCAGAAAAATCGGTTTCTCTTTTGACTGGAGCCGTGAAGTGAGAACTTCCGATGCTTCTTATTATAAATGGACACAATGGATTTTCATTCAGCTTTTTAATTCATGGTATAACAAGTCGACCGATAAAGCAGAACCGATTGAAACGCTGATTCAGCATTTTGAAAAGCAAGGTACGGCAAACCTTTCAGCGGTGCAGAATGATGCTTTGAATTTTACAGCAGTGGAATGGAAATCAGCTTCTGAACTCGACAGGCAGGATATTCTGTTAAACTACCGTTTAGCTTATCGTGCAGAAACTACCGTAAACTGGTGTCCCGGTTTAGGAACAGTTCTCGCTAACGATGAGGTGAAAGACGGAAAATCTGAACGTGGAGGATTCCCGGTTTTTCAGAAGAAAATGATGCAGTGGAGTATGAGAATTACCGCTTATTCCGAAAGATTGTTGAAGGGTCTGAAAAAACTGGATTGGCCACAGCCTCTGAAAGATTCTCAGGAATACTGGATCGGGAAATCACAGGGAGCACAGGTTTCATTTGAGGTGCTGAATTCTGAGGAGAACATTTCTGTTTTTACCACACGACCTGATACCATTTTCGGAGCAACATTTATGGTTCTCGCTCCGGAAAATCCTTTGGTTGAAAAATTCACCACAGAAGAACAGAAAGCATCAATTGAGCAGTATATCGAAGATACTTCCAAAAAAACAGAGAGGGACCGTATGACGGACGTAAAAAATGTTTCCGGAGCGTTTACCGGATCCTACGCCGTGAATCCTTTCAATGACGAAAAAATGCCGGTATATATTTCTGATTATGTGCTGATGGGCTACGGAACCGGCGCTGTAATGGCGGTTCCTGCACACGACGAACGTGATCACCGTTTTGCTAAAAAGTTCGGATTGAACATTGTAAAAGTGGTGGAGACCGATGAAGATATTCAGGAGGCATCTTATGATTCCAAAGACAGTGTCTGTGTAAATTCAGATTTCCTGAATGGAATGAAGTACGACGAAGCCAAAGCCCGCATCATCGACGAGATTACGAACCGCGGGATCGGTCACGGGACCACCAATTACAAACAGCGCGACGCTATCTTTTCGCGTCAAAGATATTGGGGCGAGCCTGTACCGGTGTATTATAAAGACGGAATGCCGTATGCGCTTCCGGTTTCTGCACTTCCTTTGGAATTGCCGGAGGTTGAGAAATATTTGCCTACTGAAGACGGAGATCCGCCTTTGGGAAATGCGAAAAATTTTGCGTGGGATGAACTGAATGAAAAGGTTGTTGCTACAGAATTAATTGACGAGATAACGGTTTTTCCTCTGGAATTGTCTACAATGCCGGGTTGGGCTGGTAGTTCATGGTATTTCCTGAGATATATGGATCCGCAAAACGAAGAAGTTTTCACTGAGAAATATCTTTCAGATTATTGGGGACAGGTCGATTTATATATTGGCGGAAGCGAGCATGCAACGGGGCATTTGCTGTATTCCCGTTTCTGGAATATGTTTTTGAAAGACCGCGGTTTTGTAAAACATGATGAACCTTTCCAGAAACTCATCAATCAGGGAATGATTTTGGGGATGAGCGCATTTGTTTATAGATTTAATTTTAATTCAACCGCAAGTGAAACTTCCAAAACATTGTTTGTTTCAAAAGATATTGTTAATAATATTTCTGACCAAAAAAATGGAAATTTGGTTTTAAATAAAATGTATGAAATTATAGGAATAAAAAATGGTTCGTTTGATATTAATCCTAATTTAACAAAAGATGATTTTCAGAAAATTCACGTTGATGTTTCTTTATTGAAAGGAACTACGGATGAACTGGACGTAGAAAAGTTCCGGAACTGGCGTGCAGAATATGCGGATGCTGAATTTATTTTGGAAGATGGAAAATATATTACTGAAAGGGAAGTGGAAAAGATGTCCAAATCCAAGTACAATGTGGTCAATCCGGATGATATCTGTGAAGAATACGGCGCAGACTGTTTAAGGCTTTATGAAATGTTCCTCGGCCCTTTGGAACAGTCAAAACCATGGAATACTCAGGGATTAAGCGGCGTTTACGGCTTCCTGAAGAAATTCTATAACCTTTATTATAATGGCGACAATTTTGAAGTTTCTGACGAAGAGCCAACCAAAGAAGAATATAAGGTGCTGCACACCTTAATAAAGAAGGTGGTTTCGGATATCGATAATTTCTCTTTCAACACCTCAGTATCGTCATTTATGATTGCAGTTAACGAATTCCAGAAACTCAAAACCAACAAAAGAAAAATCCTGGAACCATTGGCTATCGTGGTTTCGCCTTATGCTCCGCATATATCAGAAGAACTTTGGCAGCAGTTGGGTCATGCATCTTCAGTCGAGTTTGAACCGTTCCCGGTTTTTGAGGAAAAGTACCTCGTAGAAGATGAGATTGAATATCCGGTGAGCTTTAACGGTAAAATGAGATTCAAACTTGCGTTGCCAGCAGATTTATCGGTTGAAGAGATTCAGGAAATCATCTTGAAAGATTTACGTGTTTTAGATCAGCTTGCAGGAAATACTCCTAAAAAAGTAATTATAGTCCCAAAAAAAATCGTTAATATTGTGTGTTAAAAATAATTCTGAAAAAAAATATCGTAGTGCAAATCGTAAAAAAAAGGGGGTAAATTGTACTAATTTTTAAAGGTATTTTTAAAATCAAAAATTATCATCAGTATTTATATTAAAATTTACCAATTTGGTAATGTTAATGAATCTTAACACAAATAAAAATGTATTTCATTAAAGTCGAAACACTTGCAAGGTTAAATATTTTGACTTTATTTTACAGCTCGAAAATTTAAAATAACAATTATAATTTAGTTTAGTATGGAAATGAATGTTTCAAACAACGAGGAGCAAGTAGTTGCTAAAAAGTTAGGGGGATTAAATCCTGCATTAGTTATTCCTATTCTTATCGCGATAGGTATTGCTATTTATTTATTTGTTTTGGGTAACCCAGGAAACTTTAAGGCTGATCCAAGGCTGGAAGGTCTTTCATCTGTAGGTTTCTCGGATTTGGAAACAAAAGAATTGCATCCTGATGGATTTATGGGGATTATCTATATGGGTGGACCAATTGTACCGATTCTTATTTCTTTCATGATTATCGTAATTGTATTTTCAATCGAGCGGGCTTTAGTACTTAGAAAAGCTTCAGGTAAAGGAAATGTAGATAATTTTGTATTGAATGTTAGAAGATTGCTTGATCAGAACAAAGTTGATGAGGCTATCGAAGAGTGCGACAGACAGGAAGGTTCTGTAGGTAATGTTGTAAAAGAAGGTCTTACTACTTATAAAGCATTATCTCACGATACTACAATGAACAAAGAGCAGAAAATGGTTGCGCTTAACAAATCTATTGAAGAAGCTACAACTCTTGAAATGCCGATGTTAGAGAAAAACATGATGATTCTTTCAACTCTTGGAACCGTTGCAACCCTTGTAGCACTACTAGGAACAGTAATCGGGATGATCAAGGCATTTAGTGCACTAGGTGCAGGTGGTGGAACACCAGACTCTGCAGCACTTTCAATCGGTATTTCCGAAGCACTTGTAAACACAGCTTTAGGTATTGGTACATCTGCTGTTGCGATTATTCTTTATAACTATTTTACTTCTAAGATTGACGGATTAACGTTCAAAATTGACGAAATCGCAATGTCAATCCAGCAGTCATTTGCAGAATTTCACTAAGAAATTTTCTGATGAACGCAGACCCTTTTTTAACCTGATGGTTATTTGACGGTCTAAAAAAGTGAAGTATAATAAAAAAATAAAATATAATGGCGAGAGTCAAACCAAAAAGACATAATATAAGGGTGGATATGACGGCGATGACCGATGTATCATTTCTACTCCTTACGTTCTTTATCCTCACGGCTCAGTTCAATGTTCCTGATGTCGAGACGGTAACCACGCCATCTTCTATATCCGAAAAGCTTCTTCCGGACGCCAGTTTGATGACTGTACTCAGTACAACAGACGGTAAATTCTACTTTACACCTGTAGAGAACAGAACGGAAAGAATGCAGCTTCTGGATAAAATGGGAGAGAAGTATGGATTGAAATTTACGAATCAGGAAAAAGTGGAGTTCACCAAATTGCAGTCTGTAGGTGTGCCGATGAACCAGCTTAAAGGTTATCTTAATCTTTCTGAAGAGGATAAAAAGGCGTTTAAAAGCCAAACAGGCGTTCCGCTTGACAGTACAAACAAACAGTTAATTGATTGGGTACAGCAGAGTTTAGCAGTAAACCCTAATTATAAATTGGCAATCAAGGGCGATGTGCAGACAAAGTACCCTAAAGTGAAATCGCTGTTTGAAGGTTTAAGAGATATTGATTTCTTGAAATTCTGGTTAATAACAAGTCAGGAAGTAGCACAATAATAAAGAAATGGCAGAAGTACAAGTAAAAGACAGTAGCGGGAAAGGTGGAAAGGTGCGCTCGCAGAAGCAGCCGCCCCACGTAGATTTAACCCCAATGGTGGATTTGGCGTTCCTTTTGATCACGTTCTTTATGTTGGTTACAACTTTCAACAAACCGAATGTGATGGATTTAGGTCTTCCGGCAAAACCGAAAGATAATGTAAAACCACCACCAACTGAAATTGATTTATCAAACTCGATTTCATTAATCATAGGAAAAGACAACAGGATTTTCTATCACCAGTTAGACCAGGCGGGCCTCAATGAGCAAACGCTTCAGGAAACATCTTTTGATAGAGAAGGGATTACAAAAGTAATCGAGCAGGCAAAAGCTAGAGCTAAAGATCAAACTAAGTTTACAGTGATCATTAAGCCAACAGACGATGCAGTATATAAGAACTTTGTAGACATTCTGGACGAAATGGCCATTACCAAAAATGAAATATACGGTATTACCGATGTTAAATCTTGGGAACAGGCTATTTATGATAAGAAAGTGGGTGCAACTTCAGCGCCGGCAGCTCCAGCAGCTGACACTAACTAGAATGTATTACTTTAATTTTTAAAGAAAGAATAAATGGCAGAAGATAATACATACAACAGTACTCCAACATTGGATGAAATTGTATTTGAAAACAGAAATAAAGCCTATGGAGCCTATGACTTGCGAACAAGTTACAGATCCATTTTAACAAAGTCTTTTATTTTTGGAACCATTCTGTTTTTGGTAGCTGCAATCACTCCGTTTGTCATCATGAAGATCAAGCAGATGAATGCAAAAGAAACTACCGAGGTAAATGCCAATTTAATTGACATTCTACCGGAAGAGCAGATCATTGAGGAAATAAAAGAAGAAGAACCACCACCACCACCGCCACCACCAAAAGAAGAGCCTCAACAGGAGGTAATTCAGAACGTAGTTCCGGAACCGGTGAAGGCACCAAAAGTAGAAACTCCACCGCCGCCAATTACCAAGCAGCTTGAAACTACAACAGGTTTAGTAAATCAGGAAGGGGTTAAAACTCCAACGTATACACCTCCGCCGCCGCCGCCGGGACCAACCAAATCTACAACAGTAGAAGTTAAGCCACAGGTTTCTGAAACCCAGGTTTACACAGAAGTTGAGCAGTTAGCTGAATTCCCTGGAGGTATTAATTCATTCAGAAGTAAAGTAAACAGCAGTTTCGATACTTCGGTAATGGATGGTGATGAAGGAACAGTGAAAACTGAAGTTACATTTGTTGTTGAGAGAGACGGTAGTATTACTGATGTGAAAGCAAACGGATCTAATAAAGATTTTAATGCAGAAGCGATCAGAACTGTAAAATCAATCAAGAATAAATGGGCTCCTGCGAAAATAAACGGTCAGTCTGTTCGATACAGATTCAGAATGCCGCTTACCATGCAGTTCGAATAATTTATTAAAATTGAATTTAGTATAATGAAAGAGAAGCAATTGCTTCTCTTTTTTTAATTTTTTGTATTTTTGCCCATGTTGTTTAACTGGTTATCATTAATAACGGGATTATTTTATATCGTTTTAGGAGTTGTTGTCATAATTTATAAATTTTTCATCATTTACCTTGAGCCTAATATCGCCTATTCTTTAGGTGGTTTATTAATCCTTTACGGAATTTTCAGAATCGTAAGAGCTGTTTACCGAATCCGACAGAATAGAGATGAAGAATAATTTTCAGATTTTAGTAATTCTCCTGCTTACCTTTTTCGTTTCCTGTAAAAAGACAGAGAAAGTTCTCGTCGATGACCCGCAGCAAGGTTCAATTACAATTGCTGCCGATGAATCTTTCCGAAGCGTTTCAGAGGCACTCACGCAACGATATATGGCGCTTAATCCTAAAACCAACATTAATTTGTTGATTAAAAAGGAAGACCTGGCATTTCTCGATTTGCTTGAAAACAAAGTTAGGGTTATCGTGATGTCGAGAGAATTGAGTGACGAGGAAAAGCAGGCCTACAAAAATAAGATCGATATGAATCTGGTTCCCGCCAAATTTGCTGCAGACGCGGTGGTTTTTGTCGTATCAAAGAATTCGGTTCGTGAATCAATTTCTATCGGCGAAATTGATAAAGAATTAGATTCTGAGAATAAGAATATTATTTTTGATGGTACAAATTCCAGTAATTTAAATTTTGTGGCGCAGAAGCTCAACAAAAAACCATCCGCTTTGAAATTTTCTATTATTAACGGGAACAGGAATATTATCGATGAGATTAACAAACATCCGGAAAAGATTGGAGCAATAAGTCTGAATACAATAAGCAGACCTTATGATAAGGAATCGCAGGATCTGCGAAATTCCATTAGAATTATTCCTGTAATTCAAAACCAAAAACCTGTGATGCCTGAATTGGCTAACATTAGAAATATGAATTATCCTTTTACAAGATTTTTATATTTTATTACCAACGAAGCATATTACGGTTTAGGAAACGGTTTAATACGGTTTTCATGTCAGCAGTTAGGACAGATCGTTGTGCAAAAAGAAGGTCTACAGCCCTATTATATTTTCAAGAGAGAGGTACAGATGCGTTAAAATTTACCAAAAAAATTGTGGTATTTTTTTATGGTATGAAAATTGGGTAATAGTAGTACAAAGTAGTTATATTATAAACAAATTAAAATGAAAGATAGAATGAATTTAACAAAAAAAGTTGCTTTAGGTGTTGCGGTAGGATTTTTCTCAAACTTTGCTTTTGCTCAAACACTGCAGGAAGGTGTTGCAAATGCCGACAGTCATAAATACGCAAAAGCTAAGACAGTTTTTACTGAGATGATCGCAAAATCTCCTACGGCAGAAAATTATTTTTATTTAGGTAACTCATATCTTACCCAGTTCGAACCTAATTTCGATATGGCGCAGGAAAACTTTAATAAAGGATTAGCTGCTGACAAAAAGAGTAATCTTAATAAGATTGGGTTAGCATCGGTTAAGTTAGGTAAAGGTGATAAATCTGCATTAACAGAAATTCAGAATATAGTAAAGGATGCTAAGGATAAAGATGCTGAAGTTTTATACAGAGCTGCTGAAGCTTTGACGATATTTGGCGGGGCTTCTCAAGCTGACCTTGCAATTGATTATTTGAACAGAGCTGTAGAGAAATCGCAGAAAGCAGGAACTCCTGCATATTATTACTATACTTTAGGAGATGCTTATCGTTTAAAACTAACGAATAGTCCGCAAGTTGCTGGATCAGCAATGACGGCTTACGATAAAGCTTTACCGGTTGCTAAGAACAAAGCCTCTGTGTATACCAGAATAGGTACACTGTGGATGCAGGCGCAGCAATGGCAGAAAGCAAAAGAAAGTATCGACCGTGCTATTGCGGCGGATGCTACTTATGCTCCGGCCTATAAAGCTAAGGCTGCTTATGATATCAGATATCAGCAGAACGCACTGGCGACTCAGGATCTGATGAATTATGCAAAATATGCTGATGAAGATCCGGATACCCAGTTAGAAATTTCAAAGTTATTCTTCACCAATGAAGATTATGCTAACTCAAAACTGTATCTTGATAAAGTATTCGATAAAGTGAATGATCCTATTAAGTATAAACTACGAGCTTATTTACTTTATGCTGATGGTAGTTATTCTGAAGCGAAAAGCAGTATGGATCAGTTTGTATCAAAAGCAGAGAAGTCAAGAGTTCAGCCTGCTGATCAGGGATTATTAGGTCTGATTTCGGCAGGATTGGCACATACAGAAACGGATGCAGCTAAGAAGACTGCTTTGAATGCAGATGCACAGCAAAAAATTGCGATTGCAAAAGCTGCTAAAGATGAAACAATGAACTGGGATTTAGAATTGGTTAAGATTAAAGGTGGCGGCGGTGTTAACCAAGCTGCGGTTGATGCAGGTCCAACCACCCCTGAAATTGAAACCCTTAAAAAGCAGGTTGCTACAAGTCCACAGGATACTGATGCCTTGTTTAAACTGGCGAATGCATATCAGGAAGCTAAAAACTGGAACGGCGCAATTCAATCATGGCAAAAGATGAGCGGTTTGCTCCCCGATTGGGCTCCTGCTTATTACAGCCAGGGATATTCATACCAACAGGCTGGTAACAATGAATTGGCAAAAATTGCTTACGAGAAATTCATCAGTACAGTAAAACCTGCCGATTTAGAAGCCAACAAAGAAACGCTTTCTTACGCCTATTTTGCGGTAGCTTATTTGGTAAAAGACAGTGATCCGGCTAAGGCTAAGACTTATGCCGCGAAATCGGTTGAGTTGAATCCTGCTTACCAGGATGCGGTAAACTTAAATAAGTCGCTTAACAAATAACAATTATAAGATGTTCTCATAGAAACTCTCGCTTTTAGCGGGAGTTTTTTTGTTAGAAGCGGTCTAATAGGTTGGCGGTATCGCAGTCTTGAATATAATAACAGCACGAAATCCATCGTTTAGATAACGATAAGTACAGGTTGCACTCGATAGGAAAGGTGAATGGTATTTCTGTTCCAAAATTTTTCTCACAGTGTTTCAGTACTTTGGGAGTTTTGGATAAAATTAGTTTG
>JAANMX010002405.1_pt1 | contig 18626 bp, 14 predicted proteins | sample 7279681 | NCBI WGS metagenome assembly JAANMX01 (sample SAMN14094542, study PRJNA606508) | bioreactor metagenome | isolation source: A lab-scale SPAN reactor treating ammonium-rich wastewater day 351 | place: Ireland: Galway | collected 2018-01-01
GGCTGGCGATGCGGCGATATCACCCTGAACACCCCCCGTTGAAGTGGAGGACTTCGGGCCAAGTGCTTGCCTGCAAACGGATTTGCCCGCATAATGCGCGGCTCGCTGCGTCCGGTTCCGCCATCCAGGCAGGTTCCGGGCGGGCCCGAAGCACGATTCGGCCCGCCGCTGGCAGCGTGGAACCCTCCCGCCTCGTGCGCCGCAACCCCTCGGGGCTGCGTCGGGGCCGCCGTCTCCCGGGCTACGGGAAACAACCACACACCATCGAGGTGCACAGTGTCCAAAGTCTGCCAAGTCACCGGCAAGCGCACGACGTCCGGCAACAACGTCTCGCATTCCAACCGCAAGACCCGTCGTCGCTTCATGCCCAACCTCCACGAGCGCCGCTTCTGGGTTGCTTCGGAAAACCGTTGGGTCAAGCTCCGCGTTTCCGCAGCCGCGCTGCGCACCATCGACAAGAACGGCATCGACGCCGTCCTGGCCGACCTGCGCAAGCAGGGCGAGAAGGTCTGAGGAGAACTGAACCATGGCTACCAAGCGCGACAAGATCCGCCTGATCTCCTCGGCCGGCACCGGCCACTTCTACACCACCGACAAGAACAAGAAGAACACGCCGAACAAGATGGAGGTCAGCAAGTACGACCCCGTCGTCCGGAAGCACGTGATGTACAAGGAAGGCAAGATCAAGTAAGCCTTCCGGCTTGTTCGATGCACAACGAAGAAACCCGCCTCACGGCGGGTTTCTTTTTGCCTAAAGAGTGCCCGGACGTCATTTCCCGGAAGCGTCGCTCTCCACCACCATGTCCAGCACATAGGCGTACTTCGACGCATCGGCAGGCACGTCCTTGCGCGTGTAGCGATCGACGCGCAGCACGTTGCGCACGCCCGGCTCGTGCCGATAGCCCTCGATGTCGTCGTAGAAGTTCAGGAACTCGCCCGGCTCGCCGACCTTCAGCCCGTTGCCGTCGTACTTGATCTCGCGCACCTGCAGACATTGCTTGCCGGGGATCAGCGGATGGCTGCAAGGCCTGGTGGCCGCGGCCACCTCCAGGAACATGCGCTCGCCGGGGCCGCCATGGCGGGTCGCCGCGGTCGGCGTGCCGGCGAAGCTGAGCACGTCGCCTGCCGCATTGGTCAGCACCAGCGTGGGCGCATCGCCTTCGCCGATCTGCATCGCCAGCTTGCCCTGCAGGCGCTTGCCGATGTCCTGATCCAGCGCCATCAGCGCCTTGTCCGGGCAGGCCATCAGGGTCGTGGCCATCGGCTCGACGGTCAGCGCGTCGCCGGTGAGCACGTGGCGCGCGCTCATCGTGTTGCAGCCGTTGCCGACCGACACCAGCGACGCATTGAAGTCCAGCTGCAGCGGCTTGTCCGCACGCACGAACAGGGCATCGATGCGCTTGCCCTCGCCGTCGCGGGCGTCGCTCAGCTGCCAGCGATGGCCACTGAGCGCCAGCGCCGCCTGCAGCGCGCTGGGCCTGGCCGCTGCGACTTCCTGCGCCGGCGCGGGCACCGCGGCGGGCGTCGCCGGCGTCCCCGGCTGGGTGGGCGCAGCACAGGCCGCGAAGGCCAGCGGCAACAGCAGGGCGGGAATCGGATTGCGCACGGGGATGTCTCCGGAAAGGTACTGAGAAAACGGCTGGCGGCCGCCGCCGGGGTTGCAGCGAATGGATCAGTCCCGGCCGGGGTTCAGTCTCCGGCCGGCAGCCACAGCAGCAGCGCCACGCCGAGCACGATGCGGTAGATCGCGAACGCGGTAAAGCGGTGGCCCTGGATGTAGCGCAGCAACCATTTCACCGCCACGAACGCGGTCACCGCCGAGGCGATGAAGGCGATCCCCAGCGCGTTCCAGTCCACGTTGGCGAAGCCACCGCTGCTCCATAGCGACAGCAGCTCGTAGCCGGTGGCGGCGAACATGGTGGGGATGCCGACCAGGAATGCGAATTCGGTGGCGGCCGCGCGGCTGGTGGTGCCGGCCAGCAGCGCCACGAAGATGGTGGCGGCGCTGCGCGAAGTGCCGGGAAACACTCCCGCCAGCACCTGCGCCACGCCCACCAGCACCGCCGTGCGCCAGGCGATCCCGGTGCGCTCGCCTTCGCGCGCCGCGCGTCGCGCCGCCCATTGCTCCGCCAGCAACATCCACAGCGCGCCGAGGATCAGCGCCCAGGCGATCGGCTGCACGGTGGCCGGCAGATGGAACGGAGTCCACTGCTGGCCGAACAGCGCGCCGATGTGGTCGGCCTTTTTCAACGCCACGCCGAGGATCGCCGTGACCAGGAACGCGCCCAGCAGCTTGAAGGCATAGTCCCGCGACTGCGCCGGCGTGGTGGACTCGCCCAGCGGATCGTAATCGGCCGGGGCGTCGCGGCCGACGAACGCGACCAGCATGCCCCACAGCCGCTTCCAGTAGATCAGCACCACCGCCAGGATCGCACCGGCCTGGATGGCGATGTTGAACAGATCGCTGCGCGGGCCCAGCCAGTACTGCGCAATCAGCAGGTGGCCGGTGCTGGAGATCGGCAGGAATTCGGTGATGCCTTCGATGATGCCCAGCAGCAGGGCGGCGAGCAGCTCGTACATGGCGGAAGCGGGGCTGGTGGAAGCGTGCGCTGGCCGCACGGGCAGGCGCGCAGCATAACCCGCGAAAACACTTGCACCATTAACGTGCATTCACTCCGGAAAATTCACCACTTTCCCCCAAACAAGCTAACCCACCCCTGCGAACATCCTTGAAAATCAAGGCGTTGCAGGAATCCCGGCATTGGCACGCGCCATGCTTTATCCATCGCATCGCCGACGCGCGATCGCTTGTCCGCCCCTTCTTTTCCTTTCGCCCCGGAGCCCGCCCGCCATGTCCCTCGAACAGATCGAAAAGCTCATCAAGGACCACAAGGTCGAATTCGTCGACCTGCGCTTCGCCGACATGCGCGGCGTGCAGCACCACGTGACCTTCCCGAAGTCGATCGTCGATGCCAGTCTGTTCGAGGACGGCAAGATGTTCGACGGCAGCTCGATCAGCGGTTGGCGCGGCATCCAGAACTCCGACATGGTGCTGCTGCCCGACCCGGCCACCGCGTTCCTGGATCCGTTCACCGCCGATCCGACCCTGGTGCTGACCTGCGACATCCTCGACCCCACCACCATGCAGGCCTACAGCCGCGACCCGCGCGGCGTGGCCCGCCGCGCCGAGGCCTACCTGAAGGCCAGCGGCATCGCCGAGCAGGGCTTCTTCGGCCCGGAGCCCGAGTTCTTCATCTTCGACTCGGTGCGCTTCGCCAACGAGATGGGCCACACCTTCTTCCACGTCGATTCGGAAGAGGCGCACTGGAACTCCAGCCGCGACTACGACGGCCGCAACAGCGGCTACCGGCCGATGGTGAAGGGCGGCTACTTCCCGGTCGCGCCGCTGGATTCGCTGCACGACCTGCGCGCGGAGATGTGCAAGACGCTGGAAAGCGTCGGCATCGAAACCGAAGTGCACCACCACGAAGTGGCCAACGCCGGCCAGTGCGAGATCGGCACCAAGTTCAACTCGCTGACCAAGAAGGCCGACGACCTGTTGACGATGAAGTACATCATCAAGAACGTCGCCCACCGCAACGGCAAGACCGCCACCTTCATGCCCAAGCCCATCGTCGGCGACAACGGTAGCGGCATGCACGTGCACATGTCGCTGGCGAAGGACGGCAAGAACCTGTTCTCCGGCGACGGCTACGGCGGCCTGAGCCAGATGGCGCTGTGGTACATCGGCGGCGTGTTCAAGCACGCGCGCGCGATCAACGCCTTCGCCAACTCCACCACCAACAGCTACAAGCGGCTGGTGCCGGGCTACGAGGCGCCGGTGATGCTGGCCTACTCGGCCTCCAACCGCTCGGCCTCCTGTCGCATCCCGTACGTGGCGAACCCGAAGGCGCGCCGCATCGAGATCCGCTTCCCCGATCCGATGAACAGCGGCTACCTGATCTTCGCCGCGCTGCTGATGGCCGGCCTGGACGGCATCCGCAACCAGATCGACCCGGGCGCGCCCAGCGACAAGGACCTGTACGACCTGCCGCCGGAAGAAGAAAAGGGCATCCCGACCGTCTGCCATTCGCTCGACCAGGCGCTGGAAGCGCTGGACGCCGACCGCGAGTTCCTCAAGGCCGGCGGCGTGTTCACCGACGACTTCATCGATGCATATATCGGCCTGAAGATGAAGGAAGTCACCGCGTTCCGCGCAGCGACCCACCCGCTGGAATACCAGATGTACTACACGATCTGACGCACGTCGCGGATCGGGACGAAGCCGGCTGATCCGCGCTTCGCCCCGCCTTCAGGCCGGCGCCACCGCGCCGACCTGATGCGTGCGCACGTACTCGACGAACCCGTCCACCGGCAGCGCCGGCGACCAGTGGAAGCCCTGGCCGATCTCGCAGCCGAAGGCATGCAGCCGGTCCAGCGTCTCCGCATCTTCCACGCCTTCGGCAACCGTCTGCAGGTCGAGGCAGCGCGCCATCTCGATGATCGCGCGCACCAGTCCCTCGTCGTGCGCGTTGTCGCGCATCCGGCGCACGAACGACTGGTCGATCTTGAGCCGATGCACGGCGAAGCGGCGCAGGTAGCCGAGGTTGGAATAGCCGGTGCCGAAGTCGTCGATGGAAATCCGCACGCCCTGCGCGCCGAGGCGCTGCAGCACCTCGCCGATGTTGCGCGCGTCGGCGGCCAGCATCGATTCGGTCAGCTCCAGCTCCAGCGCGCACGTCGGCAGGCCGCTGTCCGCCAGCGCCTTCGCCACCTCGCGCTCGATGCCGTCGCGGTGGAACTGCAGCGGCGAGACGTTCACCGCCACGCCCAGCTCGCCCAGCCCCTGGTCGCGCCAGGCCCGGGCATCGCGACAGGCCTGCTGCAGTACCCAGGCGCCCACTTCGTTGATCAGGCCGCTGCGTTCGGCAATCGGGATGAACTTGCCCGGCGGGATGTAGCCCTGCTCCGGATGCTTCCAGCGCAGCAGCGCCTCGGCGCCGAGGATGCGCCCGCTGTGCAGGTCGAACTGCGGCTGGTAGTGCAGCTGCAGATCGCCCTGGGACAGCGCCGCGCGCAGGCCGGCGGCGATGTGCAGGTGCTCGGTGACGCTCTCGTTCATGCCGGCGTCGAAGAAACAGAAGGTATTGCGGCCGAAATCCTTGGCCTGGTACATCGCCATGTCGGCGTTCCTCACCAGCACGTCGCCTTCCTCGCCGTCGCGCGGCGCCACCGCGATGCCCAGCGACGCGGTCACCAGCACTTCAACGCCATCGATCACCACCGCGCGTCCCAGCGCGTGGGTGACCTTGGCCACCACCGCGACGATCGCCTCCTCGTCCTGCAGGTCGCCGAGCAGGATCAGGAATTCGTCGCCGGAAACCCGCGCCACCGTGTCGGTTTCGCGCACGCAGGCACGCAGCTTGGCCGCCACCTGGCACAGCAGGTCGTCGCCCGCCGCGTGGCCCAGCGAGTCGTTGATGGTCTTGAAGTTGTCGAGGTCGAGGAACATCACCGCGACCATGCCGCCGCTGCGCTTCGCCTGCCGCAGCAGCAGGCTCAAGCGGTCGCGCGCCAGCGCGCGGTTGGGCAGTCCGGTCAGGCTGTCGCGCTGCGCCAGCACCTCGATCCGGGCGTGCGACTCCTGCAGCGCCAGCTTCTCGGATTCCAGCTGCCGCATGGCCTGGTCCAGGTCGCTGGTCAGCAGCCAGGCGAACAGGCCGGTGACCAGCACGATCAGGCTGATGACGAACGGCCGCCGCCAGTCCAGCGGCACCATCGGGGCGTTGTGGAAGACACCGGCCTGGTGCAGGAAGAACAGCAGCGCCACCACCGCCAGCATGCTGCACACCATCACCCAGAACATGCGCCGGAAGCCGAACAGCCCGGTGAACAGCAGCAGCGCCGGGAACGCCATCGGCGCCTCGTCGTACAGCCCCTGGTTGTTGAGCATCAGGACGCACAGCCCCAGCATCAGCGTCGCCGAGGCCAGCGCGGCCGCGCGCACCGCCTGCGCACGCATGTTCCAGCGCATTGCCAGCGCCAGCAGCAACAGGATGACCACTTCCAGCCCCGCACTGTGGTAACGCCCGAAGCCGAGGTTCATCACGATCAGCAGGCCGAACACGGCCAGCAGTGCCCACAGGATCTGCTGCAGGCGCCGCTGCTGCAGGTGCCCGAGGACGGCCGGGCGCGCTGCAGGCGTGGGGTGTCGGGGTAACCGCTGCATGGTGCTGGTGGCAAGGATGGCGGGACAGGCTATCAGCCCCTCCGGGCGCGCGCACGGGCTAAGATCCGGACATGCGCCGAATCCTGCTACCGCTTCTGGCCTGCCTGCTGGCCGCCTCCTGCACGCACGTCGCCACGCCCTCCCGCAACCCGCTGGCCGAATGGGTGCCATCGCCCAACTTCGACGTGCGCCGGCCGGTGGTCATCGTCCTGCACGCCACCGAGCAATCCTCGGCGCAGGAAAGCCTGGACACCCTGCGCACCGCCAACCGCCACGGCCCGGTGAGTTCGCACTACCTGATCGGCGACGACGGCCGCATCTACCAGCTGGTGGCCGATGGCGCGCGCGCCTGGCACGCCGGCGGCGGACGCTGGGGCACCCTCACCGATCTCAATTCGACGTCGATCGGCATCGAGATCGACAACGCCGTCGGCGAGCCCTATACCGAAGCGCAGATCGCCTCGCTGCTGCACCTGCTCGACGACCTCTCCTCGCGCCTGTCCATCCCCGAAACCCAGGTCATCGCCCACGCCGATCTGGCGCCCACCCGCAAGCGCGACCCCGGTGCGCTGTTCCCGTGGCAGCGGCTGGCCGATGCCGGCTACGGCCTGTGGCCGCGCGGCGAGCTGCAGGAACCGCCGGCAGGCTTCGATCCGTGGCTGGCGATGGCCGCGATCGGCTATCCGCTGGACGATCGCGCCGCCGCGGTGCGCGCCTTCCATCGCCACTATCGTGGCCGCGACGACGGCGAAGACCCGAACGCGAGCTTCGACGCCGACGACCTGCGCATCCTGCATGCGCTGGCTTCGTTGCGCAGCGGCGGCGCGGCCGCGGCGCCATCGCCCTGACCGCATCGCCGGCGGCGCTTCAGTGCGCGCGCTCGGCGGCCCGCTGCGGAAACAGCGCGATGCCGGCCACGATGAAGGCCAGCAGCACGAGCGACGCGGTATAGCGGCTCAAGGCCAATCCACCCATGGCCAGCGGCTTGTCCAGGAAATCGCCGAGGACGGCACCCAGCGGACGGGTGAGGATGAACGCACTCCAGAACAGCAGCGTGCGTGAAACCCTGGTGCGGAAATACAGCACGGCGATGGTCGCCAGCAGCCCGCCGAAGATCAGCATGCCGCCGGCGTATCCCAGCCCCGCCGTGTCCGCCACCCAGTCGCCGAGCGCGGTGCCGAGCGTCTGCGAGCACATGATCGTGAGCCAATAGAAGGCTTCTGTCTGCGGATCGGAAACGCTGTCCACCGCGATCGTGCCGCGCGTGCGATGCCACAGCCACAGCGAAGCAAGCACCATGGCCAGCAGCAGGGCGGAACCGCCGGTGTAGCCGATGCCGAGGGAGCGGGTCGTGTAATCGGCCAGGGTCGTGCCGACGGTGGTGCTGGCGATGATGGTGGCCCAGTACAGCGCCGGGTGGAAACGCCGCGCCCGGATCTGCGCCCACACCGCCAGCGCGAAGACGACGGCGAAGATGGCGGTACCGGCCAGGTAGCCGAAGCCCATCGACATGCTGACCGCATCGCCGCCGGTTTCCCCCAGCGTGGTGGCGGCGATCTTGATGATCCAGAACAGCAGGGTCACCTGCGGAACCTTGCTCACGTGCCCGGCCTGGCGTGCGTTCATTTCCCACCTGCGGACAGCAGCGCGGCGGCCGGGGGAATGTCAAACCGCGCCATCGGTTCCGGCATCCGCATCTGGCCGCTGGCGAAGGCGTTCGCCGCGCTCTGGTAGTAACTGATCGCCTGCAGGGTCAATGCCGGGTCGTCGGGCAATCCGGGTTGTGGCTGGTCCCGGTCATAGGCCGGACGCAGGGTATCCACGCGGCGATGCGGCGACAGCTGCACCAGCTTGTCGTCGCGCAGATAGCCCAGCAGCTGGTAGGTGCCGATGAAGGCGCGTTCGCGCCCCGGCGGCTGCTGGAATACATCCACGCCGTAGAACTGGCTGTAGTAGTCCATGCCGAGCAGGCCCAGCAGCGTGGGCGGGATGTCGATCTGGCTGGTCATCCTCTCGAAACGAGCCGGTGCCACCTGCCCGCCCGGCGCATGGATCCACAGCGGGATGCGATAGCGGAAGGCCGGCAGCGCGGCGATGCCGGCGCTGGATGCGCAATGATCCGCGGTGAACACGAACAGGGTGTCCTTGAACCACGGATGCGTGCGCGCGCGCCGCAGGAAATCGCCGATCGCCCAGTCGGTATAGGCCACCGCACTCTCGCGCTTGCCCTGCGGCCACGGCCCGCGACCGGCCGGGAAGGTGTAGGGCCGATGATTGGAGGTCGTCATCACGTGGGCGAAGAAGGGGCGCCCCTTGGCCGCCTCCGCATCGAACCGGCGCAGCGCCAAGGTGTAGAGATCCTCGTCGGCCACGCCCCAGATGTTGGCGTGGTGGATTTCCGCGTCCGGGATCTCGGTGCGGTCATGCACCTCGTAGCCGTTGTGGCCGAAGAAATAATTCATGTTGTCGAAGGCGCCATAGCCGCCGTACAGGAACTCCGTGGCGTAGCCCTTCGAGCGGAAGACTTCGCCCAGCGTGAACAGGCCCTCGTTGTGTTCGCGCTTGATGATCGATTCGCCGGGGGTGGGCGGCACCGACAGCGAAAGCGCCTCCAGCCCGCGCACGGTGCGGGTGCCGGTGGCCCACAGATCGGTGAACACCAGGCTGTCCTTGGCCAGCCCGTCCAGGTTCGGGGTGAGGGTCTGCTTGCGCCCGTAGGTGCCCGAATACTCGGCGGACAGGCTTTCCACGCTGACCAGCACCACGTTGAGCCGGCGCTCCGGCGCGGGATTGCGGATCCAGCGGGCGATGCCGGTGGAATGGACGAAGTGCGCATCCGGCGTGGCCAGCTGGCTGCGTACCTGCGCCCACGCCTCGTCGGTCGGCAGCGTGCGGTAATAGCGCGGATAGTCGAGCGAGGCGCTGCGGTATGCCGCGAAGAACTGGTAGATGCCGTTGCCGGCCAGTTCGTTCACGTAGGTATTGTCGGTGCGATCCTTGAGATCGCCGCTGACCAGCCAGGTGCCCAGCACGGCCACTGCCAGCCAGCCGGCGACAACGGCGCTGCGCCCCGCGAACCCCGTCTCGTCGCGCCGGATCTCGCGCCAGCGGCGCGTGGCGAAGAACACCAGCAGGCAGATGCCGGCGAGCCCACCCAGGATCCAGCCGATCGGATAGGACTCGCGGATATTGCCGATGACCTCGGTGGTGTACACGAGGTAGTCCACCGCGATGAAGTTGAAGCGCGCCTGGAACTCTTCCCAGAACGTCCACTCCGCCACCGCCACGAACAGCAGCAGGAACAGCAGCAGCAGGCAGGCGGTGCCGACCGCGGCGCGGCCCGCGCGACCCGCCAGCCAGCGGCGCGGCAACAGCCAAAGCAACAGCAGCAGCGGCAACGCAAAATAGGCGAAGGCCAGCAGGTCATAGCCCAGCCCGACGCCGAACGCATACAGCCAGCTACCGGGCGATGCCGGCACGCCGCTGCCGGTGGCGAGCAGCAGGGCGAGCCGGGTCGCGGCGGAAACCACCAGGGAGCATCCGCCCAGCCACAGCAGGGGGCGGAAGCGCGAAGACTTGAGCGAGGCAAACCAGGGCATCGGGAACCCGTCGATCGAGGCTGGCGGCCAGCCTGATGCGTCGACCGTAGGCCTGCCTCAGGCCAATCTCAGCGATCCGTTAACACCTTGCAGGCCGGCGGTGGCAGGCTATGCGGCACATGCCCCTGCCCGCCGCAAACCCGCCAGGCCTGCGCGTGTTGGTGATCGAAGACCAGCACGACATCGCCGCCAACATCTGGGATTTCCTGGAGCGTCGTGGCTACGAGGTCGACCATGCCGCCGACGGCATGACCGGACTGGATCGCGCGCTGCGCGGCAGCTTCGACGTGATCGTCCTCGACCTCGGCCTGCCGCGCCTCGACGGGCTGGACCTGTGCCGGCGGCTGCGCGACGGCGGCCACGGCGTGCCGATCCTGATGCTGACCGCGCGCGACACCCTGGACGACAAGCTGCGGGGTTTCGCCCAAGGCGCGGACGATTACCTGGTCAAACCGTTTTCGATGCACGAACTGGAAGCGCGCATCCGCGCCGTGCAGCGGCGTGGCCGCCCGCTCGCCCCGTCGCATGTCCTCGGCGACCTGTCCTATGACCCGCGCACCATGACCGCGGAGCGCGCGGGCCGGCGCATCCCGCTGACCCGCCTGCAGGGCGCGATCCTGGCGACCCTGCTGCAGGAGGCACCGCGGATCGTGCCGCATGCCCGGCTCATCGAAACCGCGTGGCCGGCAGGCAGCGGCGATATCGCCACCCTGCAGACCCAGGTCTATGAACTGCGCGGGCTGGTGGACAAACCGTATGGGTCATCGCTGATCCGCTCCGTGCGCGGCATCGGCTATCGCATGGTGCTGCCGCCATGATCGGCACGCCGCTCTCGCTGCGACGCCGCGTCACCCTCGCCACCACCCTGCTGGGGCTGCTCCTGAGCGTGCTGTGCGCGGCCGCCACGGTCTGGGTCACCGAAGACTACGAACACGTGCTGGCCAGCGAGATCCTGCGTGGCCAGGCGGAAGACTATGGCCTGCGGTTGGCCAACGGCCTGCCCGCGATGCTGCCGCAGACCCAGCGGCTGAGTGGATACCTCGCGGGATCGCCCAACCTGCCGTCGGCGTACGCCGCCCTGCCTCCCGGCGTCCACGAAGACGAAGACAACGACGGCATCCACATCGGCATCTTCGACACCGCCGCCGGCCGCCTCTACTTCAGCATCGACCTCAGCGACATCGAATCGATCGAACAGCATCTCAACCTGCTGCTGGCGGGCATGGTCGTGCTGGGCACGCTGATCGCCGGCTGGCTGGGCTGGCTGCTGTCGGGCGCGGCGCTGAAACCGGTGCGCAGGCTTGCCGAAAGCGTCGAAGCGCTGCCCGCGACGCCGATGCCGACCCAGTTGGCCGACGGCGTCAGCCAGGACGACCTTGGTCGCCTTGCCACCGCCATCGACGGCTACCAGGCGCGACTGGTCGAAGCCGACGCGCACGAGCAGGCATTCCTGGCCGATGCCAGCCATGAGCTGCGCACGCCGCTGGCGGTCATCCAGGGCGTCGCCGAACTCCTGCTCGACGATGCCCCGGCCGCGCCTGCGGAGCGCGCCCGCATCGAACGACTGGGGCGCGGCGTCCGCGACATGCGCCAACTGCTGGAGGCGATGCTCGGCGCCGCGCGGCGCAAGCCCCTGCACTCCGAACCGTTGGAGGCCAACGGCCTGCTGCAGGAAGCGGCGGCATTGGCGGTCGCCGGCAAACCGGGCATCCGCTGCAGCATCCGCGCGGCGGGCGAACTGCATGCCTCCCGCCAGGAAGCGCTGCTGCTGATCGGCGGCCTCGGCAAGCGGCTCGTGCAGCCGGCCACGACCGGCGAACTCTCACTCCGGCTCGAAGGCGACCGGCTGAGCCTGCAGCTGGCGCAGGCGGATGTGGCGGACGCGCATGCGGAACCTCCGGCCGCGAAGGCGGATCGCGGCACCGGCTCGGCGCTGCTCGACCGCCTGGCGAACCGGCTGGGCTGGCGGATCCATTTCATTGCGCCGGGCCACGTCGAACTTGAGCTGGGTGCGCCCGGCTAGCGCCGGAAGGACGACGCCCCGCGCGGAGGAAAACGGCATGGCAATCCCCACATGGTTCCACTGGGCGCTGCTCTCCGCGGTCTTCGCCGCGCTCACCGCGATCTTTGCCAAACTCGGCCTGCAGCACGTCAATCCGGACTTCGCGACGTTGCTGCGCACGGCGATGATCCTCGGCGTGCTGGTCGTGTTCGTCGCCGACACCGGGCAATGGCAGGATCCGGCGACGCTTTCGCCCAAGGCGTGGCTGTTCCTCGGACTCTCCGCGCTGGCGACCGGCGCGTCATGGGTGTGCTATTTCCGCGCACTGGCGTCCGGCAGCGCATCCCTGGTGACCGCCGTCGACAAATCGAGCCTGGTGCTGGTGGCGCTGTTCGCCTACGTCTTCCTGCACGAACGGCAAGGCCTGCGCGAATGGATCGGCATCAGCCTGGTCGCCACGGGCGTGCTGGTGCTTGCGATCAGGCGCTGAGGCAGACCCAGCGGGGCGCGGCAGCGCTCCTTCGCGCAAGCGTTTCGCCCTCTCATCACTGTGCAGGAATCCGCGCAGCAGGGGCGCATTCGCGGCTAGCGGCGGCCAAGCGCCGCATTGGAGGATGCAAGGGCAATGCCGGGCCCGCGGGGTTCGCTCGCATTCGCCATACCAATCGAATCCTTGGGGGAATCGCCGATGTCGACCAAATCCACCTTCGCTCCCAGTGCACTGGCGCTGGCCATCTGCCTTGCGCTGCAACCCGCGCCCGCACGCGCCCAGCAGCAGGACGGCGCGGCTGCGGCGACTGCCACGCAGGAGGCAGATGCCACCGCCGCGGACAACAAGAACGCCAAGACGCTGGACAAGGTGGAGGTCACCGGCTCGCGCATCAAGCGCACCGAAATCGAAACCGTCGACCCGATCCAGGTGTTCACCGCGCAGGACCTGAGCAAGCAGGGCTATTCCACCCTGTATGACGCGCTCTCCAACCTCAGCGTGAACACCGGCGTGTTCGTCGGCGAGGAAAACACCAACAACTTCAACGCCAACGCGCAGGCGCTGAACCTGCGCGGCTTCGGCCCGGGCTACACGCTGGTGCTGTTGAACGGCAAGCGCATGCCGATGCTGCCGAAGCCCGCCGGCAACATCTCCGGCAACGTCATCAACCTGGCGATGATCCCGGCCTCCGCGGTGCAGCGCGTGGAAGTGCTGACCAGCGGTGCGTCGGCGATCTACGGTTCCGACGCGGTGGCCGGCGTGGTCAATGTGATCCTCAAGGACGGCATCGACGAAACCACCTTCCGCTACCGTTATGGCAATACCGCCAACGGCGGCGGACGTTCGGACAACTTCGCCGTCTCGTCCGGCTTCTCGAGCGGCGACACCCGCATCAGCTACGGGCTGGAATGGGACAAGCGCGATCCGATCCGCGGCGACCAGCGCGACTGGTTCTCCGATCCGTCCCAATCGCCCGATCCCGACTACCGCGCACTCGACCAGGTGATGTCGTACTGGGATCGCGGCGTGGCCGGTGGCTGGGGCCTGCTGAACGTCGGCAACCGCTGCGCCCCGCTGGGTTACGAAGCGGTGCGCCCGGGCTGGGCCGGCGCCGGCAGCGAGAAGTACTGCGGCGACAACACCTTCAGCACCTACACCGTGCGCAACGGCCGCGAGCGCGTGTTCGGTTTCGCCACCCTCAACCACGACTTCGGCGAGCACGAGTTTCATGCCAACCTGATGTCCGCGCGCTCCAAGGCCGACGCCGGTCTGTACCGCTACGACTACGCCGTGGACTACGACGTGCTGGAAGACGCCAACGACCTGAACTCCAACTACTACGGCTCGCGCCAGATCTACCGCTCCTTCCGCGATTTCGAAACACCCACCAGCAACCAGCACTTCAGCGAAACCAGCCACATCTTCAGCGCCGGGCTGCGCGGGCCGCTGGGCAGGTTCGACTACAACCTCGGCTACACCTATGGCACCTATCGCTACAAGGATTCGGTCGAACGCTTCGACGACCAGGCGATGATGGCGCTGCTGTTCGGCAAGAAGGGCACCGACTGGGCGCAGCCGTGGGCGCCGGATCGCTGGCTGACGGTCAGCCGCGATTCGCTGGACGCCAACATGCTGCCGACCAAGCTGGATTACTTCGGCGCACTGACGCCGGACATGTTCGCCAGCGCGGTGCGCACCTCGGTGGGCGATGGTCGCTCCACCTCGCAGACGCTGAGCGCCGACATCAGCGGCGAACTGCTGCAGATGCCGGCGGGCCCGCTGGGCTTCGCCGCGGTGGTGGAAGCCAGCCGTGATTCGTACCGCTTCCTCACCGACCAGGCCACCGTGGACGGTGAGATCTACGGCTGGAGCGGCATCCGCGGCCAGGGCAAGCGCAACCGCTACGCCGTGGGCGGCGAACTCGCGGTGCCGCTGGCCAAGCAGGAATCGGCGATCGGCCAGCTGGACGCGAAGATCGCCGCGCGCTACGACTACTACGACGACGCCTCCGACGTGTCCGGCGCTTCGACCTACCAGATCGGCCTGTCGTGGAAGCCGATCGAATCGCTGATGTTCCGCGCCTCGCGCGCCACCTCGTTCCGCGCGCCCGACATGCATGTGATGTTCGCCGAGCGCAGCTCGTCCTACACCAGCGGCGTCGATTACCTGACCTGCGTGCAGACCGAACACCTCCAACCCGGCCAAAGCTGGCAGGGCTGCGGCAGCAAGTACGGCACCGGCTCAATCCGCCAGTACTCGGAAGGCGACCCCCATCTGCGCGAGGAAACCGGCTACACCAACTCGCTGGGCCTGGTGGCGCAGCTCGGCACGCACCATTCGTTCACGCTGGACGGCTTCCGCATCCATCTTGAAGACCAGGTGGGCGTCATCGGCGCAGGCACGGTGCTGCGCTACGCGGCGGAATGCCAGCTGGGCTTCGATGCCGCGGGCGCCGCCGTCGATGCCAACTCGCCGAAGTGCCAGACCATGCTGGCGCGCGTGACCCGCGGCACCAAGGGCCGGGTCACCTCGGTCATCACCAGCCCGTTCAACACCGGCATGCGCCAGCAGGACGGCTTCGATTTCACCTGGCTGAGCCAGTTCAACGGCACGCCCTATGGCAACTTCAGCCTCCGCTTCGGCTACACCCACATCCTGAAGACGCTGGAACGCTATCTGCCGGAAGACGAAGTGGAGGACATCCGCGACGCGCAGTGGAACAGCGAATTCCGCACCCGCAGCTACGGCACCCTGAGCTGGAGCGTCGACAGGTTCAACGCCAACCTGCACGTCAACCGCCTCGGCACCTCGCCCGAGCGCTGGGCCGATACCTACAAGCGCCTCCCGGCCTGGACGACCGCCAACCTGTCGCTGGGCTGGCGCTTCAGCGACGCGCTCTGGGCCGGCATCAGCGTGACCAACCTGCTGGACCGCCGGCCTGATCTGGTGGACTCGGAGAAATGGTGGCCGTATGCCGACATCAGCAAGTACAACCCGACCGGCGCGGAGTATTTCCTGACCGTGGAATACAAGTTGAAGTGATGCGGCAATCGTTCGCTGGATGAAGAACGGCCCCGGGAGACCGGGGCCGTTTCGTTGTGGAGAACGCAGAGTGCAGTGGCGCCACTGCCCTCATTGCGCTTCGTCGGCGTGGCCATGAACGCCTGGGGTTTTGTCGTCACCGGCAGAGCAGGCGTCGCAGCCCACGCCAGCGAGCCGATGAGCTGTCAGCAGCAGCCTGGCGCGGCGCGCTGGCGAGGATACCCCTCCGGGCCTACGCCACGCCGTGGTGCGTTGCGACGCCTACGAACGCCGCTTCGGCAACGCGTTCATGGCTGCGGGACGGCGACGTCTTCCCGATTCCAATCCGGCGTCTGCCGCTTCAGCAGATGCCGCACGAAGAAATCGAACTTGCGTCGCTGGATGTAATCCACCGGCTCCTGCGAACGGCCCACGCCGTGGCCGGTGCCGGGCACGGTGAGCAGGTCAAAGTCCTTGCCGGCGCGGATCAGCGCATCGGCTACCTGGTAAGTGGAGGCAGGATCGACGTTCTCGTCCTGCTCGCCGACGATCAGCAGCAGGTGACCGCGCAACCTGTGTGCGTTATCCACGCCGGACGCACGCGCGTAGCTGTCGTCCACCGGCCAGCCCATCCACTGCTCGTTCCAGCTGATCTTGTCCATGCGGTTGTCGTAGCAGCCGTTGTAGGCCACGGCGACGCTGTAGAACTCCGGATGGAACTCCAGCGCATTGAGCGCGTTCTGGCCGCCGGCCGACGCGCCGTAGATGCCGACGCCGCCACTGATGTCATAGGACGGATCGCGCGCGGCCATCGCCTTGTGCCAGGCAATGCGATCGGGGAAGCCGGCGTCGCCCAGGTTCTTCCAGGCCACATCGTGGAAGGCCTTGGAGCGATTCATCGTACCCATGCCGTCGATCTGCACCACGATGAAGCCGAGGTCGGCCAGCGCCTGCGCGCCAACCAGGCGTTCGTTGCTGGACTGGCTGTCGAACGGCCAGAATTTCTTCTGCACATGTGAATCGTGCGGGCCGGCGTAGATACTTTCGATCACTGGATACTTGCGTGCCGGATCAAAATTGGATGGCCGCACGATCAATCCCCAGATCGGCGTCTTGCCATCACGACCCGGCGCAACGAAGGTTTCCGGCGGCGTGTAGCCAGCGGCAAACAGTGCGCTGGCGTCACCGCGCTCCGGCGTTTCCAGCAGACGGCCATCGCGCGCGTCGCGCAGTTCGGTAACGTTGGGCGCATCGAGACGCGAGTATGTATCGACGTAATGGTTCAGATCCGGCGATAGCGAAATCTCGTGCCAACCCTCACCCGGGGTCATGTGACGAAGATCACTGCCGTCGAAGTTCACCCGGTAATAGTGCTGCATGTACGGATCGCCTGACTCGCGGCCATTGGCGGAAAACCAAATCTGCTGCCGCGCCGCGTCCACCTTCACGACCCGCCGCACCACCCACGGCCCGCGCGTAAGCTGGCGAAGTTTTCCGCTCGCACCATCGAGCATGTACAAATGATTCCAGCCGTCGCGTTCTGACTGCCAGACGATTTGCTTGCCGCGACCTTCCACGTCGAAGAATTCGGCGCGATACCACCAGCTGTTGACGAAAGTCTTGCTGCGTTCTTCCACCACGGTACGCGCTGCACCCGTGCGCGCATCGGCTTCAATCAGGCGCACGCGCTGGAAGCCGCGCTCCACGAAACGGAACGCCAACGTCTTGCCGTCCGCACGAAACACCGGCAAGGAGATTTCATAGGGATTCGCGAACAGCGCGGTGGGGACGTCGATGCGCTTGCCGCTTGCCACTTCGAAGATCACGGGGCGGTCGATATCAACGGGATCACCCGCCTTCGGATACAGCTGCGTACGCACACGCGGCTGCAGCTGGTCGCGCGGGGAAGTTTCCACGCGGGTAATGCGCCGCGCCAGCCCCGGCTGGACGCGCAGCACCGCGAAGCGGCTGGAATCCGGCGACCAGCTGATGCTCTCGGCATCGTAGAAATCGCTGTCACTGCCATCGCGCGCCAGCGTCGTCACGCGGCCATCGGCCAGGCTGCGCAGCAGCACGCTGCCGTCATGCACGTATGCCTCGAAACGCCCGTCCGGCGAGCGCTTCGGCGCGTCGTTCGCCGGCACCGACAGGTCACGCACCACGCCCCAGGCACGCGGACGGAACTTTTCGATGTCGTCGCCGATGCGTTCGCAGCGGTAGGCGTCGCCGAACTCGCAGCGCACGCGGCCCGACTCCGTCCACGAACGGATCGCACCCTCGCCGGATTCGTACTCGAAATCGGCGAACGGCAGGCGACGCGCATCGATGGCGGTGCCCAGCGTGTTGCCGAGCGCTGCCGCCAGCTTTTCCTGATCGAACGCCGGCCGCGCCTGCGCATCGCCGATGCGGCGGACGACGAACTCGAAGCCACCCTCGGCGGTGCGCCGATAGCGGTAGCGCTCGGCATCGATCCAGGTCGTCGGGCCGGCCAATCCCTTCGTCAGGTACATCCATTGCTCGCGCAGGTGCAGCGAGCGGTCATATGTGGCTTCGTCGGGCGCTGCGGATTGCGCCGATGCAGGCGTGGCAACGCTGACGAGCAGCAGGGCTGCGATGCAACTTGTGCGGACGTCGCGAAAATCTGGCATGCGATGCACTCCGGAATATTCGTACCGTCATTACCCGCCCACGCGGGAATGACGAGTCAAGAATCAATCGGCGAAGGGACGGTCGATGGCAACAGACGGCGGCGTGAACCATCGCGCACCATCGTCGCTGACGTGGAAGTGATCTTCCAGCCGCACGCCGAAGCGTTCCGGCACCACGATCATCGGTTCATCGCTGCAGCACATGCCCTGCGCCAGCGGCAGCGCATTGCCGCGCACCAGATACGGGGCTTCGTGGATCGCCAGCCCGCAGCCATGGCCGGTGCGATGCGGCAGGCCAGGCAGGCGGTAGTCAGGGCCAAGGCCGGCCGCTTCCAGCACTCGGCGCGCGGCCCGATCCACGTCCTCGCAGGCAATGCCGGGGCGCACCGCATCGAACGCCGCCTGCTGCGCGGCGCGCTCCAGGTTCCAGACGCGAATCGCTTCATCGCCCGCACGGCCGTAGCTCCAGGTGCGGGTGACGTCGGAGTTGTAGCCCTCGACGCTGCAGCCGGTATCGATGAGCACCAGCTCGCCTTCGCGCAGATGCTGCACGCCGGGGATGCCATGCGGGTACGCGGTGGCATGTCCGAACTGGACGATGCAGAAGGTCGAACCGCCGTCGGCGCCCAGCGCGCGA
>JAANMX010002417.1_pt1 | contig 18556 bp, 18 predicted proteins | sample 7279681 | NCBI WGS metagenome assembly JAANMX01 (sample SAMN14094542, study PRJNA606508) | bioreactor metagenome | isolation source: A lab-scale SPAN reactor treating ammonium-rich wastewater day 351 | place: Ireland: Galway | collected 2018-01-01
GCGCAGCAGGCGCGCCTTCGAGGGTGCCCCCGCCGCCGACATGCTGTTCGGCATCGTTCAGGGTGGGGACAGCCCGGAACTGCGGCGCACGAGCGCGTGCGGGCTGACCGGGATCGGTTTCCATGGCTACGCCATCGGCGGTCTCGCGGTCGGCGAACCTCAGGCCACCATGCTCGCGATGATCGAGGAAACCGTGCCGTGGTTGCCGATTGAAAGGCCGCGATATCTGATGGGCGTGGGGACGCCGCACGACCTGCTGGAAGCCGTCGCGCGCGGCATCGATATGTTCGACTGTGTCATGCCGACGCGAAACGGGCGTCACGGCACGGCCTTCACCCGCTTCGGTCAGATCAACCTGCGCAACGCGCGCCACGCCGATGATCCGCGTCCGCTCGATGAAGAGAGTTCATGGCCGGCGGCGCGCGATTATTCCCGCGCCTATCTGCACCATCTGGTTCGCTCGGGCGAAACGCTGGGCGCGATGCTGCTCTCAGGCATCAACATCGCCTATTACCAAGGCCTCATGCAGGCGATGCGCTCGGCGATCGCTGCGGGAGCTTTTCAGCAGTTCAGGGAGCAGACACGCGAGGGATGGGCGCGCGGCGACATCGCCACGCGCTGATGCCTGACGGCGCCGGAAAGGATCACGTCAGTTGCAGGCGATCCGTTGGACGACATGCTTGGTGACGAAGCCGTACCCGCACGTGTCGCAACTCCACAAATGGCCGATGACATTGTCCGGCAAGTATGCGGATGCCTCCGCCGCAATCATCGAGTCGGCGCAAACCGGGCACGCCGGAAGATCGCTTCCATGAGGCGAGGAATGGAGCAGGGCGGTCGACCGGACTTCAGCAATCGCTGGCATCGTGACCTCCTTTTGAGATTAATCGGCCTGGATTTTCAGGTACGGTACACGCATGGTTTGACGATGTCGCAACACAAATGCGTTTCTTTTACGAATTCCAGCCTGCGAAGCTCGATTTCCTGGCGCGATATTTTGGCGCAATGAGTCTTGCCGCCAGGCGCCTGGCTGACACGCTGGCTCATTCTGAGCATTCAACCCGTGACTGAAGGACGCTGACATGGATACCAAGCCGAATAACGATGCACTGCACCATGCCGGCCGAGGTCGTGTGTTCGACAGCATTGTCGATACGGTCGGAAACACTCCGATCGTTCGCCTGCGCAGGTTGCCGCAGCAGCACGGTGTGAACGCGACCATTCTGGCCAAACTGGAATACTTTAACCCGGCCACCAGCGTGAAGGATCGTATCGGCGCGGCGATGATCCAGGCGATGGAGGAAGCCGGCAAGATCAATGCAGACACTGTTTTGATCGAACCGACTTCCGGAAACACTGGCATTGCGCTGGCCTTCGTTGCGGCTTCGCGCGGTTACCGCCTGAAACTGGTGATGCCGGAATCGGTCTCGACGGAACGCTGCAAGATGCTGGCTTTTCTGGGAGCGGAGATCGTTCTGACGCCGGCGGCGGAAGGCATGAAGGGGTCAATCGCCATGGCGGAGGAACTGGTGCGCACCACTCCGCATGCTGTAATGCCGCAACAGTTCAAGAACCTCGCCAATCCGGAGGTTCACCGGCGCACCACGGCCGAAGAGATTTGGAACGATACCGGCGGGAACATTGACTGGATCGTGGCTGGCGTCGGCACCGGCGGCACCATCACGGGGATCGGTCAGGCCCTGAAACCCCGTAAGCCGTCGCTGCGCATTGTCGCGGTCGAACCCGAAGAGAGCGCGGTACTGTCGGGCGGCCGGCATTCGCCGCACAGGATTCAAGGGATCGGCGCGGGTTTTGTGCCCGAGATTCTGGACCGTTCCGCCATCGACGAGATTGTGAAGGTCGATAGCGCCACGGCACTGGAAACCGCCCGTGCCCTGGCGCGCAGCGAAGGCATTCCAGGCGGAATTTCGTCCGGCGCGGCGATTGCGGCGGCGTTGGCCATTGGCCGAAGGCCCGGAAGCGAAGGCAAAACAATTCTCGCCGTCGTCCCATCTTTTTCGGAACGGTATCTTTCGACGGCGCTGTTCGAGGGAATCTGACCGGAGTTTCTTACCGCGTCATAAAACGGTTGAAGGACTCCCTCTTATCCTCTTGATCCAACGTGCCTTCACGCGAACCGAATTCCGTCCCCGGATTTAGCTCGGCATCTATAGCGCTATGCAAACGAAGCGATATCGGTTCACGGAAAGAAAGCGCGTGAGATCAATATCATAGAGCCTGCTTCTGATTCTATCAGAAGCGGAAAAGGCTCTGGCACAACAACAATGGACCCGCTTCTGAATCAGAAGCGGGTCCATCGGCTGAATATCGCGCCTGAAATCAGGAACGGGACAGTGAGATACTGGCGCCCTTGAACTGCCCGTCCGAACTGATGACCACGTCCTGGCGGTTACCGTTCGTCTTCAGTTTGAGCTTCGCCGTAAATGCGGGAGCGTTGACGTCGACGTTGAACTGGCCGTTACCGGCGCGTCCTTCGAGAGTTCCGCCAACATTGCGGCTGGTCTCGCGCCAGTCTCCCGACAGAACGCCGTTGCGAGCATGCACATTGCTTTTGAGTTCGAATTTGTAGCTGTCGCTGGCGCACAGCAGCGTCTGATTGAGACCCTGGGCATCGCCACTCACCGCGTAAGTAGCTTTGCATCGGATCTTTTCGGTCGAGCCATCCTCGAGCTGTATCGTGCCACGTCCCGTCCAGATCCCCGCCAAGCCTTCAAACGGGCCAGCCCCCGCCAGGCTGGTCGACATCGACAGCATTACCACGGCGCCAAACGCACACGTGGCTGACAATCCTCGAGACATGATCCCCCCGAATCCCATTTGTATCATCCCATTGTTTACTGACGCGAAGCTTCCCATCGGCCGCTACAAGGAATCCCCCGGACGCTCCGTTCCATTTGCCCGACCCGACGTTGCCGTTGAGTTGCCCGTTGGCGTGAGCCCCACGGATCGATACCTTCACGTAGCCTTGGCTTCCAACGCTGCCGGTAACGTCAGCGTTTCCCGCCGAAACCTTGCCGTTGGTAACCATCAGGGGATATTGCGCCACCGGGTCGCAACTGCCAGTCTTGGTAACGATCTTAACGTGCCAGAGGCCGTCATAGGTGTTCCCCGCTAGCGCCGCCGAGGCCAAGCCCGCAATCAGAACACCTGAAAAAAGAAGAGCATAAGTGTTGGCGCGGTGCATGAACAAATTCCTCAATCTTCGTGCTTGCCGCGTTATTCCGGTACATTGTGTCCAAAATTAGCGGCAAGACGAGTCGGGCCGATGGCCTCCGCCGGATCAGTCCGCGCACCGATAGCGTCTCGCTCAATATAAGCAAATCACTAAATAATTCAATACATTATGCGCCAAACCCCGACGATGTCCCAATCCCCCCATGTTTGCGGGGCATCCGGCTTTAAGTTTATCCGATTTCAAGCCTCCTGATCAATAACCAGATTCTGGCGAGGAAGCTGATCTATAAAAATGGCGGCGTCTCCTGGGGATATGTGGCATTCAATCATGGGGGCCACCTAATCATGAGAGCCACCGCGCTGCTTCGAAGGAGAGAATATATTTGACCGGTCGGGAGGCCGAGTGGAAGGTCAGGGGCTTCTGGTTGCGATGCTCAAGGTCCTCGCATGAAAGATGATGCACATAGAAGCCTGCTGCAATGGCTGGCTCCCGAGTTTGCGGCAACGGGTCTGCTGCGGGATGAGCCGTGGGTTCAGGCTTGCGCGCGCGAAGCCGAGAGTATGTACGCGGTGAAGCCGCTGGCCATCGCTGCGGTGAGCATGGTCGTGGTCGAACCTTTCGCGATCGATTATCTGAGGCAGGCTCCGGTCCTTGTCGTCGCGGCGGCGCAGGGCATGGAATGTTTTCGCCCGAGCGAACGGGAGTTTGTCCAGCAGGACTGGCACGCGGCTATTCAAGATCGCCCGAAATTGCGCGACCTTTTGAAGTCCTATGGATTGATCCGCCCCTTGCGTGCGCTCAAAGGCCAAGCATTTCGCGCCGGTCCGACCGAATATCAGATCATTCAGAATCTGTGCGACATCCCGCCCTCGCCATTGGCGCAGGCGATTCCCACCGCGATCCGCAAGCAGCACAACTGGTTGCGCGCGCTCGGTGAGTGGTCCGAGACGATGTGTCGGCGTCAACAGAGCGCCAAGGCCCTTTTCGAATGGACGGTGTGCGCGATGGGCGAGCATGCGGCAAGCACGGCGGGTGGTCTTCTGGATCAGGGGTCGTCCGTTGCTGATTATGCGGCCTTTCATATCGACCGGTTCAATCGGCGCTGGAGTTACGAGCGCGCTTACCGGGCGGCGATCGAGTGGCATGATGAACTCGCACGGGCCTCCAGCGAGAAGGCGTACCTTCTGACCCACAAGATCGGGTGGAACGATGTCATTGATTATGGAGATCTCCCGCGCAGGAGGATCATCGATGGGTATGAAATTGTAGCGCTTCAGTCAGGCGCGGTGCTTCACGCCGAGGGCGCGGACATGCATCATTGCGTGGCGAGCTACGCGGGAAATGTCATACGCGGTTTCAGCCGGATTTTTTCCGTGCGCAGGGATGGCCAGCGCGTCGCGACCTTCGAGATCAGCAAGTCAGGATTCCTGCTTGCGTCGGGTGAGTTTCTTCAGCTGCCTGCCCGCAAGCGCTCGCCCTACAAGCTCATCCAGACCAAGGGGCCTTACAACGCTGACGTGTCGCCAGACGTTGAGAAAGTGATACAGGCCTTTATCTCGGGTCTGAACGAGGATGCCGCAGCCGTCGGTTGAGCAGCTGTCGCTGATCGGACGGTTCATACCAAGGAGCTTGTTCGTAGAGCCGGTCCTGATCAGGAATCAAAACAAAAGGCCCGCCAACGCGAGAGGAGGCGGGCCAGATTAAGTGAAGCCGGACGGTACCCGGCCAAGGGCCGTCCGGCACGGGCAATGCGCCGAGAGGCATATAGTTCCAGAGGGCGTGAACGCTATTGCCGGCCCATCATCGACCAAATGGCTATCATGACCATGACGATCGCGACGAACTGCAGCACAACCCGCGTTTGCATCAGGTATTGCGAGCGCCACGGATTGCCGCCGCGTATCATGTTGACGAGGCCCAGTATGAGCACCGCCGCGACGGACGCCACGGCGATCGGCACCAGAACCTGGCTCAGGAACTCTGTCATGCCGGATTTCTCAGTCTCGCGCTGCCCGATCAGTCTGGCTAACTGCGCGGGAGGCGAGCGGTTCCAGCGGAACGCTTGAGTCTGGTCCCCAACTGCGTTGAATCCGATTCAACCCCGTTGAATCAGACTCGTCGCTCATCTTTTTGTTAGAGCATGATCCTGTCCGAAAACCGGTTTCCACTTTGCGCTGGCGCGGCCCTTCGGGTCGGGATCCTGCTCTACTGCGCCTCGACGAGAACCGCTGTCTCGTGTCGCCTGTCTGCGGTGCCCTGCTGCTGAAAAACCAAGCCGACGATGTGATCGGGTTCGCACATTCTGGCGCAGGAAGTTCCGGTGAAATCCTGGAAACCCATGTTTTTATGGTGAGCGCGGAGGGACTCGAACCCTCGACCCCATGATTAAAAGTCACGTGCTCTACCGACTGAGCTACGCGCTCACATGCCGCGCTGTGTAGGGGGCCAGTCCGCGCCGGTCAATAGCGCCGGTGTCGGCGCAGGATGACCTATATCACGGGTTTACCCATCCGAATCCGAGCCTTAGAGCATGATCCCGACCCGAAGGGCCGCGCCAGCGCAAAGTGGAAACCGGTTTTCGGACAAGATCATGCTCGATCAAAAGTTAAGGCTAGATCACGATGGTTTTGGATCGAATCGATCCAAAACCATAAACGTGATCGATTCCATTATTTGAGACGCGGGATGCGGGCGGAAAACCGCACCACACTTTTCCTCATCCCGCTCTAGAGTCTGATTCAACGCAGTTGAAACAGACTCTAGCGACAAACTTTCTAGCAGCCTGGCGAATAACGGATAGCGGCTGGGATCAGGTTGTTTCGCGCTGAATCTCGGAGCCGACGGGCGACGACGTGCCTGTTGTCATCGGAGCGGGCCGCAGCCCGATTAGTTCAGCGCTGCGGATACGCGCATTGCGCCAGAATGAAAACTGGTTGATGCGCGACATCTCAAGGATGGCGATGGCGACGGCCGACAGGAACGGCAGGCTCTGGAGCACGAGCACGCCCGCGAAGATGTAGATCTCGGTGACTTCCTTGTACTGGTTGGATGCGATCAGCACCGCGGCTCCGACCAGCAGGAGAACGCCGATCACCGCCTCCCAGAATGCCTGAAACTCGATCGACATCCGCGATAGTCCGCCCTTCGATGTCCGTGCGAAGGCGAGGTGTTCCGTGATGAGCCCCTGCGCCACCGCACGGGACACGGTCCACTGCACGGACATGGCCGCGACCATCGCTCCCAGCATCTGCGCCGTTCTTATCGGTACGCGAAGGCGGTACAGCGCCAAAAAATGGAGCAGCGACACGACGAAGGCGGCGATGATAGGCAATGTCAGGATCTTGTCGGGGATGGCGATGTCGGCGAAGGCGACGATCGGCACCCAGATCAGGTTCAGGATCGCAACCACGACGCCGAGGCTTTCGGCGCCAAGCCAGTTGAGCCAGCCCAGGGTGAATTCGCGCTTCTGGTCTGGCGACAGGCGGCTCGCGCCCGGCAGAAAGCGGCGCCAGTGTTTCTTGACGATCTGGAAGCCGCCGTAAGCCCAGCGATGTCGCTGCTTCTTGAAGGCTTCATACGTGTCGGGGAGCAGGCCGTAGCCGTAACGGGTGTTGGTGTAGTGTGTGACCCAGCCATGCTGGGCAATCGCAAGGCCGAGATCGGTGTCCTCGCAAATCGTGTCTCCGGCCCAGCCGCCCGCCATATCCATCGCGGCGCGGCGGATCAGGCACATCGTGCCATGGACGATGATCGCGTTGGTCTCGTTGCGCTGGACCATGCCGATATCGAAGAAGCCGGCATATTCTCCGTTCATGATGTAGTGCATCAACGAGCGGTCGCCGTCGCGGTGATCCTGCGGCGCCTGAACCAGGCCGACGCTGGGATCGTTGAACGCCGGCACCAGGTCCTTCAACCAGTCGGGCTGCACCACATAGTCGGCATCGATGACACCGATGATCTCGGCGTCAGCGGCGGTGCGCTCCATGGCGATACGCAGCGCTCCCGCCTTGAAGCCCTCGACCTTTTCGGCGTTGATGAACTTGAATCGTTCGCCAAGCGCGCGGCAATGATCCTGAATGGGTTGCCAGAAGGCGGGATCTGGCGTGTTGTTGATGATCACGACGCATTCGAAATTCGGATAATCGAGGCGCGCGACTGCGTCGAGCGTCTGCTTGAGCATCTCGGGCGGCTCGAAATAGGCAGGCACGTGAATCGAGACCTTGGGCAGCGGCGCGTCGCTGGCCGCCTGGGCGGCGGCCGCCGCCTCCCTGGTAATCAACCGCCGCGGGCGCTCGCCGAACGCCACGGTCGCGATCTCCTCGATGCGCGCCATCGCGATCAGGATCAGCGGGACAAGCAGGGTCAATCCGAGCGCCAGCGCGAGAGCCGAACCGAAAACGAAGTAATGCGTGGTCCAATAAGCGAAGACTGTCGCGACCCAGGCGCCGACGCCGTTGGCGGCAACCGACAGCAGCAGGGTCTGCATCGGCGTGGGACGGACAAGTCGCAGGATGGGCAGGGATAGCAGGATACCGATCAAAAGCGCGATGCCGGCAAGCTTCCAGTAAGCTTCATTGATGACGGGACCGCTCCACGAAAACTTCGGCTCGCGATCCGCGTTGAGGATACCCCAGTAGGGACCCACGCCGCCTTCGAAAAACTTCCAGGGCTGGTCGATGGCTTCGACGATGTTGTATTCCATGCCGATCGATTGGGCCTTGGTTACAAAATTGCGGAGCGTGACCGCCTGCTGGAAAGAACCGGGATCGGCGTTCCGGAGATTATATCCGGCGCTCGGCCAGCCGAACTCGGCGATCACGATCCGCTTGCCGGGAAAGGCGTCGCGCAATTTCTGATAGATGATGAGAGCCTGATCGACGGCCTGCTTGCTCGAAAAGCCTTCCCAATAGGGCAGGATGTGCGCGGCGATGAAGTCGACCGATGATGCGAGTTCAGGATGCTCCAGCCAGATGTTCCAGATTTCACCCGTCGTAACAGGCACATTCACGGAGCCCTTTACGCGCTGAATGAGCTTGATGAGATCTGAAACCTTCTGGTCGCCGCGATAGATCGTTTCGTTGCCGACGACGATCCCGTTGACGTTGCCGTTGTGCTTGGCGAGATCGATGGCGGCGAGCATCTCGCGCTCGTTGCGCTCGACGAACTTGTCGATCCACGCGCCGACCATGACCTTGAGGCCGAATTCATTGGCGATGGGGGGCACAAGCTCCACGCCGCCGGTCGACGAATACAGACGGATGGCGCGGGTCAGGGGCGCCAGCGCCTTCATGTCGGTCCGGATCTTCTCGACAGTCGGGATATTGTCGACGTCCGGATGCGCGGCGCCTTCAAAGGGCGCGTAGGACAGGCTGGTCAGAACGCCCTTGAAGTCGGGTGCTGACTGCTTGTCCTGAAGAACTCCCCAGAGCGCGGCATGCGCGGCGGACACAAATAGAAAAACGGCGACGACGGCGCGCATCGCGACTAAACCATAAGGGGCGTGCCTGCCAGAAACGCGGACCTGCCCCTGGGCCCGACCGACACATTAGCAGACATAATTCTGCGACATAATTAACAACTCGTATGGTGCCGTGGCGTTTTGAAGGCGGTTCCGCGTGATCCCAAAAATCGAAACTGTTTCTGGCGGAGTGGCGGTTACTTTTTCTTCGGGGTGGCGGGAGCGGGCGCTGGCTGCGGCGGCGCCGGAGTTGCGGGCGCAGGGGTGGAGTGACCCGCCGGCGGGGAGGTCGCGGCATCCTGCCCGGACGGCTGCGCGTCCGGATTGATCCAGCAGGCATGAACGCGACCGCTCAGCGCATCGGGCGCCTTGGGGTCGATGGGTCCGAACCGGACCAGGCAACGGAATGCCGCCTGGACGTGACCGCCGGGGCATCCGAAGCGATCATAGAGATCGAGATGACGGAAGGCCGTATCCAGGTCGTCGCGCCACATCAGGACAACCACGCGGCGGCCGAGCCAGACGCATTCCGGATTTCCCGCCGGACCGTTGATGACGCGGGCGGCCTCGACGAACTCGTCGGTTTTACGCTGGCTGTCCTTGGCCCCGTCAGCCCCGTTTGTCCCGTTCTCCGTCGCAGGCTTGTTTTGATCCTGGGCTCGCAGATCACCGCTTTGCGCGATCGCTCCGCCGATACCGAACAGCAAGGCGAAGCCGGGAACGGCAAGGCCACGCCACAACGCTTTCTCGAATCCAAACAGTATTCGACGCATGAAAGTCCCCCGACTCTTGCCCGCCGCACCACTTGCCCGCAATGACGGGCAAATTAGTCCCCAATGCGGCGAGGCGCCCTGGTCGCGTGATTCTGATCATTCGCCCTCGCGAGGTGTCGCCAGGCAGATCGCACAAGCAGATCGCGCAAGCAGATTGCGAATGTCAAATTCGTCCGCAAAGATTCCCAAATGACGGAGATTCTGAATTTTGTCCAGCAGATGAGAGGTTTGATCGCATCAGGGACAAACGTGGCCCGATGATTGTGGTGGTCGGGCCGCGGCTCTTGGCAGGACGGTCCCGACAAGCTAATCGGACGACTCTCGCGCGTTCGCGAGCGAAGCGGGTACCGGTTTGCGTGAAGAAAACGTCTTAAAACAACAATCTGGAGCTTTGCTTTTGATTGATCAGAAGCAAAAATGTTCTAGTGGAGGATAGGGCCGATTTCATTTCGCACGCCACTGGCGCTTCTCATCATTTCGCTAGGTCTGATCGCGGCAGCATGGTGGTGGCTCGGCGCGCCGATCCGGCTTGCGCGGGCTCCGATCGATCCGGCGGCGAAGCTGGAATGCGTGTCCTATGCACCGTTCCGGGGGCAACAGACCCCGCTGGTCGCCACGATCGAGATCGCGCCCGAGCAGATTGCCGAAGATCTTGCCCAGCTGGCGAAGATCTCGAATTGCGTCAGGACCTACTCGATCGAGAACGGCCTCGACCGGCTGCCCGCTCTCGCCGAGAAGGTTGGCCTCAAGGTCATCCAGGGCATCTGGCTTGGCAACAACCGGTTGAAAAATCTGGCCCAGATCAATGTCGCGATCGGTCTTGCGAAGGAATATCCCAACGTCATCACCGCGCTCGTCGTCGGTAACGAGGTTTTGCTGCGCGGGGAAATGACCGCCTCCGATCTCGCGGCGAACATCCGGCTGGTGAAGTCGCAGGTGAAGGTGCCGGTGACCTACGCGGACGTCTGGGAATACTGGCTGCGCAACCGCGAAGTCTATGACGCGGTCGATTTCGTCACCATCCATATCCTTCCCTACTGGGAGGATATTCCTGTTCGCTCACGTAACGCCGCCGCGCATGTCGGCGCCATCCGCAAGCAGGTCGCGGCGTCGTTTCCCGCCAAGGAGATCCTGATCGGCGAGACCGGATGGCCGAGCGCCGGCCGGATGCGGGAAGGCGCGCTGCCATCTCGCGCCAATCAGGCGCGTGTGGTGTCCGAAATTCTCGACATGGCGAAACGCGAGAAATTCCGCGTCAACCTGATCGAGGCCTATGACCAGCCCTGGAAGCGCCAGCTCGAAGGTACGGTCGGCGGCAACTGGGGCCTGATCGAGGCTGATCCGCGCGATCTGAAATATCCGGCCGGAGAACCCGTCCGCAATTTCCCGCTCTGGAAGATCCAGATGGGCGCCGGGATGGGCTTATGCGTCCTTGTCTTCGGGGTCGCCATGCTGACGTTGCGGCGGAAGCCCTGGAAACCGCGGTGGATGTCCTGGATCGCGGTGGCGATCTCGGCGACGACGGCGGGAATCCTGCTCGGAGTGGCCGCGGACAAGCTGTGTTACGAGAGCTACGGGCTCGGCAACTCGCTGCGCTGGGGGGTGCTGCTGGCGGCGGGGGTCATCGCTCCGCTGCTGGGTGCGAACGCCCTGATGTCGGGACGCGCGCTGCCGACATTCGTCGAATTGATAGGTCCGCGCCCCGGTCGCACCGGCTCGGTGTTGACCGTGATGCTGGGGATAACGCTGCTCGTGACCACCTTGATCGCGGCGGAGACGGCGCTCGGCTTCGTCTTCGATCCACGGTACCGGGATTTTCCCTTCGCCGCGTTGTCAATGGCCGTGGCGCCGTGCTGGGCGCTGGCATGGCTCAATCGTCCGCTCACCGGCGTTCGCCCCATCGCGGAATCGGCTTTTGCCGGTCTGCTGATAATCGCGGCGGTCTATATCGGATTTAACGAAGGACCGAAGAACTGGCAGTCGCTCTGGACCTGTGTGGTGTACGCCATGCTCGGGATCACGCTGTGGCGGGCGCGGGCCGCGCAAACCCAAGGATAAGCAGGCCGATCGCGAGGCCCGAAAGACCGGCATTGTAGAGGACGATTCCAAAGCCGGCGGCGCTCAACCCCGCGGTCAGGAGCACGATCGAGGGCCGCATCACATGCAGCACGGCGACGACCAGCGCCGCAATTCCGAAGACCTGATTGCGAAACAGGTAGGTGGCGATGCTCCGGCCCCGACACAGCATGGTTTGCAGGCCGGAGTCGCACGCCAGTGATACCGTCGATAGTTCAATCGCGAGATAGCGAAGATAGAGCGCATAACCGACGCTCAGGAATCCCACGATCAGCAGCCATTGCACCTGATAAGGCGTCAGTCGGAACGGGTCTTTTTTCATTGCGTGAATATGATCCGGATCGGTAGAGCGGACAACCCGGAATCCGGCCCCCGCCGGATGGAGTCAGCGTGAAAAGAACGGGCTGAATGCTGCCGGCTTCGGAGGAGGAGGTGGTGGCTGTGCCGGCTCCTCGACTCGCGTCGATTTCCGGGCAGGCCGACGTCGCGACGCAGGCGCTGTTTTCGGCTTTTTTGTCGCGGGGGTAACGGCGCTGTCCTTGCCGTCTTCGTTCATGGCGAGGCGCTGGCCGTCGAAGACGGTGGTGCCGCAGGTTCGGCCGTTCTCGGACAGCACCGCGCAGATCCTGGCGGCAGTTGCCGCATCGGTGAGCGGCCCGGCGACCAGACGCATCTGAATGCTGTTGCCGTTTTCTTTCAGCACGATGATCGGATGCAGCGACGTCAATTCCTTCGGCTCTGATTTCAGAAGGCTTTGCCAGAGCGTTCGCAATCCTTTGATCGAAACGGCGCTTCCCAGATCGACGCCGAACTCGGTGCGCGGCACCGGGACGGGGCTCGTGTCTTTCACCGTTTCAGGGGACGATGCCTGAGCGGGGAGAGGTGGTTGCGGCGCATCAGCGATCGGGGGAATGGATGCGGCAACGATCTGCGCCTCCTTGTGGTGGTGAAGGTTTTTCCCGGGTTCGGATTTCGTGGTCCCGAGCGTGGCCGTTTCACTCTGTCCGCCAGGTATTGTTGCGGGCGGATCATGTGCGGCTATCGCGGGCGGTGATGCAGCTACGGGAGAAGAAGCGGCGATCGAAGGCTTCACCGCTGCCGCTGTGGCAGCGGTGATGAAAGCGGCCGGTGCGGCGAGCGGCGCATCGGTGGACGCATTCGCGGCTGTCGAGGCGTCTGGGCCCGGTGAGTCAGGCTCTCGGACCGGAGCGGGCTCACTGGCCGCCGGCGTCGAGGTCGTCGTTGCTATAGCGTTGGTCTGTGACGCGTTCCGGCTTATGGAGCCGGTGACGGATTCGAAACCCTGCTCGAGTGCGGCGAGACGGGCGAACAGCCGGTCGCGATCGCTGTTCAACGTGTCGATGGCGGACGAAAGGCGTTCGATTTTCCTCTCGGCCGCCTGCGCGATCTCCAGCTGCGGCGATGGCTTTGCGAGATCGGCGCCGGCGAGCGGCCGGGTCCGGAGAACGGCTCCGGAATTGTATGCCAGGAGCGCGACGATGACGGCTCCGATGGACCCGGCGCCCCAGGATCCGAGCCGCCATATGGTGCGGCGGTCGAATCCGTCCTCGTCGGCAAGAAAGCCGCCCGGCCGGCCGCTGCTTTCATCGGCCCCTGCGCTTTCGGCTAAGCCGTTCTGATTCTTCGCCATAATGATGATGCCGGACCCCCGTTCCGAATCATGGCGGAATGTTAGCAGGAAACCCGCCTGATCTCAGGGAAGCCGGTCGGTTTTCAGTTTCGAGAAAAAAGATTAATGACGGCGACGTTTGATGCGCCAACCATGGGGATTCGAATGAGCGGCCGGAATTGTCTGACCATCGTGCTGGCCGCGGGTGAGGGGACACGGATGCGCTCCTTGCTGCCTAAAGTGTTGCATCCGGTGGGAGGACAGACGCTGTTGTCTCATGTGCTGGCGGCCGCGCCGGGCGGTCCCGGGACGTCGCTGGCGGTTGTCGTTGGTCCCGGCCATCAGGCTGTGGCGGATGAAGCGAGGCGGGTGCGGCCGGACGTCATGACGTTCGTCCAGGACGAGCGTCTGGGAACGGCACACGCTGTCCTCGCGGCGAAGGAGGCCATTATCCGCGGCGCCGACGATCTGCTGATCGCTTTCGGCGACACGCCGCTGATCTCGGCCGATACGTTCGCGAGGATGCGGGCGCCGTTGCGGGCGGGTGCGTCTCTGGCCGTGCTCGGCTTTCATGCCCGCGATCCGGCGGGGTACGGCAGGCTGATCGTGACCGATGGCCGGCTTACAGCGATCCGCGAGGACGCGGACGCCAACCCCGACGAACGCCGCATGACGCTTTGCAACGCCGGCGTCATGTCCTTCGACGGCAGGACGGCGCTGCGGATCATTGAAAAGATCGGCAACACCAACAGCAAGGGCGAATACTATCTCACCGATGCCGTCGGCATCGTCGGAGATATGGATCTGACGGCGGCGGTGATCGAAACCGGCGAGGACGAAGTGCGCGGCATCAACACCAAGGCTCAACTGGCCGAGGCCGAACAGGTCATGCAGGCGCGGCTGCGCAAGGCTGCGCTCGACGCCGGCGTGACCATGGTGGCCCCCGAAACGGTGTTTCTTTCCGCCGACACCTCATTCGGCAAGGACGTGACGATCGAGCCCTACGTCATCATCGGGCAGGGCGTGACCATCGCCGACGGCGCGGTAATTCACGCATTCTCTCACCTGGTACAGGCATCAATCGGCAGGAACGTCTCCGTCGGCCCCTATGCCCGGCTGCGGCCGGGAACGTCGGTGGGCGAGGGCGCGCGGATCGGGAATTTCGTCGAGACCAAGGCCGCCGTTCTCGAAGCCGGCGCCAAGGTCAATCATCTGACGTATATCGGCGATGCCCATGTGGGGGCCAACGCCAACATCGGCGCGGGCACCATCACCTGCAATTATGATGGCTTCAACAAGCACCGCACCGAGATCGGCGAGGGGGCGTTCGTCGGCTCCAACTCCTCACTGGTCGCGCCGCTCAGGATCGGCGCCGGGGCTTACATAGGATCGGGTTCGGTCGTCACCAAAAACGTGCCGGATGACGCGCTCGCGGTCGGCCGGGGCCAGCAAACCCTGCGCGAGGGCTGGGCAAAGAGATTCCGCGAGATGAAGCTGCTCGCCAGGAAACAGAAGACCGGTTGACGAAGGAGGCCGAGGCGAACCGAAGATTCATTCTTCCTCGAATTCGGAGAACATGGCCCGCGTGAGGCGCCAGCCGCGAGGCTTTGCCCGCTGTGGTTTCTCATCCGGCTTATGGCGGACGATCTTCGGCTTCGTGGCTGTGCCGCGGAACGGTGGCGGCCAATGGGCAAGACGGGATGACGTTTGCGCAAGCGAGCGCGTCGATGCGCGGGAGAATCGTTGAGGCCCGGCTCGGCCATTGGCATCGCGGGTGTCGCTCACGGTTCCATGGTCCTCCCCGTCCTTATTCACGCGAACCGATGTTCTTCCCGGGAGCAAGCCCCCAGGACATACTTCGCCCGAACGCGCATAGGGAGCTTTCCGTATAAACGTTGCGCGCTCGTTAAAAGCGCGCAGCAAAGTCGAATGGTCGTGACGCGTCTAAAGGATGGCGGAAAAGCGGAACCCGGGCCGAGGCGATTTTGCGTGAGGCGATAAAATCCCGTCGCGAAGCGCCGGAAAACAGCATAGTGTCTGGAACACCTGCTGCGGCGACCTCATCTGTTCGAGAGTGACCCTGATCAGCCTATTCACCCGCACATCATCAGACGCACGGTCGCGCCGTTTTCCATCGGCGCACCTTTCCGGTTGTCATGAGAGGAACGAAACGAAATGGATAACGAAAAGAAGATCAAAGCTGTCTTGATGGTCATTCTCATCATCGCAACATTGCTGGGCCTCAACGCGCTGATCGCGGCTGTTCAGAAGACAGGCAAGGAGACCCATACCGGCAGCGCATGGCAGCAGGAACTGACGCTGCACGGTGAAAAGATCGCGAATGCCTGATGGGGCTTCCGGGTGAAGACGGAAATCGAAAAAGCGTCTCCTCCACGGGGAGGTAACAGCCTCGGTCGGTCGGATCAGGCCCTTCCGGGTCTCCGTTTCATTTCGGTTTCGATTTCACCTATAGCCTGACGCAAGGCGTAAAGTGCTTGCTCATCGACCTCGAACGCGATCGAGCCAAGTTCCGTCGTCGCCAGTTCTATCGCGTAGCGACCGTCAGGCCGGATCAAAGGGCGTGAAGCGTTCACCGTGACGATGCTCAGTTGATCGGGAAATACGTCCATCGGAGACCTTCGGATGGGGACGGAGAAAAAAGGCGTCCAGATCCTGATCATGCCCTTTTCCCGGGCGGGGGTCGAGAGGGGTCAAAGCTGGATTTTTATCGGACGGTGTGCTTCGCGGCCAGTCGTTCGCGGTACGCTTCCAGGCCACGTCGCCAGTCCTGTCCGGGCTGCCATTCGCCCATTTCGTCCATGGCGCCGGACTCCAGCATTGCGGCTGCGACCTCCCAGTGGCGGTCCACCCAGCCCGGAATTTCCGATTCATTCATGAGTTGAGACCGGCAGATTCGTTCTGCCATCGCTCGCGCCAGCGGTTCTATGTTTGATGACATGACACCCACCAGCGGTTCATGACGTTTTCGAGCGAAGCGCGTCCTCGGGCATGACCCAAGGATGGATACCGGTTGGTCCGATGCAACTTGATCGGTCCACGCTCTAGTTAACGCTCGACCTTTGATTACGCTGCACCATGTCGAGGATGGTTTGCAACATCTGCGCCGCCTTCCGATTGGCTGAATCTCCCTTGGAAAGCGCTGTTACTCCTTGTTCCAGCATGTCCGCCGCCTTCTCGGTTGAGATAACCCCGCTCTCGATGAGACCCCAGAACGCGAATTGAGCCAGCGTAAACGCTGCGATTGCAGAACCTTCAATTTCGACTTCAAAGTTATCTTCCGCCATCAAAATCTCCTCTGTTCGGTGTTCAGGAGCAAGGTTGAATCCCGCCTGCTGCGATCCTGTTCGCCTTGAATTGCGTGACGAAAGCTATAGCGTTTTCGAGCGGCGTGGACACTGGTTCGCGTGAAGAAAACGCGTCAAATCAGGATCATGGAATTTCATCTTTGGTTCCGTCAGAAACGAAGGATATAGGGTCGGCCGCTCGAAAAGATGCGAGATTTTCGTTGATGACGCGCGTCAGGCGTCGTCCGGTTCGATTCCTGCGCTAGAGCCTTTCCGCTTCTGATTGAATCAGAAGCGGGGCTCTATGATTTTGTACTGTCGCGTTTTCTTCACGCGAACCGGTGTCCACTTCGCTCGAAAACGCTCTAAACTGACCCAATGGGCCGTGTCATTACCGTCAACGACAGGATGCAAAGCGACTATCGCTATCGATTAACGGCGCCGGCCGGCCGCAGCTTCGATCCGGCCTTCCAGCCCGACCTTACTCCGAAGCAGATGCTCGAACTCGGCGTGTTCTGCGGAAAGTATCTGACCGACTGCCGGGACGAGTTTCCGGCGAACTGGTTCGCGCGGGCCAGACTTTCATCCACGGGCCGCGACTGCTCGCTCAACTATTTCGGCGTCGATGCCAGCCAGCCGCTTTCGGTCTGGCGACGCAAGGGCTGGATTCATCCCGACGACCCGCGTGGTTGGTTCCAGTGGTATTGCCGCTACTATATGGGACGGCGCATGCCGGACGAGGACGCGCGCCAGATCGGCCGTTGGAAAGCGATGCGGCGGCATGTGTCACAGGTCAGGAAGCATTGCGAGCCGGGAGATCCCATGTGCCGGCCGCGCCAACGGCAGGCGCTCTTGCATTGGGCCTATGACAGCCGGAAAATCTAGCGTTTCAAGCGAAGCATGTCCTCAAGCCTGACCCGAGGATGGACGCACCCCACCTGATAGTGGAGGCGATGTTTGCCGGCTTTTTCTGAATTTGCGTTTTCATGAAAATGGCTCCCCGGGCTGGATTCGAACCAGCGACCATTCGATTAACAGTCGAATGCTCTACCGCTGAGCTACCAGGGAACGTGCGAAGCGTGCTTCGCAATGAGGCAGCGTATAACAAAGCCTCCGACGCTTGCAAAGCAGAAATGCCGACCCGGCGTCCCCGGACGAGGGCAGATAAATCGATCGGTTACCCGTCACGCGTCATGCACGTTGCGCAACCAACGGAAAACGCTGCGACAAAATGCGACGGCTGACAAGGCCCGCTCAGCAAAGGCTTGCATCGATCATGGGGGTGTCCTAGTCCTCCGGGAACTTTGTCATGGGTTGAGGGATCGTCGATGTCTGACTTTTCGACCGCTCGCGGGAAAATGGTTGACGGTCAGGTGCGGCCCAGCGACGTCACCGATCCTCGAATTATCGACGCGATGATGGCGCTTCCGCGTGAGATTTTCGTTCCTGAGGATCGCCGTGCGCTGGCTTATCTGGATCTCGATCTCGACGTCGGCGAAAAGGGCGCGCCGAAGCGACATCTGATCAAGCCCGTGGTGGTCGCAAAGATGGTTCAGGCGGCCGAGATCAAGAGCACCGACAACGTGCTCGTGGTGGGTTGTGCGACCGGTTATACCGCCGCGTTGATGGCGAAACTGGCGGATCGCGTGACGGCGACCGAGAGCGATCCGGCGCTGGCGGCTAAAGCCTCGGACAATCTCGCGAGCCTCGGCCTCGGCCACGTGACCATCGTTCCGGCCACGGCGAGCAACGGAGCGCCCGCCCGCGCCCCCTATGACGTCATCATTCTGGAGGGCGCGACCGAGATTGTTCCCGATACGCTTTACGGGCAGCTTGCGCCCGAGGGACGCCTGGTCGGCGTATTTGCCATAGGCGGCGCGCCGCGGGCGGTCATCGTCACCCGTTCACGTTCCGATTTTGGGAGTCGTCCTCTTTTCGACGCGTCGGCTCCGATCCTGCCGGGCCTCGAACGGCCGCCCGCCTTCGTATTCTGAGTATTCTGACGGAGCGCGCGACCGCGGCTTCGGTCTGAAGCCGTAAGGGCTATCCCGGGCCGTTATTGCGGCTCGCGAGAACCTGAATCCTTGTTTTTGCCAATCCCCGGGCCTACGTTCCGTA
>JAANMX010002427.1_pt1 | contig 18494 bp, 15 predicted proteins | sample 7279681 | NCBI WGS metagenome assembly JAANMX01 (sample SAMN14094542, study PRJNA606508) | bioreactor metagenome | isolation source: A lab-scale SPAN reactor treating ammonium-rich wastewater day 351 | place: Ireland: Galway | collected 2018-01-01
CAGATTCGCACGGATTCAATCTGCGAAAATCTGCGCAATCTGCGTTCTGATTTTCATTGATTATGGGTGTGTTTCCTCGTGTACAACTGATGTGAAAATGCAGGACGCAGATGACGCGGATCTGAATTGATCGACGCAGATCATCTGTTTCCGCGTAAATCAGCGTCCGTTTACCGGTATTCTTCCCGGATGGGATAGAAGACATCCAGAATGCGGCAGGGGCTGAGAGCCTGGCCTGTGTGCTGGGCACCGCCGGGGACGGCAGCCACCATTCCGGGGCCGAGGACGACCCGCTCCCCCTCCACCACCAGCTCAAATTCGCCTTCCAGCACATTTACCACCTGTTCGTGGGGGTGGGAATGGGGCGGAAGGGGATAGCCGGGGGCGATATCCCAGTAGACAAATGTCATTGTATCGGAGGTGATAAACTTGCCCCGATAGCCGGGGAAGAGTTCGCGCACGGGCAGGTCGATCAGATTGAAGTGTTGCATAGCTCTCTCCTCTACTGTTGGGTGCGCAACTCGACGAAAGTCGTCTCGCCGGGATAGATTGTGATATTCTGGCCGAACTTCTCGCCGTTGACCACACCACCGATCCAATAGGCGCCCGCGGCCAATTGGCTCAGTGCGCCATTTTCGCCCCAGGCCGGGTCAGGGCTGATATTCTCGGCATCGGGGTAAATCTCAATCGTGCGCACCCAGCGGGTGCCACCGCCTTCGTAGCGCAGCAGGCTGAGCCGGGCATCGCTCCACGAACGGCCATCCGCGCTCAACAGCCGGGCCGCCACACTGCCCGTGCCCGGCGGGTTTTGCATCCACAGCGCCGGGTTGACCGAATGGAGATAGCTGTTCTGGCCCACCCGCACCTCTACGTGCAGATGGGGGCCGATGGCAATCCCGGTCATCCCCACCGCGCCCACCACCACATCCGGTGTCACCTGCTGCCCCCGCTCCACATAGACTTCGCTCATATGGCCGAGCAGCACGTAAACGTCCTGTTCGCCCTCGGCGGTGGGCAGGCGGCGGTTCAGACGCACAACCACCGCATTGCCATAAAAATTATTGTATGGCCCCAGCAGCGCGGGGTTGTCCGCTCCCGCGTGGACCACTTCGCCCTCGCCCATTGCCAGAACAGGCGTGCCCGTGTCGCTGGCAATATCCACCCCGTGATGGATGCGGTAGCGCTCGTTGGCCGTGCTGCCAAACTGGTAGTTGGGGCTGTAGAACTGATTGTAGCCGGCGGAATGGGGCTGGCCCAGCCAGAAATGATCCACCGCGGGCGCGGCTGCCGGGACAAAATCGGGCCATTGGGGGCCGGGGGCAAGCGCGACACTCTGGGCGGGCGTCGGTTGGGGCACAGGGGTCGGAACAGAGGGGACGGAAGTGGGTTGGGCTTCCACCGGTGTGCTATTCCCCCCCAGCGCCCCCGTGGCCAATTCGCCTACATCAGCAATCACCTGCTCTACGGCTTCCCGGGAACCGGCGGTTACGCCGGCCAGCGAGTCGAGGAGTCCGGTCAGACGGCTGGGGCGACTCGGCGCGGACGAGGCAGTGGCAGCATTTGGCTCGGCCACCGCCAGCGGAGCAGATTCTGCCGGCAGCGCAACTTTTGTGGGGGGAGCGTCCGCAATCTCCGCGCCGAAGGGCAAGGGCACTGCCTGCACAGGGAGCGGCTCCACACGGCTCTGCTCTGGCTGGCTCTGCACATCTAAGGCGACAAAGCGCTCTTTGGTTGCGGAAATCTGTTCCTGAGAAACCGGGCTGGTTGTGTCTGGCTGGGTCGCAGCGGACAGCGGGGCTGCCCCACTGTCGCCCCCTGGCTGAATGGCCGATGGGGCAGAGATAGCCGAAGGCACAGTTGCCAAACGAGACGGAGCAACCGCCGACTCGGGCCAATAGACCCAGGCCACCAGCACAATCACCGAAGCCATCCCGATCTGGCCCATCGCGCTCAGGTTGCGCCGGGCCAGCGGAGGAGCATCGAAAAAGGCGCTCAGCTTCTCGCTGCCAAAGCTCTGTGCTACAATGTGACCGTAGATCCGACGCAACATCGGGCCGCCGCTGGCGGCGTTGCGCTGGTGGCTTTCGCGCCGGGAACGGCTATAGAAACCCACCAGCGCGCCAATCAGCCTGAAGATATAGGACAGACTGAAAGTACGGCTAAAATGGCTGATAAGCAGGCGGTGGATAGAACCGCGATTTCCAAAGATCACAACGCTGTACCCCAACAAATCTGCTTCGACATCTTCTCGCTCTTCCCGGCAATGTTCACGGGGATTTTTTCCGAGAGCATCCTGCGGCGTGCGCTGGACAATCAACTCATCCAGATTCATCTGCACGATATCCGGGCCTACACCACCGACCGCCATCACGTCTGCGACGACACGCCCTACGGCGGCGGCGGCGGAATGGTGATGAAGCCGGAGCCAATCATCCGGGCCGTGGAGACGGTTCTCTCCCAGCCCGTTGGCTGGGAATTGCCCCCGGAGGCGGCCCACACCCAACTGCCCCCCTGGGAAAGCACCGCGCCGGCCCCTCTGCCTGCCGATGTTCCGGTGATTCTTCTCACCCCCCAGGGGCGCATATTTGACCAGTCCGTGGCCCAGGAATTGAGCCAGCATCCCCGTATGGCTCTGATCTGCGGGCGCTACGAAGGGGTGGACGAACGGGTGCGCTCCCAACTGGTCAGCGACGAGATCAGCATCGGCGATTTTGTCCTCAGCGGGGGCGAGCTGGCCGCGATGGTCCTCGTCGATGCGGTAACCCGCCTGCTGCCCGGTGCGTTGGGCGATGCCCTGGGCGCTCACCAGGACAGCCACTCGGCGGGGACCGACGGCCTGCTGGAAGGCCCCCACTACACCCGGCCCCAGAGCTTTCGGGGGGAAGCCGTGCCGGATGTGCTGCTCAGCGGCCATCACGCCCAGGTGGGGCGCTGGCGGCGGGAACAGTCCCTGCTGCGTACACTGGAGCGCCGACCCGAACTGTTAGAAAGGGCTCCCGATGCCCTTTCCAAAGCGGATCGGATATTCTTGGCCGCCCACGGATGGACTCCTCCCTACGCATAGTACAAAACGGTGTTATTCTAACACTCTTTGCAGAGGGTCACAAAACCGGTCTGATTTGTAGGGCGGATTGGCAATCCGCCCTACCCAATCCCCCACGTCCCCGGGTTGAGCAGTTCCTCATCATCCAGACGCAGCCCGCACAACTCGTCCAATAGCCGCTCCAGCGAATCTTGCCCGTCCGCCGGGCACTGTCAAAGACCGCGGCCACTGTTTCGGCCTGGGTCAGGAGTGTTTTGTTTATATTGTGAATTTGCCAGATATCCACCCAATCCGTACCCAATCCAATCGGCGATAGTCCACTTTTATCCCCTCAGCAGTTCTTCTACCACCAGGGCCACGCCGTCTTCGTCGTTGGATGCGGTGATGCGGTCAGCCACGGCCTTCACCTCGGCCACGGCGTTGTCCATTGCCACCCCCAGCCCAGCCTCGGCCACCATCTCCACATCGTTCACGTCGTCGCCAAAGGCCGCCATCTCCTCCATTGCCAGCCCCCACAGCTCCATCAGGTGGCGCAGTGCCGTGGCTTTGGACGATCCGCTGGGCATAATCTGGGCCAGGTTGTACTTCTCGGAGAGCAAGGCCCGAGCCGATGGGGGCCAGGCGGCAAAAGTGGCGGACGCGGCCTGGTAATCCTCCATAGAAAGAAGGATTTTGGCCGCGGGCCGGGTCGCCGCCTCCCGCAGGTCCGGCGTGTATTGATGGGGCCACTTCTCAATGCGGCGGTTGATATAGAGCACATCTTCAATCTCAATGCCGATCCAGCCGGGAACCTGGGCTTCCAGCAGTTGCTCCACAATGAAAAGTGTGTCGTGGGCGGGGATGGTTCTGGCGTAGATAGGCGCGCCGTGCAGGTAGACAGCCGCGCCGTTATAACAGACGCAGGGCAGGTGAAGGAGCGCCTCGGGGATGCGCCGGGCGCTGCGGGGCGGGCGTCCTGTGGCGATGACCAGCCGCTGGCCCGCGGCTTCCCAGGCGGCCAGAGTGGTCAGGGTGCGGGGCGAGACGCTCCCGTCGCTGCGCAGCAGCGTTTCGTCCAAATCAACAGCAACAACCGAAATCATCACAACTCCTCATTTTGAGTAACTTCTATAGAATATTCAGGCACCGTCGTGCGCCACGGACAAGCAAAAGCGGACGCAGATTGACGCAGAAACAGATGATCTGCGCAGATTTATTCCTTCGACAGGTTCAGAAGACCGCAGCGCCAAGCCGCTTTTTCAGCGTCGTCAGCGTCCGGCTGACACCGATAGCGACGAAAATGTAGGTCGGACTGTTAGTCCGACCTGTGGCAGAACAGGCCAGTCGGACTAACAGTCCGACGTACGAATGGCTATTTTCAGGGCAGGGAAAAATGGTATCATTGCGCTTTATCACCCGGTCGTCTTGCCAGGGGAAGCGGCCTGGGCCAGTCGTGCCGGGTTCCCTTGCCAGCCCGCCCACGCTTCGGGGTGCTGGGCCAAGCATAGAACAGTCTCGCAGAGCAGCCGGTTGACCGGTGTGGCGACGCCCACCTGCGCGCCGGTGCGGGCCACTGCGCCATTATACCAGTCCACTTCGTTTTCGGCCCGCCCCTTCGCCAAATCCAGATAGAGGCTGGGCATTTTGCCGCCCCGCGCGCCGCTGACAATTTGACGCAAGACCGGGCGCAGCAGCCAGCGGGGGGCGTAGCGCAGAATGGGAGCCAACTTTCCCAAGGGGTATTTCTCCATATCGACGGCCCGCACCCCGGCCGCGGCCATCACAGCCAATGTTTCGCGCAGGGCGCTGATCTCCAGATCAGCAATGGCCGGGTTGGCAAAGGTGACACCCGGCGGCTGGCCCAGAATGGCGCTGGTGGCATTGCCGATCTGATTCATCAGCAGCTTTGTCCATTTCATCGAACGGGCGTCCGGGTATTGGACAACGGGAATGGCGGCAGAAAGCAGTTGCTGGCGCAGTCCGTCGAAGATCGGCGTGGGCTGTTGGGGGTTCCAGTGGGCCATTCCCACCAGAAATTTTGGTTTGGTCAGATGGATGACCCCGGCTTCCGGCGCTTCCACCGGCGCGGTGATTGTGCCTGCTATCACACCTCGGGGGCCAGCCAACCCGGCGATGGCTTCTTCGTTGCCCACGCCATTTTGCAGGGAGAGGAGGGGGGGCAGGGCCATACCCGTCGCCTGGCTGGCTGCCTGCAATTCGGCCAGCGCGGTGGCCGTATCGTAACTTTTGACGGTCAGGATCGCCGCGTCAAAGGGCAGACCCATCTGCGCGGCGTGGCGAAAAGCCCCGACCAGACTGGCCGCGGGGTAGAGGGCATCTGTGCGCTGGGTGACGCCGTTGGCGGTCAGACGCAGGCCATTGGCCTGCACCGCATCCACAAAACGCTGCCGCCCGGTCAGGGTCACGGGCAAGCCGGCCAGGGCCAGCTTGCCGCCGATCAGCGAGCCAATGGCCCCCGCGCCGATGACGAGAATGTGCAAAGGGGCACGAACTTTGAGTTGGGTATTATCCGTTTGAGTCAACCCGCGACTTCTTTTCATAGGAGGTAACGCCAAGAAAGATTTTGAACACAGACTTCACAGATTGAAATCCGTGTTCCCTTTTTATCCGTGTATACACCCCTATTTTTCAGGGTAGGCGCTATGCCTGGGAGACGGACAGGGACGTAAAAGCGGGTCGGACTGTCAGTCCGACCTACGGTAACTGCTCACCCCCTCCCAACCTCCCCCACCTTAGGGGAGGAGTCGATCCAGTTCCCTCCCTGGAATGGGGAGGGGTAGGGTGGGGTGGCTGAACAGGTCCGACCTACGACAGCCAGTCGTGTATCAGCTCCCCCGGGTTGTGATCCAGAATGGCCGCGATGTTGCGGGGCAGCAGCACATCCACATGCATCTGGCGTTCGGCTGGGGTGAAGGGCATGACGGCGATGGTAGAAACCAGGGCACGAAAGCGCTGCAAGAGCGCCAGCCGGTAGTCGGTCATACAGTCGGAAAAGGTATAATTCTGCACCCCGCCCGCCAACAGCCGCCGGTGATAGTCGGTCAGCAGTTCCATCTCCACAGCCCGCCGCGCCGCTGGCAACAGATTTTCGCTGAGAAAATAGGCCACATCGCGCACGGCCCGTCCCCGGCGCAACAGTTGCCAATCGATCACCGCAAAGGGAACGCCGCCCTCCTCGCTGGCAAAGAGCAGATTGCCCAGGTGATAGTCGCCGTGTACCAGTGTGCGGGGCGGGGCGTTGAAGAGATGGTGCTCGATCCGCGCCCGGTGGCGACCGAAGTTTTCGCCAATGGCCCGGATGGGATCGGGCAGACGCATCTCCCCCAGGTTCTCCAGAAAACGCGGCCACCAACCCTCGTAGACGGACTGCTGGGCAGACGGGTTTTGGCCGAAATCCGGGTCTGGCAGCCAGCTCATCTCTGCCAGGCGGGGGTGTTCCCACCAAAACGCGTGAAAGTCGGCGATGTGACCCACGGCCAGCCGGGCCTGTTTCTCGCTACACCCGGCCAGCCGGGAGCCGCTGACCGCGGGGGCCATATCTTCCAGCAGAATCACGTGCAGATAGCTGGCGGGATCGATATCGGCATAATAGCAGGCAGGTGTGGGCAGGGAGGTGTGCGGGGCCATCTCCCGGTAAAAGTGAACCTCCTTCGCATAGGCGGCAATGGCCCCCGCACGCATTTGCGGAGTGGCAGAAGAAAACTTGGCGATCAGCGAGGGGGGAAGACCCGCCTCGTCCCTGTCGTAGCCCAGGGTTACCCGCACAGTCTGGCCATAGAGTCCGGCTGCCCCGCCCGGCGCGTCCACGGCAAAGACGCTGACGTTAGCCCGGTCGATGACCCCGCCCGCCCGCAGGGCCTGGGTCAGCCAGTCAGTGGTCAATTCTGTCGAACCAGCCGGAATCGGGAGAGAAACCGTCATTACAGCCTTCCTGTGGGCCTATCGCCAACGGATATTGCAAGGCGTTCTGTTTGCCAGTATCATACCACCACTGACGAATGAAGGGAATGGAGGGCAGGGTTCGAGATGGAGACCGAAGCGGTTGCGTTGATTCTACTGGCAGGGGGTGGTTTTTATTTCCTCTTTTGGGGTGTCTATGCCATCCGCTACCAGCGGGGCTACCGCCGAACCTGGCTCAGCGATAAGCTGCTGCGACAGACGCCGCGCCCGATGGAGGAGGGAATGTTGCGCACCCAGGGCGTGCTGCGGCTGATCTATGGGGTGGTAATGATTGGAATGGCTCTCTACCTGTGGCGGGTAGGGGGCTGATAGCGGGCAATGGCAGCCTCTACCAATGGCCGCACCTGGGCCACACCTGTGCCGTTCCAGGCCCGATAGTCAGCGACCGATGCCTGCATAGCCCCCAGAAGGCTGGCATCGTCCAGCAGGGAGCGGATCAGATTCATCTGTTCAGCCGGGGTCAGAGCCACCCAGCCCAGCCCATACTTGCGGATCATCTCCAGATTGCCCTCTTCCTGGCCGGGAATAAAAGTGGTTGCCAGAAAGGGCTTGCCCAGGGTCACGGCTTCGAAAAGCATATTGGGGCCGGCCTTGCCCATCACCAGATCAGCGCAGGCCATCCACGGGGCAATGGTTTTGGTGAAGGGCAGGACGTGGCAGGTGGGGTGATCCCGGAATTGTTGTTGCAGACGGCGGTTTGTGCCCGCGGCCAGAATCAGTTGGAGCGCGGGTTCTCCTCCCGGATCGGTCAGGGAGAGCAGCTCCTCCACTGCCTGGGCAAAGCCTGCGCTCCCTTCGCCGCCCCCCTGCAAAAAGATCGTCAGTCGCTGCCGGGCAAAGCCCGTCTCCGCCCAGGCTGCCTGGGCCGCGTCCCCGTCCGGCGCATAGAACTGGCGACGGGTGGGCCAGCCGATCAGATGGGTCTGGGCTGGCATGACACCGGCGGCCAGGGCCTGGGCATAGGCTTCCCGGCTGGGGGCCAGATTCAGGGCCGCGTCTTTTACAGCCAGCCAGGCCCAATGCAACGAAAGCGGGTCGGAATAGAGAAGAATCAGCGGGATTGTCTGCCCGCTGGCCCCGAGGGCCTGCTGCACCGAATAGGAGAAAAAGGGATAGGTGGAAAGGATGGCTACAGGCTCTTCTCGGGCAATCAGCGCCGCAAGACGGCTGCGAAAGAAGAGGCTGAAAAGCCGCTGGACAAGCGCAGCTCTGGCCGGGGTGTTGGTGATCTGAAACTCGGCGCTCCACAGCCAGAGGGCGTGGCGGCTGACCAGTTGGTAGTGGCGATGAATCCAGGACGGCTGGGGATCGACGACAGTGCTGCTGTAGCCATCCGCCAGAAGATCGGCCAGGGCTTCGGCCAGGCTGACGTGGCCGCCGCCGGTCTGGGAAGTGAGGATTAACAGGTGGCGGGAATGGGTCATTGGGGGCAGATATTCAAATGGGAGAGGGTGATGGGGCAATGAGAGAACCGACGCTCAGCTATCGCATTCTCGGCGATGGGCCGCCGCTGCTGCTCATCCACGGCTTTGGCGTCAGCTTCAACATCTGGCGCGAACTTACGCCCCTATTGGCCCCCCACTTTCAGCTAATTCTCATCGAGTTGCCGGGGATCGGGAGTTCTCCCCTGCCCGCAGCCCACATCTCCTATACAGAGTCCAGTGTGGCCGCCATCGAAAGTGTACGCCAAAAGTTGGGGATTCCCAAATGGTCCCTGCTGGCCTACTCCATCGGCGCGGGGGTGGGCGTTGCCTATGCCGCCGCGCACCCGGCCAAAACCGACAAATTGCTTCTGCTCTCCCCGCCCCTGCTCCGGGGCTGGCGCTGGTGGGGGTTGCGTTCCCTGCTCTGGCTGGACAAGCAACGCCCGGCTATCGGCGACTGGATGTTGTCGGGCTGGCGGCTCTATTGGCTGGTAGCGCTCATCGGCTTCAACGGGCGTCCGGTGGCGCTCACCCGGGAATGGGTGGACGAGATTGCCACCCAGCCCCTGCCCGCGCTGAAAGCTGTGCTGCGCGAATATCTGCCCGCGCCTGCTCTCCTCGACGCCATTGGGGAAGAGACCCCGCTGCTCTGTGGACAGCGGGATTTTGTCTCGGTGCGCCCCCCACACCACCGCCCAAATGTCGTCTGGTTTGCCGGGGATCACAGCGGGCTGATGCAGATGGCCCAGCCCGTGGCGGGAATGGCCGTGCAGATGCTGGCAGATAGAGGGCGTAGCTGATATGCACCCAGAAGTGCCGAAATTTGACCGGGCCGCCAACCCCTGCTATACTGTATTCCGTTGTCGAATGTCCGCCCCCATCGTCTAGTGGTTAGGACACGGGCCTTTCAAGCCCGCGACAGGGGTTCGAATCCCCTTGGGGGTACACAATTTCATCCCGACGCTCAAAGACCCGACTGTGCCCACTGTCTGGGTCTTTTGCATTTCAGGGCCAGTTGTCAGGCAGAAGATAGAACGCAGATTACGCAGATTACGCAGATTACGCAGATTACGCAGATTACGCAGAAACCGCAGATTTGCGCAGATTTTCTCCAGGCCCAGCGTAACTGCTCAGGTGCGACGCACTCGCCAGGAGCGTATTCCTGTGCGAAAATTGTGTGGCGAGTGCGTCGCACCCAAAGCCTTAGTAGTTACGGCCCATCAGTGTTCATCAGCGGCTACTTTTTAGAGGAAATTATATGGCTATTCGCATCGAAGTTTCGTCTAGGCGCGCCGCAGATAGCGCCCCTATTGCGCAGCAGGCAAAACGGTTGGGGATCGCCGCCGTGCAGTCCTGTCGTACCAGCAAACTCTATTTTCTATCAGAACATCCAGGCACAGAGCAGCTTTCCCGGCTCTGTGCTTTTCTTCTGGTTGATCCGGTGACAGAATTAGCCCAGTGGATCGATCTCTCCGCGGGGGAAATCTCGCCCCCGGCCTCCAATATCGTGGAGGTGGCCCTACGCCCCGGTGTGACAGATGTGACGGCGCGGGAGTTGGAGCGGGGCATGGCCGAATTGGGGATGGCCGTCAGCCACGCCGCCACCGCCACCCGCTACGAGCTGGAGGGTGAACTGGGCGAAGGCGATCTGCACCGGCTGGCCCAGGGGCTGCTCTGCAACGAAACCATCGAACACTACACCCTCGGCCCCATTCCGCCCCAATTCGACGCGGCGACTGAAGCCAGCGACTTTGTGGAATCGATTGGCCTGACCGGGCTGGATGAAGAATCTCTCATCGCCCTGAGCGGCGAGCGGATGCTCTCGTTGAGCGGCGCGGAGATGAAAGCGATTCAGGACTATTTTACGGAGATGGACCGGGACCCCACAGACGTGGAACTGGAAACCCTGGCCCAGACGTGGAGCGAGCATTGCGTCCACAAGACCTTCCGCTCCAAAATCATCTTCCGCTGGATCAGTCTGGAGCGCCACACCCGGGTCGTGCGCGAAGTGCCGGGGATGCTGAAGTATTACCTACGCCGGGCCACCGAGAAGGTCAACCGCCCCTGGCTGCGCTCGGCCTTTGTGGACAACGCCGGCATCATCGCCTTCGACGACGACTTCGATCTGGCCTTCAAAGTGGAGACCCACAACCACCCCTCGGCCCTGGAACCCTTTGGCGGAGCCAACACCGGCATCGGCGGCGTCGTGCGCGATATCATCGGCGTCTCGGCCCGGCCCATCGCCTGCACAGATGTGCTCTGCTTCGCCCCCCAGGACTTCCCCCAGAGCGAACTGCCTGCGGGTCTGCTCCATCCCGCCCGCATCCGGGAAGGGGTGGTGGCGGGCATCGGCGATTACGGCAACAAACTGGGGCTGCCGACGGTCAACGGCGCAGTTCTTTATGACGAGGGCTATCTGGGCAACCCGCTGGTCTTTGCCGGCTGCGTCGGTCTGCTGCCCCGCAACAGCCACCCCACGCAACCCCAGTTGGGCGATAGAATCGTTGTGCTGGGCGGGCGCACGGGCCGGGACGGACTGCACGGAGCCACCTTCTCCTCTGCCGAACTGACCCACGAGACCAGCGAAAAATTGGGCAGCGCGGTGCAGATCGGCGATCCCATCACCGAAAAGGGGCTGATCGAACTGATCGAAGCGGCTCGGGACGAGCGGCTTTACACCGCCATCACCGACTGCGGCGCGGGGGGGCTTTCCTCGGCCTGTGGCGAAATGGGCAAGGAACTGGGCGTGGAGGTGGAGCTTTCCGAAGTCTCCCTGAAATATCCCGGCCTCACCCCCTGGGAAATCTGGCTCTCGGAGGCTCAAGAGCGGATGGTGCTGGCCGTGCCCGCAGAAAATCTGGTCCGGCTGCAAGAATTGGCCGACGGCTGGGATGTGGAGATGCGGGTGCTGGGTCTCTTCACCGGCGACGGCGAACTCCACGTCAACTATCTGGGCCGACCTGTGGCCCATCTGGGGATGAAATTTCTCCACGACGGCTGGCCGAGGATGGAATTACAGGCGGAATATCGGGATCGGGATTTTGAGATTGGGGATTGGAGATTGGAGATTGGGCGGTTAGCCGCGGATTCCCAATCCCTGCTCTTGCAGCTTCTTTCTCATCCCTCCGTCGCCAGCAAAGAGGCGATTGTGCGCACGTATGACCACGAGGTACGGGGTGGCACGCTCGTTCGCCCCTTCACCGGGCCACAGATGGACGGTCCCAGCGATGCCGCGGTGTTGAAGCCCCTGGGCACCTGGCATCACAACAGAGCCTTCTGTCTGAGCAACGGCATCAATCCCCTGCTGGGCAAGCGCGACCCCTACGCAATGGCGATCAGCGCCATCGACGAAGCCTTCCGCAACGCGGTGGCCGTGGGCGCAGACCCGGACCAGATCGCTATTCTGGACAATTTTTGCTGGGGCAATCCCAAATTGCCGGACCGGCTGGGCACGCTTGTGCGCGCGGCCCAGGGCTGCTACGACGGCAGCCTGGCCTACAACGCCCCTTTCATCTCCGGCAAAGACAGCCTCTACAACGAATTCAACGGCGAGCCGATCCCCGGCACCCTGCTCATCTCCGCCATCGGTATTGTGCCCGACATCCACCACACCTGTACCAGCGACCTGAAAGCCCCGGGCAACCGGCTCTATCTCATCGGCGAGACAGCCGCTGAGTTGGGCGGCTCTCTGCTCTTTTCCGCGCTGGGCATCGACAGCGGCGACCCGCCCAAAATGCCCAACGAACCCCTGGCCCGCTACACAGCCCTGCACAACGCCATCCGTTCCGGTCTGGTGCAAAGCTGCCACGACCTGAGCGAAGGCGGGCTGGCCGTGGCGTTGGCAGAGATGGCGATTGGGGGGCGGTTGGGGGTGAAGATGGGGATTGGGGATTGGGGATTGGGGATTGGGGAGGGTGGGGCAGTTGCCACTCTTTTCAGCGAGAGCAATGGACGGCTGCTGGTGGAGGTGAAGCCGGAGGATGGGGCAGCGCTGGAAGAACTTTTCGTCGGGCTGCCTCTGGTTGAAATTGGCGCAGTCAGCGCAGATGGGCGTTTGGTGGTAGAATTAGATGGGGAGTCGGTGATCGATTTGGGTGTGGATGCGTTGGTGGGGGCGTGGAAGGGGTAGGCTGTGTAACTGAATCACTCCTGCGGAGGATGCCAACCAACACTCACCCAAAGTCTACGGGTGGAAACGATATCGTCATTGTTTATTTTGAGAGCAACGACGGTAGCCCGTCCACAAGGGGATAGGCCCACAATGCGGGTGGCGTCGGCTGACCAGGCAAAATGTCCTCGCCAGCGTTGGGTGCGTGGATTGAAAAGCGGTGTCAGGATACCCGATTCTGGATCGATTGCGTCAATCTGCACACCTTTGAACTGATTGCAGCGACGGCAGGATAGCCAGAGATTGAGAATGGCCGAAGTACCGCCTTTGGCAACGGCAATGATATGCTCAATGGTGAGGGGCTGACCGATGAGATGCGCGCAGGTGCGGCAATAGCCACAACAGGGACCAGCCTCTTTGAGCAGTCGTCGATACAATGAAGATGGCATGACCGGAAGAAGAAGTTAGTGGGTGGACTGGAGTTCAGCAGACGAAGGAATATACTCGCCCCGCCATTTGAGGATAAGTGCAGCGTAGACTTTGCGGTACGTTAGCAAATCAGCAGACCGGCGCAAAGCGTCCAGTTCTTGCTCCTGCGCTGGTCGGAGCGTGCCAGAGGAATTGCGTTCGAGCAAGAAATCGTAGCGCTCCACTGTTTTTTCGTCGAGTTGAGCGAAAATCTGCTCCCGCAATTCAATCGACGAAAGTGATTCCAATACAGCCAGATCGCTCCGGTATTCATCGGGCACAGTTTCAAGCAGAGGAGGCAGACTGGCTTCTAATGTATCGGCCACAAGCGTGTCGATAGGGCGGCGGGAGATTTGGGAGACCCGACGCAGACGTTCCATTGCGGCGGCGGGAAGACGGACTGTCAGTGTTTCAGCGCTTGCGGTCATTGAGTTTCTCCTGCAACAATACCAGCGGTTATAGGGCCAGTCGAGCGAAGTATAACACCTGGGCCTTGTCGTTACAAACGATTTACGCGAGAAGTCTGTTTTTGTAGATTCATTTATGATTCGAATGGTTGACTAACCCGTGAAACCCAAAATTCTCATTCTCCACGCCTCCGGCACGAACCGGGACGGCGAAGCGGCCCGGGCCTGTGAGTTGGCCGGGGGCGCGCCCGAAATCGTCCATATCAATCAACTGCGGGCCGGGGAACGTCGCTTCGCCGACTACGACAGTCTGCTCCTGCCCGGCGGCTTCTCCTATGGCGATGCGCTGGGCGCGGGCGTGCGTCTGGCCCTGGATATGCACGTTTTTTTCGATGACCAACTCCACGAATTTATCGCCAGCGGCAAGCGGGTGCTGGGGATTTGCAACGGCTTCCAGGCGCTTGTCAAGGCGGGATTGCTGCCGGGCTGGGAAGATGACAGGGTGACAGGGTGGCAGGGAGAAGGGGAGAAGGGGAGACGGGGAGACGGGGAGACGACAGACGGCACAATCCGCAATCCGCAATTCGCAATTCGCAATGTCACCCTTACCCACAACGCCTCCGGTCGCTTCGAATGCCGCTGGGTGCATTTGGCGGTGAACGGCAACGCCAAAGCCAGCTTCCTTTCCGCCATTCGTGAACCCATCTTCTGCCCCATCGCTCACGGCGAGGGAAATTTCCAAGTTACGGATGAAGCGACGGTACAGCGATTAGAGGCAGGCGGGCTGGTGGCTTTCCGCTATGTGGACACCGACGGCAACCCTGCGGGCGGGCGCTATCCACTCAACCCCAACGGCAGCGTGGCCGACATCGCCGGCATCTGCAACCCCGCTGGCAATGTCGTCGGGCTGATGCCCCACCCGGAGGATCACATCACAGCCATCCAGAATCCGCTGAGGAGCGGCGGAGGTCTGGGTCTTTCATTATTTGAGGCATTGATCAATGAGTAAAAAAAATCCATCAGGGCCTGCAGAGATACCCTTTGTTCCAGCGCTATTGATGGCTGTGCTGTTTGGCCTGGTTGTCTTCTCTCTTTTTACAGGCTATTTTCTCGTCTTGGCCTGGTTGTTGACGGTGCTTGCGCCGCTGACCTATTTTCAGGCCGCCGTCTTTGCCTTTGTGGTCGTAGCCAGTGGATTTTGGAATCTGGCGCGTCTTCCCCAATTTGAATTGTCTGTGATTCTTCTCTTTCTGTTGGTGTTTGCCGTGCTTGCCCTCCTGGAAATTCTCGTGGCTCATTTGGTCGCTTTCATTACGCCGCTCGTTGTCTGGGAGGCCTCTCTGCTGGTGGCCGCTTGCGTAGCATTGCTGATGTTCATCGTTATCCAAACGGTCCTGGACAGCCCAAACTACGACGAACTGGGCGACTACGATGACGACGAATGGAATGCCTCGACGGTAGCCCGCCGCCTGTCGCCGGATATGTATGTGATGAAGCCGCGTGTGACAGAAACACCCACGCCCCGCCCGCCCCGCGCCCCGCGCAAACGCAAGAAGAAAGCCGATGAACCCAACACCGATTGAACGTGCCCTGACCCACCCCTTTGACGGCGTAGACCTGCCCTTCCTCGGCCCAAAACGCCAGGGCAAAGTGCGGGACATCTACGAAACCGACGACCGGCTGGTGCTGATCACCACCGACCGACTCTCGGCCTTTGACCGGATTCTGGGGCTGGTCCCCTACAAAGGCCAGGTACTCAACCAACTGGCCGCTTTCTGGTTCGGGCGGGTGGCGGATATTATTGGCAGCCACTTCATCGGTTCGCCGGACCCGAATGTGACGGTTGGGCGCAAGTGTACACCCCTGCCCGTGGAAGTCGTCGTGCGCGGCTACATCAGCGGCGTCACCTCCACCGCGCTCTGGTACCGTTACAGCCAGGGCGAACGGAATATTTATGGGATAGATTTCCCCGATGGGCTACGCAAAAACGACGCCCTCCCCGCGCCGATTATTACCCCGACGACCAAAGCCCAGGACGGCGGCCACGACGAGCGCATCACCGCCGCCGAAATCGTAGGGAGGGGTCTTGTACCTCTCCCCCTCTGGGAACAGGTCTGCACCGCGGCCATCGCCCTCTTTCAGCGGGGGCAGGAGATTGCCCGGCGGGGTGGGCTGATTCTGGTGGATACGAAGTACGAGTTTGGCCTGACCGACGACGGGGAACTGGTGCTGATCGACGAGATGCACACGCCGGATTCCAGCAGGTTTTGGACGGCGGAGAGTTATGCGAAGCTGACCACAGAAAACACAGAATACACGGAAAGAGGAGAGCCGGAAAACTTCGATAAGGAGTTCATCCGGCTTTATTATGCCGCCCAGGGCTACCGGGGCGAGGGCGAGCCGTTCCCGATGCCAGAGGCGCTGGCCGTCCAGGCCGCCGAGCGCTACATCCGCACGTATGAGATGCTGACGGGCAAGACGTTCGAGCCGGGGGAATATCCCGCGGGGCCGCGGATTGAGCGGAATTTGCGGGCGTGGATTTGAGCGCCAACATAAGCCGACGCAAGACCAGCGCCAGTTGAGTAGTAGCCGCTTCGGAAAGCGGGGGCAGTTTCCCGCCGTATCGAAACCCAGCGGGTGAACGAAGAATCGCCCTATCACCCGTTCGCGCTGGTTTCGATACGCCCTCCGAAGACTCCGGGCTACTCAACCGGCGCTCACTGGTCTGATCTGTACACGACAGTTTGTGGCTTCGTTACCTTACTCCGTACCATCGCAAGATCTAACGCACGTGCGTTAGTTGCGGGTCGTGCCCTACGGCATAAGGTCAGCGCCGGTTGAGCGGTGTCCTGAGTTCATCGAAGGGTAGGCGGCTGCTGTTTGCCGCCGTATCGAAACCTTTAGATTGAGCCTGTCGAAATCCAGCGGGTAGGAAGAACCGTCTCGTCGACCCGTTCGCTCTGGTTTCGATACGCCTCGAAGACTCGGCTACCCTTCGACAGGCTCAGGCGATGTCCTGAGTTCATCGAAGGGATACCGCTCAACCGGCGCTCACTGGCCTGGACTGTGCGCAATTTTGCGGCCTTGCCGCCTTACGAAATACGCAATACGCAATACGCAATACGAACAGGATAATTCCCGTGACCCCATCCCCCACCCCTCTCGTCGGCGTCATAATGGGCAGCAAATCTGACTGGGAACGCTGTATGCAGTTTGCCGCGGAGACCCTGCGCGACTTCGCCATTCCCCACGAATGCCGGGTGGTCTCGGCCCACCGCACGCCGGATGTGATGGTTGACTACGCCCACGACGCAGCGGGCCGGGGGCTGGAAATAATCATCGCCGGCGCGGGGGGCGCGGCCCATCTGCCCGGAATGGTGGCGGGACATACACTCCTGCCCGTCATCGGCGTGCCCGTGCAGAGCCAGGCGCTGAACGGGATGGATTCCCTGCTCTCGATTGTGCAGATGCCCGCGGGCGTGCCCGTGGCTACAATGGCAATTGGCAAAGCCGGGGCCATCAACGCCGCGCTGCTGGCCGTCGCCATTCTGGGCAATAGTCGTCCGGAACTCCGCGAGAAATTGGCCGAATTTCGCCGTCAACGCACCGAGCAGGTGATGAACGACAAATTAGAGATCGGGGAGTAAAGATTGTCGACCCCTCGCAACTCGCAACTCGCAATTCGCAATTCCCTCGGCGTCTTTGGCAGCGGCCAGTTGGGGCGGATGCTGGCCCTGGCCGCACACCCCCTGGGGATTCGGGTGCACACCTTTTCCCCGGAGCGCGACACCCCCACCGGCCAGGTGGCCGAGCGGGAAATCTGCGCATCCTACGACGACCGGAACGCAGTGCGGGAATTTGTGCGGGGCGTGGATGTGGTGACTTTCGAGTTTGAGAATGTGCCTGCCCACGTAGCCGAGATTGCCGCGGCAGAGGGCAGACCGGCCCGACCCGGCGGTCACGTACTGCACGTAGCCCAGAACCGGCTGCGGGAGAAGGGCTTTTTGGCCGATGCGGGTCTGCCTGTGACGCCCTTTGCGCCGGTCCATTCTTTGGCCGATCTGGAAAAGGGCCTATGGGAGATAGGCGCACCCGCCGTCCTGAAGACCGCCGCCTTTGGCTACGACGGCAAAGGGCAGGTGAAGATCGACGACCCGTCCCAGGCCGGGGATGCCTGGCAAGCGATGAACGGCCAGCCCGCGATTCTGGAGGCTTTTGTGCCCTTCGAGCGGGAAGTCTCCGCCGTGGCGGTCCGGGGGGTAGACGGCGCATTCGCCGCCTTCCCGCTGGTGGAGAACCGCCACGCCAATCACATTTTGGATGTGACAATCGCCCCCGCACCGGTGTCGCCGGAGGTGGCGGCAGAGGCCGAGAATTTGACCCGCCGCCTGATGGAAGCGTTGGATGTAGTGGGGGTGCTGTGCGTGGAGTTCTTTCTGCTGCCCGTAACTACTCGGCCACCCCACCCTAGCCCTCCCCAGATTGGGGAGGGAACTGTATCGACCCCTCCCCCAGATTGGGGGAGGTTGGGTGGGGGTGAGCGATTGCTTTTGCCCGAAAAAAATCCGCGTGAATCCGCAGTTTCCGCGTCATCCGCGTTCTATTCTGGCCGTCTGCTCATCAACGAAATCGCGCCCCGCCCCCACAATTCCGGCCACTGGACGATTGAGGGGGCAGTGACCAGCCAGTTCGAGCAGCAGGCCCGGGCGGTCTGCGGTCTGCCCCTCGGATCAGCCGAACAGATTCGGCCCGCGGTGATGGTGAATCTGTTGGGCGAACTGTGGGCGAAGGGCGAACCGGACTGGGCCGCGTTGCTGGCCTTTCCCAGCGCCAAACTGCATTTGTACGGCAAGTCCGCGGCCCGGCCTGGACGCAAGATGGGCCACGTAACGGTCACGGCGCAGACGGTGGAAGATGCGCTGGCGACGGCGCTGGCGGCGCGGAAAGCGCTGAAACGGTAGAGCGTTGAGAGCCTGAATTATTAGACAGGCTCTTGAACTGACCACAGAAAAGACGGAATACACAGAAGAAAAGCCGAAAGAGAATTTTCCGTCTGTTCTGTGTTTTCCGTGGTCACAAAGCTG
>JAANMX010002428.1_pt1 | contig 18494 bp, 16 predicted proteins | sample 7279681 | NCBI WGS metagenome assembly JAANMX01 (sample SAMN14094542, study PRJNA606508) | bioreactor metagenome | isolation source: A lab-scale SPAN reactor treating ammonium-rich wastewater day 351 | place: Ireland: Galway | collected 2018-01-01
GCTGCTGCTCGGCATGGGCCTGCGCAACTTCTCGATGCACCCGGGCAACATCCTCGAGATCAAGCAGCAGGTGCTGCGCGCCGACCTCGGCGATCTCGCGCCCAAGGTGCAGCGCATCCTCAAGATGGACGAGCCGGCGCGCATCCGCGAGGCGGTGGAGCGGCTGGTCGGCTGAAGCAGGGCGCCCGCGCGGCTCCTTGGGTGGCGCGCGGGATGAAATCGTGCGGCCAGTCTCCCGCGGACGGCAGTCCGGCCTAGCGCATGTCGAACAACTCCTGATGGAAGTCGGCTGGCGCCAGCCCCCGGCCGACGAAGCCCTCGCGCAAGGCCTGGCCGAATCCGCCCGGTCCACAGAACCAGACATCCGCCTCGGCCCAGCCCGGCACCGTGTCGCAGATGCGCGCCACGTCGAGGCGGCCGTCGCGCGCACTCACCAGCACGTGCAGCCTCGCCCCCGCCGCCTGCGCATCGCGCTGCAGACGGGCGATGAAACCCTGATCGGGTTCGGCCGTGCTGTAGAACAGATCGACCTCACGTCCGTCGGGCGCCACCGCCAGCGCCTTCATGCGGGCGATGAAGGGTGTGATGCCGATGCCGCCGCCGACCCAGATCTGGCGGCGCTTGGCGCTGGCGCTGCCGCTCGCGAAATCGAAGCGGCCATAGGGACCTTCGACGGTGACGAGGTCGCCGACCCGGAGCAGCTCGGGCAGACGCGCGGTGTAGTCGCCGATGCCCTTGATCAGGAAGAACAGCCGGCCGTCCCCCTTCCAGCCCGACGAGATGGTGAACGGATGCGCGCCTTCGTCGGTCGAGAAGGTGACGAAGGCGAACTGACCCGCCTCGTGCCCCGGCCAGCGGTCCTTGAAGCGGATCGCCACCTTGAGCACGCGGTTGTCCGGGAAATTCACCAGCTCCTCGATCTCGCCCACCGCCTTGCGCCGATGGCCGACGCGACCCGCCAGCGAGACCACGGCGGCGACGCTGCCGCCGGCCATCAGCACGGCGAGCACGATCCCCATCGGCTGCGCCCAGTAGGCAAAGGGCGTCAGCAGCACCGAGTGGAAGACCAGCGCGAGGTAGGCGACGGCCAGCAGGCGGTGCGTCTTGAAGAACAGACGGTACGGGAAGCGCTTGGTGAGCGCGATCACGATCAGCACCACTGCCGCGTAGAAGGCCCACTCGCCGACCGACTCCGCCAGGCCACGCTGTGCGCGGAAGAGGATTTCCACCGGGTCGGTGAGCGGCGGCCCGGGCACGCGCTCCGGCTTGACCAGCCAGCCCCAGCCCACCGCCCACTTGGTGCCCTGCGCCCACAGCCAGTGGATGACCGCGAACACCAGGCCGGTGATGCCCAGCCACTTGTGCAGGCGATAGGTCTTGTCCAGCCCGTCGAGCAGCGGCTCCACCCGCACCGGGCGCAGCGCCAGGATCATGCCCACGCTCATGACGCCGATGCCGATCACCCCGGTGTAGTTGATCGCCACCGTGCGCAGGGCGAAGTATTCATAGCCGTTGGGCAACAAGGGATCGGCCATCCACCACAGCAGGCTGAGCAACAGCAACAGCCCTGCGTACGCAAACCGGATGTTCTTCATCGTCTGCTCCATTCGCTCGAGGTCCCGCGTCCGGTGCGGTGCATCGGGTGGGCGCGTCATCGGACCGACTGTCTGAATTGTGCCCCGGCGGCCTCGGGCCCACCTTGTCGCAGCGCAAACGAACTCGCCGCAGGGCGCGCCGGCCACGCCCGGGGGCTGTCGGCTCAGCTCCGGTTAAGGATGGCGGCGCCATGCTCCGCCCTGTCCTCACCACGGAGCCCTGCCAATGATGACTGCGAACCTGCTCTCCCCCCTGCTGCTGGCGCTTGCCGCCGGCATCGCCGCCCCGGCGCACGCCGGGGCGGACAGACCAATCTCGTTCCCGCCCCAGGCGTGCCAGTCGGTTCGCGCGGAACTCGATGCGGTGGCGACCCATCTGCACGCGGCGCGCACGGATCGCACCGGACCGCCGAGCGCGCCCGATCCCCACCTGACGCTGGCGCGCGCGCTCGAGTCCCACCTCGACGCCCTGCACGCCAGCCTGCCGGCACCGGCGACGCAGCGCGCGCAGGCCAGCGTGCTGGTGAGCGACATGCGCGACGCGCTGGTGCTGGTGCGCGGCGCAGGCCGCCCCGATGCCCGCCAGCTTGCCCTGCAGCGCCTCGACGACGATCAACGCCTCTACAATCGCGTGCTGGAGACCCTGGGGTGCTCCGCCACCCGACCCACCGCCCTGTGAACCGATGAGCTCGATCACGCCGCGCCAGGCCCTGCTGCTTTCGCTCGCCGCCGCGCTGAGCACCATCGCGATGAAGACCGGCGCCTGGTGGCTGACCGGCTCGATCGGCTATCTCTCGGACGCGCTCGAGTCGGTGGTCAACCTGGCGGGCGCCGGCTTCGCGCTGTGGATGGTGTCCTACGCCCAGCGCCCCGCCGACGAGGATCATCAGTACGGCCACGGCAAGGCCGAATACTTCTCGGCCGCGTTCGAGGGCGGGCTGATCTTCATCGCGGCGCTGATCATCCTGCTCACTGCCGGCGAGCGCCTGTTCAATCCGCAGCCGATCGGCGCGCTGGGTCTCGGCACCGTACTGTCGGTCGGCGCGAGCCTGATCAACTTCCTGGTCGCGCGCGTGCTGCTGCAGGTCGGCCGCGCGCACCGCTCGCTTGCGCTCGAGGCCGATGCGCGCCACCTGATGGCCGACGTATGGACCACCGCCGGCGTGGTGTGCGGCGTCGCCCTGGCGGTCGTCACCGGCTGGAGCTGGCTGGACCCCGTCGTCGCCGGCGCGGTCGCGCTCAACATCCTGCGCGAAGGCTGGGAGCTGATGCGGCGCTCGATCGACGGCCTGATGGACCGCGCCCTGTGCGACGACGAAGTGGCCGCGATCGAACGCACCCTCGGCGAGGCCTCGCCGCCCGGCTGCTTCCACAGCAAGCTCACCACGCGTGCCGCGGGCGCGCTGCACTGCGCCCACGTCGAGCTGTGCGTGCCCGGCGACTGGACCGTGGCCGAAGCCCACGCCGTGGCCGACGCGCTCGAACGCATCGTGCTGGAGCGCACCGGCACCCGCCTCGCGACCCACCTCGAACCGATCCCGCCAGCCGCCCCATCGGGCGCGGAAGCGGACCTGACCTGAGCGCCGCCCGCGGCCACCGACGAGAACCACCGCCCCGATGCACCTGCTCATCGTCGAAGACGACCGCACCATCGCCGAGAACCTCTACGACTACCTCGAGGCGCGCGGCCACCAGTGCGACTACGCCGGCTCGATCGCGGCCGCCTCGGCCCTGCTCGCGGGCAGCGCGTTCGACGCCGTGGTGCTCGACCGCAACCTGCCCGACGGCGACGGCCTCGCGCTCGCGCGCCGGCTGCGCACCGAGGGCCGCGCCACGCCCATCCTGGTGCTGACCGCGCGCGACACGCTGGAGGACAAGCTGCTCGGCTTCGAGGCTGGCGGCGACGATTACCTGGTGAAGCCCTTCGCGCTGCAGGAGCTCGAGATGCGCCTGCTGGCGCTGGCGAGGCGCAATGCCGCACGACCGGCCGAGCCGCTGCTACAGCACGGTGCGCTCAGCTTCAACGCCACTACCCAGGAGCTGCACCTGCACGGCAGCCCCCTCGCCTTGCCCCCGAAGCCCCTGCGCCTGGTCGCCGAGTTGCTCGCGCAGCCTGGGCGCGTGTTCTCGCGCCGCGAGCTGGAGATCGCGGTGTGGGGCCACGAGCAGGACAGCAGCGACAACCTGCGCAGCGTGCTGCACACCCTGCGTCGCGCCCTCGGCGACGACGCGTCCACCCAGGTGGTGAATGTCCATGGCCTCGGCTACAAGCTCATCAGCCGCTGAAGGCGGCGTTTGCCAAGGCATGCTGCGCCGGCTGCCGGGCGGCATGCGCATCCGCATCGCGCTGTCGGTGACGGCGATGCTGGTCGCGCTCATCGTGGCGCAGTCGCTCGCGCTGGTGCGGCTCAACGACGAGATGGAAGAAGAGTTCATCGCCGGCACGCTCGACGAGCAGTTGCACTACAGCATCGAGCACAGCCGCCGCCTCGGCACCCTGATCGGGCCGCAGACGCCGAACATGACCCTCTACCGCTTCGCGCCGGGCGAGGCGCTGCCGCAGGGCCTGAGCCCGGCGCTGGCCGCGCTGCCGGTCGGCAAGCACGAGGACTGGTCCGCCGGGCGCGAGCTGCACGTCGCGGTGCGCGAGGCCGACGGCCAGCGCTACGTGCTCATCTACGACGAATCCGAGCACCGCGCGCGCGAGATCGCCGTCGTCACCACGGTGGTGATCGGCGGCCTGGTGCTGACCGCGCTGTCCTTCCTCCTCGTCTATGCGATCGCCGCGCGGCTCACGCGCGGGCTGGAGACGCTCGCCGAGCGCGTGGAGGGCGCGCGCGACGGCACGCCCTTCGCTCAGCCCGGACTCGACGCCGAACTCCTCGCCGTGGCGCGCGCGCTCGACCGCGCCGAAGCGCGCCAGGCGGCCGTGCTCGCGCGCGAGCGCGACTTCAACGCCAACCTGTCGCACGAACTGCGCACCCCGCTCGCCGGCATCCGCAGCGACGCCGAGATGCTGCTGACCGACGCCGCGCTGTCCGCCAAGGCTCGCCGCCGCGCCGAGCGCATCATCGCCACCACCGACCGCACCGCGGCGCTCGCCCACAGCCTGCTGCTGCTCGCCCGCGAAGCCCGACCGCAGGCGGTCGAGCCGGTGAACCTGAGCGCGGCTGTGCGCGCGACCTGGGCGCGATTGCACCCCGCCGGCGCCCAGGCCGACGCGCTTACCATCCGCATCGACCCCGAGGCCGAGGTCATCGCCGACCCCGGCCTGCTGGCGCTGGTGCTGCAGAACCTGCTGGAGAATGCGCTGCGCCATGGCGACGGGCATGCGGTCAAGGTGGTGCTGGAAGGACGTCGCCTCGAGGTGCGCGACCGCGGCCCCGGCTTCGGCGCGGAAGACCCCATGCGCAGCTTCGAACGCTTCCGCCGCGGCGGCGGCAAGCCTGGCCATGGGCTCGGCCTGGCGCTGGTGCAGCACATCTGCACCGCCTGCGGGTGGACGGTGCGCGCCGCCAACCGCGCGGACGGCGGCGCCTGCCTGACGCTCGACTTCGGCGCCGGTCCCGGCTCTGGCTCTGGCTCTGGCTCTGGCTCTGGCTCTGGCTCTGGCTCTGGCTCCGGCTCCGGCTCCGGCTCCGCATCGGCCTAGCGCGCCAGCGCCCGGCGCCACGGCCGCGCTCACACTTTCCTCACAGCCGCATCACGCTTTCCTCACGCGCGCCTGCGTAGATTGCGCCGATCCTCCTCAGGCTCTGCGCAACCATGTCCGAACCGCGTCTGTCCCTCGTTTCACCCCTGGCCGCCTCAGCCGCCTCGCCCGTCGGGCGCCGTGCGCAGGGCCCCTTCCCCGCGGGGTTCGCCTCCGCCTGGGCCGCCGCGCGGCGCTGGCGCCCGGAGCTATCGACCGAGGCCCTGCTGCTCGGCATCGGCCTCTATTTCACGCTCGCCTGCAACACCCCGTTCTGGCGCGCCCTGCTCGCCAGCCGTGGCGGCGACGGCGGCGCCCTCCTCTACGTACTCGCGATCGGCGTCGCGCTCAGCGCGCTCAACGTGCTGCTGCTCGCGCCCCTGCTCAACCGGTGGACGACCAAGCCGCTGCTGGGCGGGCTGATCCTGATCGCCGCGGTGTCGAGCTACTACGCCGGCCACTACGGCGTGTATTTCGACCCGAGCATGCTGCGCAACGTGCTGCGCACCGACGTCGCCGAGGCGCGCGAGCTGCTCACCCCCGGCTTCTTCCTGCAGGTGGCCGCGCTGGCGCTGCCGCCGCTCTTCGTGCTGCAGCGTGCCCGCCTGCGCCGGCGCCCGCTGCGGCGCGCACTGGCGATCCGCGCCGCGTCCGTCATGCTCGCGCTGCTCGTGGCCGCAGGCGCGCTCGGCAGCGTGTTCAAGGACTTCTCCGGACAGATGCGCAACCACAAGGAGCTGCGCTACCTGATCACGCCGGCCGCGCCGCTGTGGTCGCTCGTGCGCGTGCTCAGCCGCGACGCCCAGGCGGCCAATCTGCCGCGTCAGCCCGTCGGCGCCGATGCCAATCTGGGGCCGAGCTGGGCGGCGGCGAAAAAGCCGGCACTGTTCGTGATCGTGGTCGGCGAGACCGCACGCGCCGCCGACTGGGGGCTGAACCACCCTGCCGGGCAGCCAGGCGACCGCGACACCACGCCCGAGCTCGCCCGCCGCGCGGTCATCAACTTCCCGGAGGTGACGAGCTGCGGCACCAACACCGAGGTCTCGGTGCCCTGCATGTTCTCGCTGCAGGGGCGGCGCCACTACGACGAGGACGCCATCCGCGGCAGCGAGTCCCTGCTCGACACCCTGCGCCACGCCGGCCTGCGCGTGGTGTGGAACGACAACCAGTCGGGCTGCAAGGGCGTGTGTGCCGGCGTCGACAGCATGCGCCCCGACCCCGCCGCGCTGCCGCAGCTGTGCGACGGCGAGCGCTGCCTCGACGAGGCCCTGCTCGAGAGCAGCCGCGGCCTGCTGCGCGACGCCGCGGGCAACCTGGTGCTCGTGCTGCACCAGCTCGGCAACCACGGCCCGGCCTACTTCCGGCGCTACCCGGACGCCTTCCGCCGCTTCACGCCGACCTGCGACGACGAGGACCTGTCGAAGTGCAGCCGCGAGCAGGTCGCCAACAGCTACGACAACGCCCTGCTGTACACCGACCACGTGCTCGCGCGCAGCATCGACCTGCTGCAGGAGCTGGAGCCGCGCTACGACACCGCGCTGCTCTACGTCTCCGACCACGGCGAGTCGCTCGGCGAGAACGGCCTCTACCTGCACGGCCTGCCCTACTCGATCGCCCCCGCCGAGCAGACGCGGGTGCCGATGGTGATGTGGCTCTCGAGCGGCTTCGCCGCGCGCACCCGGCTCGACCCGGCCTGCCTGCGCACCCGGGCCGACAGGCCGGCGGCGCACGACAACCTCTTCCACACCGTGCTCGGCCTGCTCGACGTGCGCACCGCGGTGCGTGACGACGCGCTCGACCTCACCGCCGCCTGCCGGAGCTGAAACCATGCCCACGACCGAACTCGCCGCCCCCTTGCCCACACCCACCGCGCCCGCGCTCGATGCATCGCGCCGCTGGCTGCTGGCACAGTCCGCGCTGCTCGCGCTGAGCGCGCTGCTGCTGTACGGGGCCTTCGAGGGCACCGACCTCGACCGCGCGCTCGCGCGCACGCTCTTCGATGCGGAACTCGGCGGCTTCCCCTGGCGGCACAGCTGGTTCCTCGAAGCCGTGATGCACAAGGCCGCCAAGCAGGTGACCTACGTGCTGGTGGCGGCCAGCCTTTACGTCTGCTGGCAGGGCTTGAAGGGCCGGCTGAGCTGGCTGCCGCCGCGCAATGCGCTGCTCGCCGCGCTCGGCATGGTGGCGATCCCGCTCGCGACCTCGACCGCCAAGCTGCTGACGGCGCGCTACTGCCCCTGGGACATCGTCGACTTCGGCGGCTACGCGCCGTACCTCGGCCTGTTCGAGGCGGCGCCGGCGGGGATCAAGGCCGGGCAGTGCTTCCCGGCCGGGCACGCTTCGACCGGCTTCCTGTGGATCGTGTGGGCGGTGGCGCTGCGCCCGGCAGGGCTGCGTGCGGCACGCGGCGCCCTCGTGGCGGGCCTGCTTGCCGGCGCCATCCTCGGCACGGCGCGCATGCTGCAGGGCGCACATTTCCTCTCGCACACGCTGTGGACGCTATGGCTGGCGTGGGCGGCGAGCGTGAGCCTCGCGGTCGCCGTGCGCGCCGACCTCGGACAGATCACGTGCTACAAGTCCGGACAGTTCATGTGCTCCCTGCACCCTTAACACTTGACGTTGAAGCCGCCCCGCTTCTGCGGCTACAATTGCGCAGTTTTTCCGGCCGAGGACTGCACCGCGGCCAGATTATGCGGGTGTCGTATAATGGCTATTACCTCAGCTTCCCAAGCTGATGACGAGGGTTCGACTCCCTTCACCCGCTCCACCGCATCAATCTGCGGAGTTCCGCAGCCGTCCAGGAGAATCTGCAAGTCGTTGGCGCACAACGATTTTTCTCTCCTTGGCGCTCTGCTGTGTTCCACCGCGATCCGCCCACAGCCAGGACTTTTAAGTCCACAAACAAGTCCATTTTTGAGGGCACGGCGGTTTCCGGATTGTTGATCGAGGGGCGAGGTCGATGTGACCAGCATCTGGTTCCTGACTCATGTTCAGGAGCAAGAGCATGGCACTCTCAGACTTGGTCGTTCGACAGGCCAAGGCAACCGGCAAGGCCTACACCCTCCCTGACTTGGACGGCCTCTCCCTGGCCGTGACAGCTGCAGGGGGCAGAACTTGGCACTTCCGCTACTACTGGGCGGGCAAACAGAAGCGGATCTCGCTCGGAACCTACCCGGAGGTGACGCTTCGCGAGGCTCGCAGCCTGCGCGACGAAGCGCGCGCCCTGATCGCCAAAGGCATCAATCCACGTGTTCACCGCAAGCAGAAGCGGACTGCGGTGCGTCTCGCCGACGAAAACATCTTCGAGGCGGTGTATCGCAGCTGGCTCGATCATCGCGGGCTGAGCCTCAAGGAAGGCCGGCAGACGACCCTCGCGATGCTTCCGCGCATCTTCGACAGGGACGTACTCCCGACCTTGGGGAAGCGGTCGATCTATGAGATCAAGCGCCCTGATCTTCTGGAGGTGATTGCCAAGATCGAGAAGCGCAGTGCGCTCTCTATCGCCGAGAAGGTCAGGACGTGGTTCAACCAACTGTTCCGCTACGCGCTGGTGATCGTGCCGGGCCTGGAGCAGAACCCTGCCTCAGATCTCGACGTGGTGGCGCTGCCACTGCCACCCGTAAGGCACAACCCGTTTCTGCGTATGGCCGAACTGCCCAAGTTGTTGCAGAGGCTGCGCAGCTATCGCGGCAGGCGGCAGACCCAGCTCGGGTTGCGGCTATTGCTGCTGACAGGCGTGCGAACCGGTGAGCTGCGGCAGGCGACGCCAGATCAATTCGATCTGGCCCGCGGGCTGTGGATCATCCCGCCCGAGGTCGTGAAGCAACTCCAGTTGGATATGCGCAAGAAGCGGCGGCAGCCGGCGGACATCCCGCCATACATCGTGCCGTTGTCGATTCAAGCCATGGAGATCGTCCGGCACCTACTGGATGAGTTCAAGCCGGCCCAGCGCTACCTTTTCCGGCACGACAGCGACCTGAAGAAGCGCATCAGCGAGAACACGCTCAACGGTGCCCTCAAGCGCATGGGTTATCAGGAACGCCTGACCGGACACGGTATCCGCGGCACGATGTCCACTGCGCTCAACGAGATCGGCTACCCGAAGGTCTGGGTGGATTCGCAGCTCTCGCATGTCGATCCCAACAAGGTCAGCGCGACCTACAACCATGCCGAGTATGTGGAGCAGCGTCGCCGGATGATGCAGGACTGGGCCGATCGCCTGGACCTATTCGAGCAGAATCAGGTCGAGGCGGCCAGCATGCCACTCACCGTGCATCTGGAAGGCGTGCCCGCATTCCCGAGCGAGCAAGCCGCAAGCGCTCCCTCGACGCCGGTTCCCGCATCGCGAATCCTGCTCGTCTCGAAGCCGGGCGACGCCATGCCGATGGTTTCTGCCGCCGCACATCGGCTGCCGGCGGTTCCGCCCCCGAGATCGGCTGCGCCGCTGGTGCCCTCGAACATACAGCGCGAGAGGATGGAGCTGTTCGATGTCTTCGAAGCGCCGCACAACCTTCCCGTCGCCGCGTTCGCCAAGATGGCAGGCAAGTCCCGCCGGTGGATCAGCTACGAGATCAAGGCAGGCAACCTGCTGGCGTTGAACGTAGGCAACCGCGGCCAGCGTGTACCGGACTGGCACCTCGACCCACTCAAGCACGAGTTGATTCAGTCCATCCTGAAGCTGAGCCGGGGCGCGGACCCTTGGCAGATCTACCATGCACTGCTTCAACCGCGCTCGATGCTGCGGGGGCGTTCGGCACTGGAGGGCGTGACGGCCAGCAATCTCGACAAGCTCGTCATGGCCGTGAGCACAGCCGTGAAGGAAAGTGAATGGACCCTGCCGCGGGTCGGGGTCGCCTAGCAGCAGGAATGCGGGATCGTGGCGAAACCGCGATCCCTGCGCGTCTGTCAGGACACCAGGCGCGCGCGGCGGGCGAATCTTGCCTGGGTGTCCGACAAGGTAGCGTTGCGGCGGAGCAGGTAAGCCATCACGATCGTCGGTGCGCCCGCCAGCGGCCGCACCGCGACGCCTCGGCGTAGGTAGCTCTCCAGTCTCGCGGCAGGCGCAATGGCAATCCCGTACCCGGCGCCAACAAGGGTCATCGCCACATCGAATGTCTCGACCGTTTGCTCTCGCTCTTGCAGCACGCCATCGAACACGCGCTGCACGGTCATGCGCCATGGTTCATGGGCCGTCGACCGCGAGCAAATCACGGACTGCTTGAGCACTTCCTGGCACGGCACTTCACGATAGGCCAACAGGTGGGAGCGCCTGGCCATGGCGACCGCCAGCGTGTCATGCCACAGCGGCTCGCATATCCAGCCAGGCCACTTCCAGTCAGCCGCAGACAGGGCGAAATCGAAGCTGTCGCCCGGTAGCTCCGGGGCTCGACCGGGATCTGTCCATCCGGCCAGGACAATAGGGGTCTCCGGCTCTTCGGCACGCTGCAGGGCGAGCACGCCGGCGAGCTGGGGAGGCACCCATTCGCCAAGCACGACCATACGGATCTCGGCGGTGATGTCACTCGACTCCACGTCCAGCTCCCCCAGGCCCGAATATTGCGCCCAATGACTTCGCGGCCGTTCAATGAGTTAAGTTTAACGTGGTTTAGATCGTGGCCGCGATCGACGCTTTTGGCGATGCAAAAGCGTTCGATCCAAAGAGGTCGCCCAACCGGCACCACGACCTACGAAGCGAAACCAGCCATCGCGTTTGGGGCTGCCGTGCGGGAAGAAAGGATCAACCAGGGTATCGCTCAGGAAGTGCTGGCACACATGGCGGGCATCGAACGGTCCCACATGGGCAAGATCGAGCGCGGCGAGCATGTCCCCACGCTCCCTCTCATTCTGAAGATCGCCCGCGCACTGAAATGCAGTGCCGCCCACTTGATGACGCGGACCGAAGCCAAGCTGGAGGAGTCGGCTCCATCCGCGGAATGATGCCGACCGTTGCAGCGGCCGCATGTCTACCCTTGATCGTCGTTGTCGTTGCCGCCAAGGGCTGAATCGTGGCGGTTTGCGGCTTCGTTGAGGAGCCGCAGATAGGGGTTGTCTGGCGGCGGCTCCCGGAACAGCACATCCGAGCTGGCGAGCAGATAGCCGTGCAGTCGGCGCGACTTGCGCGGCCCCGAGACCTCACAGGTCCAGATGTTCAGCCCGCTGGGCTGCTTGCGGTGCTGTCCCAGCTTCTCGAAGCGCTTCTGTACCCACTGCCATCCCTCCAGCTTCTCCTGCTTGGCCAGTGCGGCGACATGAAGGAACTCCTGCGCGTAGCGCTGGAACACGCCGGGGCTGACGAGGTAGCTCGTACCGGCGACGGTATGCACCAGGGCCTTGGCGTCGTTGATGATGAGCTTGCGCGTCTGGATGCTCTGACGCAGCCAGACCATGAAGTGCGCCCCGGAGGGCTCCGCGCGATCCTGGGAAGGCGCGAGGCTCATCTGTGGCGTGGGCACGGTCGAAGGGGCCGACTCGGGCTCGGCGACAGGACAACCCGAGATCTCCGGTGCTGTGGGCGGAGCGGTGTCGCCCAGCAGGTCGAGCAGCGCGGCCACGCCGGTGTCTGGAGCTGCGGATGCGATCGGCGCCGTGCTCGCGGGTGCAGCTTCGGTGCCTTCCACGTGCGGCCCATCGGCCACCGCCGGCGCCTGCGGCTCCGCCTGTTCCTCTTCGACCTGCACACGGCCTGCGAACGGCGCCGGCCGGTCGGCGGCATCCCAGATCATCGCCGGCGAGAGTTTCAGGAAGGTGAAGGCGTGCGACCAGCCGGCGTCGCTGGTGACGGTAGCCTTCCAGATCGCCTTGCCATCCGGCGTCGGTTGCACGATGCCGTGATCCTGCAGCACGTTGAACACCGCCGTGTTACTCGCCGGGATGCCGTCGATGCCCTGCGACAGCAGATGTGCGCGCAGCTTGTCGGAGACGGTCTTGCTCACCAGCCACAGGGCGTCGTGGGTCAGCCAACCGTCCGCCGGACCGGCCTGGTTCAACTTGAATTCTTCCTTGAGCAGGTAGCGCAAGCCGTCGAGCAATTTGCGTTGCAGCGCATGCTTGGGCGCCGCCAGCGCCTTGCTGGGATCGCCGCCGAGTTCCTGGGCGACCGATGCCTGGTCGGCCTGCACGACCAGTTCGCCGAGCGTGCCGGCGTGCTCGTACTGGCCGGCCAGCACGTACAGCAGCGCGGCCCAGACGTCGGGATAGCCGCTGAGCCAGTCGAAGATGTCCCGATCGAGAAGGCGCGCGTAGAGCAGCCCGGTGGCGGCGCTGTGCAGGCGGTACTCGCGCTCCTTTCGGTAACGGAAGCGGTAGGGCTTTCTCAGCGGGCCGTGCCAGGGATGCCAGACGCTGCCGTCGGCATGTTCGACGTGCAGATCGACGGCAATCTTGCCGATGTCGTGCAGCAGGGCCGCGTAGGCCGTGCCTGCGGTCCAGGCTTCGGCCTGGGCCGCCTGTGCCTCGGGCGTGACGCCGGCAGGCAGCAGGTACGACTGCCGCAATTTCAACGCATAGGCGACGATCTCCAGGCCATGATCCAGCATGCCGCCCGGATAGGCGTGGTGGTGGTTCTCGGAAGCCGGGAACTGCTGGACAAGCTCGGCGTAGCGCTCAAGTGGGCCGAGGTAGAGCGTGGCGAATTGTCGGCGCGAGAGCGATGTACGCTGCCAGATGTGTTCCAGCAGTTTCTGCCGACGCGGCGTGGCCAGCAGCGATGCGGCCGACTCCGGCCGCATCAACCCTTTCGGAGCTTCGATGGCGGATGTGGGCGGTGTGCCGGTGGTGGGTGGCACCCGTTTGCGCTGGAACAGCGAGAGCATCGCGAACCCCGGATGGAGGGCTGCTCGAGGGCGCCTTTTTGGCCTTTTCAGGATAGGGCCTTTCCCCTTGGCGCCCTTCCTTTGCCCCTTCCCAGCCCTTTGGCCTTTGTCGGAAGCCTTTGGGTATAGGGCCGCTGCTGCGCAGGCGCCACGATGAATGCGGCATGGGGCAATCCCGGCAAGTGGGGCGCTGCGGGACGCTCGTCAGCTCTGGCCCAAGCCGGTGTCGAGGGCGGCGGATTGCGCTGCGAAGTCGTCGGGACGGCGCTTGCGGAAGGTCTCCAGATTGGCGAGCTTCCAGCGCAGTGCCGGCAGTTGCGCGGCGTGCTGGCACTGCACCAGCGACCAGTCCGGTTCTGCGCGCGCCAGCCCGCTCAGAAACCGCCTGTGCGCGGTGCTCAGTCGCTGTGGCAGCTCGCGCCGCATCCTGGCGCGAGCATCGAGCAGTGTCTCCAGGGAGCAGTCCACTTCGGTCATGCCGACAAAGGCCCGCTCGTACTCGCCGGCGATGTCCTTGTCGTTGCCGAACAGCACTTCGTGGGGCGGCCGGTTGTGGCCCGCCAGATAGATCACGAAGCACTCGACCATGCCGTCGCTGATGTCGCCCGACTCAAAGAGCTGCCACACGTCGAATAGGTCGCGCGGGTGCTGCCGATCCAGCGCGGCCACCAGCTTGCTGGCGTACAGCTCGTCCGGCGCCAGAACCGGCAGCTCGAGCTCGACGCCGAACAGAGCGCTGGTGCTGGCGCTCAGCGGCCGCCGCTCGACGGGCAGCACGCTGCCCCGGAACACGACGTTGACCTCGATCTTCACCTGGCTGGCGTCGTTCTCGACGATCAGCTTGGTGTCTCCCAAATCCCTGGCGCGAACCAGGCGTGTCTGCACGCCCAGTGGTGCAACGCGCATGGCGATGGCAGCCAGCTCCTGGTTGATGGCTTGCAGCGCTTCGTCGCGCGGCGTCTGCCACGGGAGGTACACCACGTCGATGTCCACCGACAGCCGCGGCATGTCCCGCACGAAGAGGTTGATGGCCGTGCCACCCTTCATGGCGAAGATGTCGTTGGCGAACACGTCGGGCGCGACGGCCAGCAGCAGGCGAACGGTGTCCGCGTAGGTCTTATCCATGTGGTCTCAGGCTCAGCAAGGTACCGTCATCGAGCCGACTCATCCAGCGCGTGTTGCTGCCGGTGCGAACCGGGTACTGCTCCAGCAGGGCATCGACATCGGCGAGGTTGGTCTCGCGCGCCCAAGTGAGGAACAGGCGCACGGCCTTCACGCTGGTGCAGCAGGACAGCAGCTGTCCGAGCAAGTCCTTGCGGGGGGAACGCAGTCCATCAAAGAGGTTGCGGGCCTCTTCGAGGCTCTGCTTGACGCCTACTTCATACAGCAGCTCCAGAACAGCGCGCTCGGGGGCTGCGACCCCCAGGTCCTCGGGTAGGCCAGGCGGCGTGGTGATGGTCTTGCCGGCCAGCGCCGTATCCGGCCAGTCGAACAGGCGGGCGTGGACGTAGCGGGCCGGAAAGCGCGAGGTGAACCAGGCTGGCAACGCGAAACGACCGTCGCCCCACAACACCAGCGTCTCCCGGCTGCCCAGGTTGTGCCGCACGCCCTGCAGGGCCAGGGCACTCCTGCCGCCGACGTGCAGGCCGGGCACGCGCTGTTGCAGGAACTTCAGCGCACCGTAGACCCCGAACTCATCGTTCGGAAAGGCATAGACGCCATGGCCCAGGCGCACGAGCCAGCCGGCATCGGCATAGTGGGCGGCAAGCTGTGGCGACACCCCGAACTGGCTCAGGGTGGCAAGGTCAAACGGCGCTCCGCGAGGAAGCTCCGCCTGCAGCCGCTTGATTATCTGATGTCTTGAATTTCCATCCATGCTATAAAATTAGCACGAAATCCAATCCCTCTCTAAAGCCATCACAGGAATTCGCAGAGAAAGTAGCATTGGGCTTTATTTTCAATGCGGATTCTAATCTTCCAGCGAGCCGATCCGGCTCCGCCAGCCGCAATTCGCCCTCATGATTGCTATCCATCCTGGAGGGCAAGCCCCAACCGACCGCGCCATGAGGTAAGGTCGCACTGAAGCCGAGGCATGTGAGCATGACAACCAACACGTACAACGGGCGCTGGAACCACCGGCTAGGCCGGGGGGCGGGCCGTGCTTGGCGTGGATACCTGCGCCGCGAGCAGCGTGCCGCCGGCTGGCTGATGACGCATGGGGTGCCTACAGGCGTGGCGACGATGGTACTCTGGATCGTCAAGCTGGCCGTGCTTGGCATGCTCCTCTACGCAGCATCCTGGCTCGCCCTGCTCCTGACCTTTGCGGTGGTCGCCGCATGGCTCGCGCGGAATGCCGACGAGGACGACGAGAAGCAGCCGGAACTTAGGGACGGGCACTCGGGCGTCGGTCTGTACGACAAAGATGACTGGCGGATCGATATGGGCGATCCCGACGAGCCGTAGCCGTTGTAGCGGCGCGAGTGAATGCCTTTACTTGGCAGCGCCTTTCGCTGCCGTCATCGCAAGGCGAGAGCCACTACCCCCTGCCGATTTAGCATCGGACGTTCCGGTGATGAGGCCACCCAGGAAATTTCCGGCGCGAACCCCTGCCCATCCGAGTGTCATCACCCAGAACGTCGGCAACACGATGAACATCGTTGCCATGACGAAATTCAGCAGCATGTCGCCGAACGCATTGTTCAGGCCGATCAATGGGTCGAAGTTGGCGTGCGGCCTGTCCGCGCCAAACCCCCGGCCATAGAGCGCATCCAGGAGCGTGCTGTCGATCCAGCGCGCGAGCTGGAACCAGAAATCCACGAAGAACAGCGCGAACTGGACGCAGCTCACAGTCACCGCCGTCTTCAGGTCGTAGGTGCCGATCAGCAGCACCAGCGGGATGCAGATGACGAGCGCCATCTTGAGCATCGTCAGCACCATCGGCAGTGCCTGACGAACCACGTCCATCGCGGGAAAGAAGCCCAGCGCGCCGACGGTCATCCCCAGCTCGCTCGCGCCGCGCGTGACGACGTTCGGCAGCGTCTTGTCAATCTGGCCGCCGTAGTCGGTGTAGATGGCGCCCTGATTCATCTTCTGCTGCCGGGGTGAGACGACGGCGCGAATCACCGCGTCATTGACCTCGCCTTGCGACAGAAAGCCCACCCAGCGCCCGATGCGGGTCAGCAGGTCCGGGGCGAGCTTTGCCAGCAACCGGCTGCGCAGCCCCTGGTCGCCATCAGCCCACCACTGCCGGCAGGACGGATAGCCGCCCCCGCTGTCTACCTGTGCCAATCCCGCATCGCGGGTCGCGTCGTAGGGCCAGGCCGTGCGCGGGGTCTTGGACCGATAGGTGTCATAGAAGCCAGGCGTGCCGAGGAAGTAACTCGACCCGATCCAGGTGACGTCGTTCATCTGCTCGTCGGAGAGCGTCGGCCGGCTCATGAACAGCTTCGCGCGAGACGGCCCATAGCAGTCGTGCGTGAAGTCGGCGACCTCCTGTGCCAGCACTGGATCGTCGATGCGCGCGGCATCGACATCCATGCGAATCTGACGCAGGTCCGTGCCGCAGGGAATCGCCGCCACCGCGGCGCCGGTGACCGCCTTCGAGATGGCGTGCATGAAGAACCACCACACCGGCACCAGCGCACTCTGGTTGTCGAGCGTGGTATAGACGTTGGCCCAGCCCGTGTCGTTGGGCAGCGGGACGCTGACCTGACATTGCGCGGAGCGCGTGGTGTCGAACTTGATCGTGGCGAGATCCACCGGGATGAACGGGATGCCGGCGATCAGGATGACCATGATCGCCACCCACACCCGGTTCTCGATGCGCATCGACGACAGCACGCCCTTGTTCCCTTCATCCGCGCCTTCGCTGCGGGCCTTGAGCCATTCCTGGATGACGATGGCCACGAAGGGCAGCGCGAACACGCCGCTGGCCACGAGGATGTTCCAGATACCGTTGCTGACCACCCAGGCCAGCAGGGTCAGGTAATACTCCAGGTAGTCCGTGGTGTAGAGAGTCATGCCCGGCTCCCGCCCTCAGCCATGCCGGAGCAGTTGGCTGGCTTCCAGCGCGACCACGGCGATCACCGCCGCGATCTCCGTGCGCAGCAGGCGCTGATGTGACTCGCGGGACGGCTCACGCCGCAACAGGCGCCGAAGCATCCACCACCAGCCGTAGGCCGTCGCCCCGTAGAGGCAAAGCCGCCACACGAGGAAGTGGCCAGCGTGCGCCTGCAGCCAGTGCTGCCAGTCCTCGACGCCGCCGACCACGTGGATCCCTGCGATGTTCACCGCCGCCGCGACCGCCACCACCAACAGGGTGCACAGCAGCGCCACACCGACGCGGCGGTTGAACAGCCAGTGCAACCGCCGCCAGATCACCCAGCTCATGGCGTAACGCTCCGCGGCTTCTGGACTTCCCGCAGCCGGTCGCGCAGGGTGTCGCCCTCGAAGACGCCGCGCGAGCCGGCCGCGCGGGTGCTGTGGCGCTGGACGATCGCCATCGCCGCGTTGCCGGCCAGCGTGCGGCGCAGCTCCAGCTCAGTCTTGAGGTTGTTGATCTCCTGCTCCAGCGCCCTGTTCTCCTGGTCGACTGCCTGTACGGCCAGCTCGTTGGCGGCGACGTTCGGCTCCTTCTTGCCGGTGAGCAACGTGCGTTGCAGCAGCAAGGCCTTCTCCAGCACGCTCGACAGTGCCGCCTCCGACGCCAGGCGCTTGCCCAGCACGTCCTGGTCGGGTTCGTCACGCAGGGCCTCGATCACGCCGCGAGTGATCGGCAGCGAGCTGCTGCCGGCCGCGTCGAGATTGGTCGGCGTCGTCGGTCGGACGCCCGACACCAACTCCTGCAGCACCTGCAGCTTGGTTTCGTACTCTTCCTGGATCACCGGCGTGAGACCGACGCCTGGTGTGGTCTGGGTCTTCGTGCAGTTTTCGCAGGTGCGTTGCTCGCGTTCGCCCAGCACGCGGTTCGCAAAGGCCGCGGCCTCGCCAGGCGACGACCATGTCTGGCAGGTCAGGCGGTTGCCGCAGGCGCCACGCGCGATCGACGACGGATCGGTGGCGCTGCGGCCGTTGAGCAGGTTGTAACCCGCACGCGTCACGTCGCCGACCACCTTGATCGAACTCTGCCCGGCGCCGCCCGCGCTGCCGCCGCCGACCCAGGGCACGCCGTTGTTACCTTTGTTGGATTCGGCCTGCTCGACGGCGGACACGGCATCGGTACTGCCGACTGCGTCCCGCAGCGCCATTCCCTCGGCGAGCTGGTCCCAGCCGGCCTGTCCACCGGCCATTTCCGCCATCCGATTGGCGATGGCCCGGCAGGTCATCTTCGAGCGGTCGAAGTCCAGGCGCGCCTGGAGGATGCCGTTGGTCAGCAGGTTGTAGAGCCCCGGGTCGGCG
>JAANMX010002429.1_pt1 | contig 18488 bp, 12 predicted proteins | sample 7279681 | NCBI WGS metagenome assembly JAANMX01 (sample SAMN14094542, study PRJNA606508) | bioreactor metagenome | isolation source: A lab-scale SPAN reactor treating ammonium-rich wastewater day 351 | place: Ireland: Galway | collected 2018-01-01
GCCTTCGGTCGCCATCGCCGGCGCGTCGGCCGGGGCGGCCGAGACCGCGCCGGACCGCACCCCGCAGAAGAAAAAGGACAGGGACGGCGCGGATCGCCGCCGGACAAAGGACGAGAAGGGCAAGGCCGCGGCCGCCAAGGACAAGGGCGGCCCCCGCGCCAAGGGCGGCGGCGGAGGTGGTGGCGGCGGCGGTGGCGCGAAGCGTTTCGGCCAGAACCTTGGCGACCGCGGCGAAGCCGCGGCGGAAGAGGCGCGGGAACGGCTTTCCGAACGCGCCGACGCCCTGCAGGTGAACGAGGGCGCGGATGCGCGGATCGGTGCCGCGCGGGCCGCGGCAGAGCCCGCGCCGAATGCGGCCGAGGCCGATGGCCAAAGCCAGCAGGCAGGCCGCCTTGCCCAGGCCGCGATCCCCGCCCCCGACGCGGCGGCGGCGCAGCAAAGGGCGGGGGCGGCGCTGGCCTCGGCCGCGCCCTCGACCATCGAGGAGCTGGACAATTTCGCCGGGCCGGGCGGCGCGGGCACGCGCCAGCAGATCAGCGCGCAGGTCGCCGCCGAGGCCGGCCAGCAGGCGGCGCCGGTCCAGTCCTCGATGTCGGCGGTGCGCGACCCGCCAGCCGGCGCGGCCCCGCCCCCGGCCGTGCCCCAGCCCGCGCCCGTCGCCGCCCCGGCCACGGCGGCGCCGGGCCTGACCGGCGCGGCGCCCCCCGCGGTGCCCGAGGAATCGCTGGACGCAAGCGAGTTCCGCGAAGCCGCCGACGAGACGCTGGCCGAACATGACGTGGACGACGCGACCCTGGCCAAGGCCGAGGAAGGCCCGCTGCGCGCCATCGGCGACGACAAGGACGAGCTGAACGAGAACGTGGACGGCGCCGCGACCGACGCCCGCGCGACCGAGACCACCGCCACGCAAGAGGCCGCGGCGGGGCTGGCCGCGACCGAGGCCGAAAGCGTCGGCGGGATGGAGGCCGGGCGGGAGGCGGCGCAAGAGGCGGTGAGCGGCGAGCAGACCGGCACCCGCTCGGGCGAAGAGACCGGCCAGCGCAGCCTGGCCGAACAGATCAACGCGACCTATGCCACCGCCGAGGGGCAGGTGAACGAAAAGCTGGGCTCGCTCGAAAGCGATGCGGTGCAAAGCTTTCGCGACCGCCAGGGCCAGCGGCTGGAGGCCTTTGCCTCGGGCGTCCGGGCCGATCTGGAGGCGTTCAAGGCGCGGCGCTATACCGGCGCCAAGGGGCTTTACAACCGCGCGCGGGACTGGCTGCTGTCGATCAACAGCCTGCCCGAGGTCAAGGCACTCTACGACCGCCACCGCAACCAGTATATCGCCGACATCGACGCGCTGCTGAACGAGATCCGCGGCAGCATCCAGCGCACCATCGACGACTGCAAGGCCATCCTGGCCGAGGCGAAGGCCGCCATCGACCAGCTGGTCGAGGCCAACAAGGGCAACCTGGACGCCGAGGCGCAGGCGGCGCTGACCCGCGCGCAGGCGCAGTTCCAGGCGATGGAAAGCCGCATCGAGGCGACGCAGCGCGCCGCCCTTGCCGCGCTGGACCGCGAACGCGAGCGCGCCATCCGCGAGATGGATGCGAAGCTGGCCGAGATCCAGGCCGAGAACGCCGGCCTCGTCGATCGCATCGCCGCGGCGATCAAGGCGCTGGCCGATGCGCTTGGCGAGTTCATGGCGCTGATGGCGCGGGTGACGCGGATGGGGATCGGCGCATTCCTGTCGGCGGCCGGGTCGCAGGCGCAGGAAGGGGTCAAGAACCACCTGTGGGATTCGCTGAAGGAAACCTTCAAGGAATGGTTCTTCAACAAGGTTCCCGGCCTGCAGCTGCTGATGAACCTGCCGCCGAACTGGGTCGAGATGCTGACCGCGCTGGCGACCAGCATGATCGGCCTGATCACCGAAAGCCTGCCCCTGCTGATGCCCGCGATGGCGGGCGCGGCGATGATCTGGCTGGCCACCCAGCTTGCGCTGAAGCTGATCCCCGGCGCGGGCGCGATCATGGCGGTGATCGACGCGATCCGCGCGGCCTGGTCGCTGGTGCAGTCGCTGTTCTCGGCCGCCCGCGCCTTCCTGGAATTCGTCATGCAGGTGGCGGCGCCCGGCAATGGCGCGGCGGCCTTCGCGCGCGCCCTGGCGCATGGCATCGTGGCGGCGGTGGACATGGTGCTGACCTTCCTTGGCGTCGATGCGCTGATCCGCCGCCTGCTGGGGGCCATCGCGCGGCCCTTCGGCCGCATCGTCGCCCGCATCCAGCAGCGTTTCCGCCAGTTCATGGAGCGCCGGCGGCGGCGCAGCGGCGAGCGGCGCGCGGGCGGCCGGGGGCGGCGGCGCGACGACGGGGACGACCGCGGCGGCAGCGCCGATGCCCGCCGCCGCGCCCGCGACCAGGCCCGCCGCGACCGCCGCGCCGCGGACCGCCGCCGGCGGGACCGGGATCGCGGCCGCGACCGCAGGCGCGAGCGTTCCGAAAGCGATGCCGACCGCCGGCGCCGCCGCCGCCAGGAGGAAGAGCGCCGCCAGCGCGAACGGCTGGACCGGGCGGTGCGGGCGATCCAGCCGCAGGTCCAGCAACTGGCGCGGCGCGGCGTCTCGCGCCTGGGCCTTGGCGCAAGGCTTACCTTCTGGCGGCTGCGCTATCGCCTGACCTCGCTGGAACGGCAGGGCGATTCCATCGTCGCCCGGATCAACCCATCTTCCCCCGCGGGGCGCATCGCGCAGCTCAGCCCGGCGCGCATCGGCCGGGCGCTGGAGCCGATCCTGCGCGAGGCCGAACGGCTGTTCGAGCAGGAGCGGGCGTCCAATCCCGCCGTTCGCGCCCAGTCGGCCGAGCTTGAGCGCCAGATGCGCGAGGGCCGCGAGGTCACGGCCGGCGCGGGTCTGAACGAGGCCGATGTCGTCTTTGCCGGGCGCCGGTTCCTGTCCGCTCCTGGCCAGTTGCCCCTGCCCTTGGGCCGCGCAAGGTTCGGCAGGTTCTCGGGGCCGTTCCACGCCTCGATCAGCATGCCGGGCAGCCGGCCGGCCTATATCCGCGACGTGCGGCGTTCCTCGATGCTGTTCCAGGCGAATGCGCCCGCCTACGAGGGGTTCCGGGCCGAACATCTCGACAGCCCTGACGCGGGCCAGCTGCGCAACGTGGTGGAACCCATTCGCGCGCCGGGCCAGCTTGCGGCGCGCGCCACCGCCCGCTCATTGGAGGAACGGGGCATGATCGACCCGCGGCTCGAGGCGGCGCGCGGCGAATATGCGCCGATGGCGCCGCGCGGCGCCTCGGTCGCCGCCGACCAGGACTTCCGGGGCCGCCAGGACAGGGGCAGCTTCACCCGCGACCAGATCGCGAGTGCCCGCCAGGCCCGCCACAGGCGCACCGGCAATATCTTCAAGCTTCTCGACCGGGTGCTTCGGCAGCAGGCCGGCGCCATGACGGTGCTGGGCGAGGACCAGGCCCTGCGCGACCTTGCGCAGGCGTTTCGTTCATGGGCATTATCGAACGTAAGCCGCGCGGGCCGCCGCGCCTCGACCCCGGCCGAGCAGGCGGCGGCGGCGCAGCAGCTCATCGCCAGCATGGTCGCCTTCCTCAGGAGCCGATACCCATGACCCAGGGCCAGGATGACGACGACCTGCTTTCCTTCGGCAGATATGTCGCGCTCGAGGACGACCTCGACAAGGTCAGGCAAGGCGCGTTCGAGGCGATCCGGCTGCTGAATGCGGAAACGCCGCTGGACCTTTTCACGGTGCCGGACATGGCGGGGGATTCCGCGGGCGCGATCCGCTGGATGGAGTCGCATGACCCCGAGCTTCTGGTGACGCTCACGCTCGACCGGACCAACCGCATCGCCCATGTCGATGCCCAGGCCAGCGACCCCGAGGCCGCCGCCGCGATCCTGCAAGCCTTCGACGCGACCGCAGCCTATGGGGCGCTGGACCAGCATCTTGCCCTGCTGGCGCGTGACGACAGCGAGCGGCAACTGGTCCGGGTGGCCCTGGCGGCCGTGGGGCAGGACTACGACCAGCGGGTCGCCGATGCCTTTGCCAAGGCCTTCGCCTCGCCACTGGCGGGGCACAGGAGGGCGGCGACCTATGCGGTCCGCGTCCTGGGATGGCCCGTGCTGGCCGAGGCGCTGGCCAAGGCGGAGCCGGACGAGCCGGACGGGGAGTTGCGGCGCCTGATGCGCGCCGTCCTCGATCACAGCGCGCCCTGAAGGCATCCCGTCCCCTGCAACCCGCAAAGCCGCTTTGGCCGGAACCTGCAAAGTCCGCGCGGCTGGCCGCAGCGAAAACCGCCATCCCGCATTCCGAGTGGGTATTCCCCCTGGACCTCCCGGAAGCATCTGGCGAGGTTCGGCGGAGCCCGGTAGCATCGGCGATGCGGGGATGCCGGCGCTTCCCTGCCGGCCTTGACCAGTCCATCCGCGTCTCAAGGGGAACCACCGCATGACGATCACCAACCAGGACGAACTCGACGGGCTGAGGGACATCGGCCGGATCGTCGCCAACACCATGCAGGCCATGGCGAAGGCGCTGGAGCCCGGCATGACCACCGGCGAGCTGGACGGGATCGGCCGCGCATTGCTGGAACGCGAGGGCGCCGCCCCGGCACCGCAATCCACCTATGGCTTTCCCGGCGCGACCTGCATCAGCGTGAACGAGGAAATCGCCCATGGCATTCCCGGCGGCCGGGTGATCGCGGCGGGAGACCTGGTCAATATCGACGTCTCGGCCTCGAAGAACGGCTATTTCGCCGATACCGGGGCGACATATCGCATCGCGCCCGTGCGGCCCGCGCTGGACCGGCTGTGCCGCGACGGCCGGCGCGCCATGCAGATCGGCATCGCCCAGGTCGGCAGCGGCCGGCCGCTTGCCGGCATCGGCAGGGCCATCGGCCGCTTTGCCGCGGGGCGCGGCTACACGCTGATCCGCAATCTCGCCAGCCATGGCGTTGGGCGGTCGCTGCACGAATATCCCGAGGACATCCCGACCTGGCCCAGCCGAACCGAGAAGCGCCGCATCGACAAGGGGCTGGTGCTGACCGTCGAGCCGTTCCTCTCGGCCGGCGGCCTCTGGGCGACCGAGGGGGATGACGGCTGGACGCTCTACAGCCAGCCCCCTGCCCCGGTGGTGCAATATGAGCATACGGTGGTGGCGACGGATCGCGGGGCGATCGTCGTCACCCTGCCCGGCTGACCATCCCGACCCCTTCTCTGCAGGAACCGACGGGTCGGCGGCAGCGGAGGCATCCATGCATCCTGCGCACGGATGGCCTTGCGGATCGGACTTGCCGCGATGCGATGGCGCAGGGGCAGCCCCCTGCCCGGCATCCGCCACCGGACCCGTCCGCGTGCAAACCGAGTTCCACGGGTTCTCCGGCCATGCCGGCTCAGCCAAGTCGATATGATATAACATAATGAAACGGCTGGGATTTCGCCGAAAATCGCCCCTTTCGGGAAGATTGCGCCGCCACCCAGCCATTCTGTCACGTGCGCGCCACAGAAGGGGACTAGGCCGCCCTTGCGGGAAGACCCTCCGTTTTTTCGAAACCCACAAGAGGCGATCATGCGAAATCTGTTTGCGATGCTTGCGGCAACGACCTTTCTGACGGGCGCCGCCCAGGCCGCCACGATCTATCCGCTCGACCGGGCGACGATCCTGGTGAACTCTCCCTTCGATTTCAAGATCGAGCTGGACGAGGTTCATCCCGAAGGCGACCTGGCCGTCACCGTGAACGGCAAGCCCTATGCCGAGGTCTTCGGCAAGCCGGCCGAATTCGTGGCCGAGGAAAAGGGCGAGGACGACGCGGCCCTCGGCTCGGCCCTGATCCTGCGCGACCTGGCGCTGGCCGAACCGGGCCAATACACGGTCGAGGTCAAGGCCGGCAACGAGATGAAGTCGGTGACTTGGGAGGTCTATTCGACCCCCGAGACCGCCAAGGCGAAGAACGTCATCTTCATCCTGGGCGACGGCCTGTCGGTGGCGCATCGCACCGCGGCGCGGATCATGTCCAAGGGCATGACCGAGGGCAAGGCCAACGGCCGCCTGGCCATGGACGACCTGGACCACATGGCCTTCATCGGCACCTCGTCCACCCATTCCATCGCCACCGATTCGGCCAACACCGCCTCGGCCTACATGACCGGCCACAAGAGCCGCGTGAACGCGCTTGGCGTCTATGCCGACCGCACCCCGGACAGCCTGGACGACCCCAGGGTCGAAACCATCGCCGAGGCGCTGCGCCGCACCACCAACAAGGCGATCGGCGTCGTCTCGACCTCGGAACTGCAGGACGCGACCCCGGCGGCGGTCGTGGCCCATACCCGCAAGCGCGCCGACAAGGCCGAGATCGTCGGCATGTTCCACGACGTCCAGCCCGAGGTCATCCTGGGCGGCGGCTCGGCCTATTTCCTCAAGGCCGACATCCCCGGCTCGAAGCGCAAGGACGACAAGGACTATATCCAGCTGTTCAAGGATGCCGGCTATGCGCTGGCGACCAGCAAGGACGAACTGGCCGCGGCGGCGGGCAGCAATGCCGGCAAGCTGCTGGGCCTGTTCCACACCGGCAACATGGACACCTGGCTGGACCGCAACCAGCTGAAGAAGGGCACCGTCGACAAGTTTCCCGACCAGCCCGGACTGGTCGAGATGACGAAATCGGCGCTGGACCAGCTGTCGAAGAACCCCGACGGCTTCTTCCTGATGGTCGAGGGCGCCTCGATCGACAAGATGTCCCACCCGATGGACTGGGATCGCGCCGTGGTCGAGACCATCGAGCTGGACCAGGTCGTGGCCCTGGCCCGCGAATTCGCCGAGGCCAACCCCGACACGCTGATCGTGGTCACGGGCGACCATACCCATGGCGTCTCGCTGATCGGCACCATCGATGACAGCAAGCCCGGCGACGAGATGCGCCAGAAGGTCGGCGTCTATGACGAGGCGGGCTTTCCCGACTATGTCGATGCCGATGGCGACGGCTATCCCGACTCGGTCGACGTGACGCGGCGCTTCGCGATCTTCGCCTCGAACTATCCCGACCATTACGAGACCTGGGGTCCGAAGTTGGACGGCCCGTTCCAGCCGGCCGTGCAGAACGAGAACGGCGAATATGTCGCCAACGAAGCCTACAAGGATCTGCCCGGCGCGGTCTTCCGCGAGGGCAACCTGCCCAAGGACAACGACACCGCCGTCCATGCCGTGGACGACATCGTGCTGCAGGCCGCCGGCCCCGGCGCCGAGGCGTTCAAGGGCTATATGGAGCAGTCCGACGTCTACAAGATCCTGGCCGACGCCTTTGCCCTCGGCACCGTGCAGAAGTGAGCCTTGCGGCCTGTCCGGGGTTTCCGCCCCGGACAGGCCGAGCCGTATTCCTTGCCGGAGATGCAGGATGACCCGTCCCCAAGACCCGATCCGTTTCCGTCCCGACCGCCGCGCCTGCCTGGGCGGGCTGGCGGCGCTGCTGGCCCTGGGCGCCCCGGTCCCGGCGCTGGCCCGCGCGCCCGCGCTGACCTTCGACGAGCTTTATGCCTCATACGGCGTGCTGGGGCTGGAGTTCTCGGACAAGGTCAAGCTGCTGACCGGCAAGACGGTCAGAATCCGCGGCTTCATGGCCCCGCCGCTGAAGGCCGAGGCGCAGTTCTTCGTCCTGTCCGAAATCCCGATGGCGCTTTGCCCCTTCTGCTCGTCCGATGCGGACTGGCCGGACAACATCGTCGTGGTCTACCTGGACCGGCGGCAGACCTTTACCCAGCCCAACCAGATGATCGAGGCAGTCGGCCGGCTCGAGCGCGGCTCCTGGATCGACCCCGAAACCGGCTTCGTCAGCCAGCTGCGGCTGCGCGAAGCGCGCTATGCCACGGTCTGAGATCGCATCATGCCCTGCCTGCACCTCGACGCTGCCGAAGTCTCGTTTCCCGGCCTGCCCGCGCCGGTCCTGCGCATCCCGCGGCTGGACATCGCCGCCGGCAGCCAAGTCGCGGTGATCGGCCCCTCGGGGTCGGGGAAATCCACGCTGGTCAATGTCATCACCGGCCTGGCCCGCCCGACCCAGGGCCGCGTGTTCTGGGACGAATGCGATATCGCGCAGCTTTCCGAAGGCGGCCGCGACCGCTGGCGCGGCGCCAATATCGGCCTGGTCATGCAGGATTTCCACCTGTTTCCAGGGCTTTCGGCGCTGGAGAACGTGCTGCTGCCCGCCCGGCTGGCGCGCGTGGCGGACGGCGCCATCCGGGCGCGCGCGGCCGCGCTTCTGTCCCGCGCCGGCCTGTCGCGGCCGGACCAGCCGGTCGAGACCCTGTCGCGCGGCGAGATGCAGCGCGTCGCGGCCGCGCGCGCGCTGCTGCGCAATCCCGGCGTGATCGTCGCGGACGAACCGACGGCCAGCCTCGACCCCGAAAACGGCGCGGTCATCGCCACCCTGCTGCTGGAACTGGCCGCGCAGACCGGGGCGACGCTGATCGTCGTCACCCATGACCAGCGCCTGATCTCGCGCCTGCCGCGCCGGATCGCCATGGCGGACGGCACCGTCCGGTCCGACAGCATGGAGGAGGTGCGGCCATGATCCGCTTTGTCCTGGCCGACCTGAAGCGGCTCTGGGCCGGTTCCGTGGTGATCGTCCTGCTGGTCGCGCTGGCGGTGGCGCTTGGCGTCGGCGTCAGCTTGCAGGAACGCGCGCTGCGCCTGGGCAGCGCGCGCGCCGCCGAGAAGTTCGACGTGATCGTCGGCGCGCCGGGCAGCGAAACCCAGCTGGTGCTTTCGGCGGTCTTCCTGCAACCGGCCGCCCTGCCCCTGATGCCGGGCGAGGTGCTGGCCGAGTTGAACGACGACCCGCGCGTGGAATGGGCCGCGCCGGTGGGTTTCGGCGACTTCCATGCCGGCTACCCGATCGTCGGCACCACCACCACCCTGATCGAGGGCACCGCGGGCGGCTTTTCCCAGGGCGGGATGTTCAGGACCGAGGGCGAGGCCGTCGTCGGCTCGGCCGTCCCCCTGCAACCGGGCGAGGCGGTCGTGCCGACCCATGGCCAGGTCGAACAGGGCGGGCACGAACACGAAGGCATCCGGTATCGGGTCAGCGGCCGGCTGAACCCGACCGGCACGCCCTGGGACCGGGCGATCCTGGTGCCGATCCAGGCGGTCTGGCATGTGCATGGCATGGGCCTTGAGCCCGATCAGGACCACGACCACGCCGGCCACGACACCGCGCATGAGGACGAGGAGGCGCATGAACATCACGGCATGGATGCCGACGCGCCCCTGGACGAGGACTGGCATCGCGGCGCGCTGCCCGGCCTGCCGGCCATCCTGGTCAAGCCCAGGACCATCGCCGACGCCTACCGGCTGCGCCAGGATTATCGCACGGACGGCCGGACGCTTGCGGTCTTTCCGGGCGAAGTCCTGACCGGGCTTTACGCGACGCTGGGCGATGCCCGGCAGGTGCTGGCGGTCATCGCGGCCGGGACGCAGCTTCTGGTCGCGGCGGCGCTGCTGATGGTGACGGTGATCCATGTCGGCCAGCGCCGGCGGCAGATCGGCGCATTGCGGGCCTTTGGCGCGCCGCGGGCGGCGGTGTTCGGGATCGTCTGGCTTGAACTGTCCGTGCTGGTCGGGCTTGGCATCCTGCTGGGCTATGGCGGCGGCTACCTGGCCGCCAGCCTGCTGTCGCGCGCCTTCGCCATGCAGCGCGGCTTCAGCCTGCCGGTCGGCTTCACGCCCGAGGACGGCGCGATGCTGGCGATCCTTGTCGCGGTCGCGGCGCTGCTGGCGGCGCAGCCGGCCTGGCTGGCCTATCGCCAGTCGCCGGCAGCCGCCCTGCGCAACTGAGCGCCTGCACCCCGGCAACCCCCGCAATCAGCAAAGAGACCGGCCTGCCGCGGATCATTCCGGCCGGCCGCGACACCGCAAGGCATCACCACCGCAGGCGGAACCCATCGCAGGCTCGCCGCGCCTGCGGAAAATGCGCCCCGAACTGCCGCCCTGACCCGAAACAGGCCGGCAGAACAGCGGAAACCTGGCGATTCTGACAGGTTGCCCATTTTCCTTGCATGATGAATTCTTGGTCAACGACGCTCTTGTCCGGCTGTCGCGTTTCCTAGGTATTTGGGTCCGTTTCGATGTTCTATGTTGCGCTTTTGGTCCTGCTGACCCTGTCCGCCGCCGGCACCCACCTCGCGCTGGCCGATCCGTCGGAAAGCTATGGCGGCCCCGCCCATCCGACAAGCCCCACCGCGCCCCACAGCGTCCCCGAGATCGACCTGTTCGCGGGCGCGTCGGTCCTGATGATCGCGGTGATCGTCGCGCTTCTGATTTGGGAGTGGCGCCGGCGCTCGGTCAACCCGTGACCGACAGCGCCGACCCCTCGGACCCGGCGGCGGTTGGCGGCGCCGGCCCGGATCATGGGCAGGCGGGAGCGCCTGCGCCGAAAGCGCCGTTCCTTGCAAGCGGCTGGCGCAGGCTCGGCCTTTTCGCCGCCCTGCTGCTGGGCGAGCTGCTGATCGTCGCCTTCTGCTACCAGTTCCTCGTCGAGATCGAATGCACGGATTTCCAGACGCCGCAAGCCTGCCTGGCGCTGCGCGAGGGGCTGGGACGGCTGCTTGCCCTGGCCCTGCTTACCGGACTGGCGATGACCGCGCGGCCCCAGCTTTTCGGCTTCCTGGGCGCGGGCGGCAGCGGTGCGGGCCGCCTGTCGCCCGGCGCCGCGACGGCCGCCATGCTGGCGGGGCTGGCGATCATGCTGCTGCCGGCGCTTTGGGGCGACATGACCGCCAGCCTGGCGCCGCTTGCCCTGGCCCTTGCGGCGGGCGCCGCCGTTTCGGTTGCGGCGGCGCTGGCCGGGACCGCGCCCATCGCCTGCTGGCTTTCGGTGCTTCGCCGGGGCGGCCCCTGGCTGTGGGCGGCCATGGGGATCGCGCTGCTCTCGCCGGAACTGACCGGTCTCTTCAACGGCACCTGGGGCTGGCCGCCCCTGACCGCCGCCACATTCGAGCTGGTGCTGCGCCTGCTTGCCCTGCTGCCGGGAAGGGTCTCGGCCGCCCCGAACGAGATGGTGATCGGCTTTGACGATTTCCTCATCCGCGTGGGCGACCCATGCTCGGGGATGCAAGGCTTTGCGCTCATCACCCTGGTGATGGCCGGATTCATCGCGCTCGAGCGGCGGCGCCTGCGCCTGCCTCTGGCCCTGGTGCTGCTGCCGATCGGGCTGCTGGCCAGTTTCGGCCTGAACGTGCTGCGCATCGCGGTCCTGATCTGGATCGGGGCGCGCATATCGCCCGACCTCGCGGTCAATGCCTTTCACAGCTATGCGGGCTGGCTGCTGTTCACCTTGCTCAGCATCGGGATGGTCGGCGCGGCGCATCTGGTGCCGGCGCTGTGGCGGGGCGAAAAGGCCGGCCCGGCCTTTGGCGCAAGGACGGCCGCCTTCCGGCACGATCCGGTCAGCGCGATGCTGGTGCCGCTGGTGGTATTGCTGCTCTCGGGTCTTTTCGTATCGACATTCTTCACCAATCCCGAAGCGGCCTATCCCTACCGGGTGCCGGCGATGTGCGCGGGGCTGGTCCTGTTCCTTCCGGTCTGGGCCGGGCTCGACTGGCGCGTCGATCCGCTGCCCCTGCTGGTGGGCGTCGCGGTCGGCGTCATGTGGATTGCCGCCGGCGTCGCCGCGGGGGGCGAAGCGCCCCCGCCGCCCTTCGCCGGGCTGGGGCTTGCGGCGGCAAGCTGGATCGTGCTGCGCCTGGCCGGCACCGTGCTGCTGGTGCCCCTGATCGAGGAGGCGGCCTTCCGGGGCTATCTGCTGGGCCACCTGCTGAAGCTGCCCGGTCCGGCCGGGCAGGCAGGCGCCGTGCTGGTGTCCTCGGCCGCCTTCGCGCTGCTCCATGACAGCGGCGCGGCGGCCTTCGTCGCCGGGCTGGCCTTTGCCTTGGTCTACAAGCGCCGCGGCAGGCTGACCGACGCGGTATGGGCGCATGCGGCAGCGAACCTCGTGGTCTTTGCCGCCGCGGCGGCCAGCGGCAACTGGGCATTGATCTGAACAAGGACGCGCCGGGCGGCACGGTAAAAGCGCCGCCCCCGAGGGACCAGGGGCGGCGCAAGCAGGCCGGGGCCGATGAGCGAATCCACCGAAGGCAGGCGGCCGCGGCCTGATCCGGCCTATTCGGCGGCGAACTGGTTCATGGTATTGGCATGGCCGCCCGCCTTCAGCGCGCGCTCGCCCGCGACCATCTCCTTGAAGCTGTCGCCCAGGTCCGAGCCGACCTCGTGCTGGTGCCTGACCGCCGAGATGCCGCGGCGGATCTCCTGGCGCTGCACGGTCCTGACATAGGCCAGCATCTTTTCCTCGCCGAAATAGCCGCGGCTGAGCTCGTCCACCGACTTGGCGGTCAGGTGGAAGGTCGGCAGCGTGATCAGGTTGTGGAACACGCCCGCGCGGGCCGAGATGTCGGTCTGGAAGCGCTGCAACCGGGCGTCGGCCTCGCGGCCCAGGTCGGTATCGTCGAAATCGGGCTTCATCAATTCGTTGCCGTCCGGGTAGTCGGCCTCGGTAATGCCGCCCTCGGCCAGCCATTGCGCCCGCACCTGCTTGCGCAGGTTCAGCGTCCAGTTGAAGCTGGGCGAGTTGTTATAGGTCAGCTTGGCGTTCGGCACCGCCTTGCGGATCTCGGCCACCATGCCGGCGATCTCGTCCACGTTGGGCGTGTCGGTCTCGATCCACAACAGGTCGGCGCCGCCCTGCGTCAGCGAGGCGATGCAATCCTCGATCACCCGCTGCCGCCCCGTGCCCTCGCGGAAGGGGAAAAGCCCGTTCGGCAGCCGCGCCGGCTTGACGAAGGCGCCATTCTGGTAAAGCGCCAGCTCGCCTTCGCGGATCGGATTGGCTTCGGTGATCGGCTCGACCTTCAGCCATTTGATGTATTCCGCGGCCAGGTCGCCCAGGCGCTGGCTGACCGGCACCTTCTGCGTCAGCCCGGCGCCCAGGCTGTCGGTGCGGGCGACGATGACGCCATCATCCACGCCCAGTTCCTCGAAGGCCAGGCGGCAGGCGCGCAGCTTTTCGATGAAATCCTCGCGCGGGACCGTGACCTTGCCGTCCTGGTGGCCGCATTGCTTGGCGTCCGAGACCTGGTTCTCGATCTGCAGGCAGCAGGCGCCGGCCTTGATCAGTTCCTTGGCCAGCAGATAGGTGGCGTGTTCGTTGCCGAAGCCCGCGTCGATATCGGCGATGATCGGCACGACATGGGATTCGAAACCGTCGATCGCCGCGATGGCCTGCTGCCGATCCGCCTCGGTCGTGGCGGCTTTCAGCGCCTTGAACAGGTCGTTCAGCGCCACCTCGTCGGCCTGGCGCAGCGAGACGTAGATCTCCTGGATCAGGTCGGCCACGGCGGTCTTTTCATGCATGGACTGGTCGGGCAGATGGCCCCAGCGGTTGCGCAGGCCCGCGACCATCCAGCCCGACAGGTAGACATAGGTGCCCCTGGCCGTGCCGCGCAGGCGCTTGACCGCCTTGATCATCTGCTGGGCGTGAAAGCCCGACCAGCAGCCGAGCGACTGGGTGAACTTGCCGGGGTCGGCGTCATAGGCGGCCATGTCGGCGCGCATCACCCCGGCCATGTCGCGGGCGATGTCCAGATGCGTGTCATAGGTGTTCTGCAGCCGCAGCTGCACGATGTCATCGACCGAAACGCCACCCGGCGTTTGACCGGAGGGGTAGCGGGACGACACCTCGGCATGGATTTCCGAAAAAGTCTTTCTGCTCATGATGCTTCCTTTCACCAGGGTCGGTTCGGGGATCGGCAGCCGCGGTTTGCGGCAAGGCGGGGCATCCGGGGGGAAGCGGTCCGCCAAAGGGGGAAAGCGTGCGGATGATGTCCATCGGGCCCCTCAGTCCAGCGCGTTCAGCAGGTCATAGGCCGGCAGGGTGATGAAATCGGGCAGGGTCTGGGCCGTGGCCGCCTCTTGCACGATGCGCGCGGCCGAGGCGTAATGGCCGCGATGGAACCCGTTCGGGCCCAGCCGGTCGAGGATGCGCACGATCTCGGCCTGCATCAACTCGCCCAGCCAATCGGCGGTCAGCCGGCGTTCCCCGCCGGTTTCCAGCGCGACCGGGGCGCCGTGGCGCAGCCATTGCCACAGCTGGGCGCGGCTGATCTCGGCGGTGGCGGCATCCTCCATCATGTTCTGGATCGGCACCGCGCCGCGGCCGGACAGCCATTGCGCCAGGTATTCGACGGCGACCTGGATGTTCAGCCGCACGCCCGCCTCGGTGATCCGGCCCTGATGCGGTTTCAGCAGCATCGCGGGCTCGATCCGCCATTGCTGGCGCGGCTTGCGGATCTGGTTCGGACCGGGCATGGCGGCGTCGAAGACCGCCTGCGCCACCGGCACCAGGTCGGGATGCGCGACCCAACAGCCGTCGAAGCCCATGCCGACCTCGCGCTGCTTGTCGGCGCGGACGCGGGCAAAGGCGGCCTCGTTCGCCTGGGCATCGCCCCGGACGGGGATCGCCGCCGACATGCCGCCCATGGCATGGATGCCGCGGCGGTGGCAGACCTTGACCACGCGGGCGGCATAGGCGGCCAGGAAGGCGTCCTCCATCCCGACCTGCGCCCGGTCGGGCAGCACATAGGCGGCATGGTTGCGCAGGGTCTTGATATAGCTGAAGATATAGTCCCAGCGGCCGCAGTTCAGCCCGGCGATATGGTCGCGCAGCTCCCAGACGATCTCGTCCAATTCGAAGGCGGCGGGCAGGGTTTCGATCAGCACCGTGGCCTTGATCGTGCCCTGCGCCAGCCCCATGCGGTCCTGGGCAAAGGCAAAGACCTCGTTCCAGAACCGCGCCTCGCCATGGACTTCCAGCTTGGGCAGGTAATAGAACGGCCCGCGCCCGGTCGCGGCCAGCGCCCGGCCGCAATGATAAAGCGACAGGCCGAAATCGAACAGCGCCGCCGAGACCGGCTGGCCGCCGATCAGCACATTCGCCTCGGGCAGGTGCAGCCCGCGCGGGCGGACGATCAGCAGCGCCGGGTTCGGGCCGACGCGATAGCTCTTGCCGGTGGCGGGATCGTCATGGTCCAGCGTGCCGTCGCGATAGTCGATCAGGTTCGCCTGCCCGGCGATGACATTGGCAAAGCTGGGTGCGGTCGCATCCTCGAAATCGGCCATGAAGACGCGCGCACCCGAGTTCAGCGCGTTGATCATCATCTTGCGATCCACCGGGCCGGTGATCTCGACCCGGCGATCCTCCAGCGCGGGCGGGACGGGGGCGGCCTGCCAGATGCCCTGCCGGATCTCGCGCGTCTGCGGCAGGTAGTCGGGCAACTCGCCCCGGTCGATGCGCTCCTGCCGGCGGGCGCGGGCGACCATCAGCGCATGCAGCCGCAGGCCGAAGCGGGCCTGCAATACGGCGACGAAACCCAGCGCCTCGGGGGTCAGGACATGATCCGCGCCCGGCACCGCGCGCAGGACGACGGGCGGAAGCGGTGGGGCATTGCGGTCGAGCGGCATGGCGGCCTCCTGTGATTCACGGCGTAATGTCACAGTAGTAATGTCATGCTGCATGTGCATTATTGCTTTGAAAACAACGGGTGTGGCGGTCAATCTTGTCACCGTGCAGCCGCAGAACTTGTAAGGCTTGTCACATGACCCGAGGCGAGAAACTGATCATCGGCCAGCGCCTGCGCGTGCTGCGCCAGTCGCTGGGGCTGACCCAGGCGCAGATGGCGGCCGAGCTGGGTGTCTCGGCCAGCTATGTCACGCTGATCGAATCCGACCAGCGCCCGGCCTCGGCGCGCTTCCTGATGCGGCTGGCCGAGGTCTATGACATGAACATCGCCGAGCTTGCGCCCTCGACCGACGCGCAGCTTGCGGCGGATTTCGCCGCGGCGCTGAAGGATCCGGCGCTGGAGGCAGGCGCGCCGTCCCGCGCCGAGATCGAGGCGGTGCTGCAAGCCTCGCCCCGGATCGCGGCGGCCTTCGTGCGGCTGCACGACAGCCACCGCCAGGCGCTGCTGCGTCCGCAGGCCGACGACAACCCGCTGACCGATCGCGACAAGGTCGAGGCGCTGGCCGGCACATCGCGCCCGGTCGATGCGGTGCGCGGCTGGTTCTATGCCCGGCGCAACCATGTCGATGCGCTGGACCGCGCCGCCGAGGCGCTGGCCGAGGAGCTGGCGCTGCACCGCAACGAGCCCCACATGGCGCTGACCGGCCGGCTGGCCGCGCATGGCATCGCTGTGCGCATCCTGCCCGCCCCGGTCATGGGCGAGCAGCTGCGCCGCTTCGACCCGCACCGGCGCGAGCTGATGCTGTCGGAACTGCTGGCGCAATCCAGCCGCCGCTTCCAGATCGGCGTGCTGCTGGCCCGGCTGGAGCAGGAGCCGCTGATCACCCGGCTGGTCGACGAGGCGGGGCTGGCCGACCCGCCTGCCGTCGCGCTGATGCGGGTGAGCCTGGCGAATTACTTCGCGGCGGCGCTGATGATGCCCTATGCCCGCTTTCTCGCCGCCTGCGAATCGGTGCGCTACGATGTCGAGCTGCTGGGCCATCGCTTCGGCGCCAGCTTCGAGCAGACCGCGCATCGCATGTCGACGCTGCAACGCCCCGAGGCGCGGGGCATCCCGTTCTTCTTCGTGCGGGTGGACCGGGCCGGGAACATCTCGAAACGCTTCAGCGCCGGGCGGTTCCCGTTCTCGCGCTTCGGCGGCACCTGCCCCTTGTGGAACATCCACGCCGCCTTCGAGACGCCCGACCGGGTGCAGACCCAGGTGATCCGCATGCCCGAGGGCGCCAGCTATTTCTCGATCGCGCGCACGGTGGCGCGGGCGGGCGGCACCCATGGCGCACCGGCGCAGCGGCTGGCGATCGGGCTGGGCTGCGACGTGGCCTATGCGCCGCGGCTGGTCTATGCCGACGGCATCGACCTGGACCGCATCCGGCCGGTGGATATCGGGCTGAACTGCTATCTCTGCGAGCGGCCGGATTGCTCGGCCCGCGCCCATGCCCCGATCAACCGCCGGCTGCGCGTGAACGAGCGCGAGCGCAGCCTGGCGATCTTCAGCTTCGAGGAGGGCTAGGCGCCCGCCGGCAGGCCGTGGCCGGGCGCCCATGCTGACGCTTGCCAGCGCCCGCGCCGGCAGCTAGGGAGAGCGCGTCGGTTTCCGCAAGGAATTGAAAGGGAATCCGCCGGGGTCGCAAGGCCCCGAACCGGAACTGCCCCCGCAACTGTAGGCGGCGAGCAGGATGCGAAAACGCCACTGTGGCCCCGTGCCATGGGAAGGCCGCATCCCTGCCGTGACCCGCCAGTCAGGAGACCTGCCGACGACGTTTGACCAATCCGAGCGGGTCGGCTCGGGAGGGGTTGCGACCGGCATTGGCCCGGTCTCCATCCGCTCATCCGGCCTGTTCATGATGTAGCGGAAGGAAACATCATGCTGAGGCTCACCACGGCGATCATCGCCACATCCACCCTGGCGCCGATGGCGCTGGCGGGCACCGAATACCCGCTGACCCTGACCAGCTGCGGCCACGAGGTCACTTTCGACAAGGCGCCCGAAAGCGTCGTCAGCGTCGGGCAAAGCACGACCGAGATCCTGTATATGCTGGGGCTGGCCGACAAGGTGGCGGGCACGGCGCTGTGGATCAACCCGGTCCTGCCCGAATTTGCCGAGGCGGACGCCAGGGTCGAACGGCTGGCCGACAACGCCCCCAGCTTCGAAAGCGTGCTGGCCAAGAAGCCTGGGCTGGTGGTCACGGCCTATGAATGGATGATCGGCCCGCAAGGCGCGGTCGGCACGCGCGAGATGTTCGACGACGCGCAGATCCCCAGCTGGATCATGCCGACCGAATGCGTCGGCAAGGACAATACGCAAAGCATGGACGGCGCGCGCTCGGTCCTGTTCGACACCGCGCTGCTTTACCAGGGCATCGAGGAACTGGCGGCGATCTTCGACGTATCGGAGCGCGGGGCCGAGGTGATCGCCGACCTGAAGGCGCGCGAGGCGGCGGCGGTCGAGCGGGCGCAGGCGCTGGACCTGCCCGAGGGCGTGTCGGGCCTGTTCTGGTATTCCTCGGCCGAGATCGAGATCGACCCCTATGTCGCGGGCGCCAATGGCGTGCCGGGCTGGATGCTGTCCAAGCTGGGTGTGCAGAACGTCGTCGCCTCGCCCGAGGAATGGCCGACCGTCGGCTGGGAAACCATCGCCAAGGCCGGCCCGGCCTTCATCGTCGCGGCCGAGATGAACCGCCGCCGCTTTCCCGCCGACGACATCGCCGTCAAGCGCGATTTCCTGACCTCGGACCCGGTGACAAGCGAGATGGAGGCGGTGAAGAACGACCGCATCCTGACCATGCCGGCCAATGCGATGGATCCCTCGGTGCGCGCGATCTATGCGCTGGAATCGCTGGCGGACTCGCTGGCCGGGTTCGACCTGCAATGAGGGTGCGCGCCGCGACCCGCAGCACGGGGCGCAATCGGGGCTGGCTGTGGCTGGCCCCCGCCGTG
>JAANMX010002431.1_pt1 | contig 18483 bp, 15 predicted proteins | sample 7279681 | NCBI WGS metagenome assembly JAANMX01 (sample SAMN14094542, study PRJNA606508) | bioreactor metagenome | isolation source: A lab-scale SPAN reactor treating ammonium-rich wastewater day 351 | place: Ireland: Galway | collected 2018-01-01
ATCGGCACGATGCACGAGATCGCGCCACCCTTGGCGATCGACGGAGTGACGAAGGCGGAGATGAAGGCGTTGCGGGTGAAGTCCGCCGAGCCGCCGATGCCGTTCTGCATCCGCGAACCCATGATGTGGGTCGAGTTCACGTTGCCGTAGATGTCGGCCTCGATCATCCCGTTGCAGGCGATGATGCCGAGCCGCCGGATCATCTCCGGGTGGTTCGAGATCTCCTGCGGACGCAGCACGATCTTGTCCCGATACCGCCTGGCTTCGGCATTCATCCGATCGGCGTACTCCGGCGATAGCGAGAACGCGGTGGCCGAGGCGACCGTCATCTTGCCCGAGTCGATCAGGTCGACCATGCCGTCCTGGATCACCTCGGTGTACGAGGTCAGGTAGTCGAAGGGGCCCTCGAGCAGCCCGACGAGCACGGCGTTGGCGACGTTGCCGACGCCCGACTGCAGCGGCAGCAGGTCCTTCGGCAGCCGTCCCCGCTTCACCTCGTGGGTGAGGAACTCCAGGTAGAAGCCGGCCATCTTCTTGGAGTCCTCGTCGGCCGGCTTGAACGGGGTGTTCCGGTCGGCGGAGTCCGTCTCGATGACGGCGACCACCTTGTCGAGGTCGACGCGATAGTTGCGCTGCCCGATCCGGTCACCGGTGTGGGTGAGCATCACCGGCTGTCGCTCGGGTGGCAGCCGGGCGCCGTAGTAGATGTCGTGCATGCCCTCGAGCTCGGACGACTGCCACGAGTTCACCTCGAGGATGACCTGATCGGCCCGTTCGAGGAAGGTCTTGTTGTTGCCCACCGACGACGAGGGGACCAGCAGGCCGTCCTCCCTGATCGCGGTCACCTCGACCACGGCGGTGTGCAGCTTGCCCATGCTGCCGGCCCAGATCATCGGCGCCAGATGGGAAAGGTGGATGTCGGCGTACTCGGAGATGCCCTCATTGATCTTGCGGCGCATGATCGGGTCGGACTGGTACGGCGTCCGGAACCCGACCCCGTCCACCTCGGCCAGCACGCCGTCCAGTTCGGGGGCGGTGGACGCGCCGGTGAACAGCCCGATCTGGAACTCCTCGCCCCGGTCGTGGGCCGCCTTGATCTCGGACGCCAACGCGCCCGGCACCTCTTTGGGGTAGCCGGCCCCGGTGAAGCCGCTCATGCCGACATTCGTGCCCGGCTTGATCAGCTTCGCCGCCTCGGCGGCGGTCGTGATCTTCTTGCGCAGCTTCTTGTTCAGGACGCGGGACATCGGAGCCTCTCCGTTTCGCAGGTACTACTACAGAAGATAGTAGTTGCGCTCTCCGCGCGCGGGTGGTTCGCAGAAGACGTCCGGAAATCGAGCGCCCGCGTCTCAGGCCTCGTCTGGACTGGTCGCTGACAAGGGTGTTTTCGTAGCCCCGATCGTCGCTGGCGCCGCCTACCGGTCGTACACGTCTCGCCGATGCCCTGCGCGGACGATCGTGATAGTCAGTTTCGAGTCGTAGATATCGTAGATCACTCGGTAGTCGCCAACCCGAATGCGCCAGGCCGTTGCTTCGTCGACCAACTTCTTCGCGCCGGTTGGCCGAGGTGTTTCAGCGAGCCCAGCTGCCGCTTCGAGTACGCGATCGCGGGCGGGGCGGGGCCGCTTCCGTACCTGCCTGGCTGCGGCTGTCGTGAACTCGACCAGATAGCTCACCGGGTGAGTTCTCGTCGCAGCTCGTCAAGGCTTACGCGACCGCCGTCGTCGTTCGCGACGGCCTCGCGGTAGGCGGCGACGTCCTGAGCCATCTCGAACTCCTCAAGAGCTTCAAGGTCCTCCGCGCTGATCACGACAGCAGCCAGCTTCCCGTTGCGGGTGACCCCGATGCGCTCGCCCGCGTACATGGCACGGCCCAGCACCTCCGACAGGCGGCTGCGCAGCTCGCGGGTTGTGACCTCGCTCGACAAGGTATCCATGGCGACACTATAGCATCTATGCTAACTGTGTACACATTGGCATTCGACGGACGCCTCGGATGTCATGCTCGCTGAGGTAGGCGCGGCCTCTACGGTGGAGTTGTGCTCACCTCCTTGCCATATGGTTCCTGGCCGTCCCCGATCACCGCGGAAGACCTCGCGGTGGCCGGCGTCCGGCTGGGTGGGCCACGGTACGACGGGGACGACCTCTACTGGACGCAGTCCCGGCCGACCGAGGGTGGCCGGACGGCGTTGCTGCGCGAGCGGGACGGCGTCGTCATGGAGGTGGTGCCCGGGGTGAACGTCCGGACGCGGGTGCACGAGTACGGCGGCGGGGCGTGGGACGCCCGCGACGGCGTCGTCGTGGTGAGTTCCGATCCGTCGGGACAGTTGCTTCGTGTGGACGGAGACAAGCCGCGTCCGCTCACGCCGGAGGGGATGGGCTGGCGGTTCGCGGACCTGCGGGTGCATCCCGAGCTGGGCGTCGTGCTGGCGATCCGCGAAGATCACCCGGTCCCCGGCGCACCCGTGGAGGGTGGAGGGTCTGGAGAGCCTGTGGAGCGTGGAGAGTCTGGGGAACCTGAGGCGTCCGGAGGGCCTGGCGAGCCCGTGGATCACGACGGGCCTTCCGGACCCGTGGATCACGTGGGATCTGTCGAACCCGTGAACACCCTTGTCGTCCTGCGATTGGACCGCCCCAACGACGATGGCGGCTCGGTCATCGCCGCCGGCGCCGACTTCTACGCGAGTCCCGAGCTGAGCCGCGACGGCCGCCTCGCCTGGATGGAGTGGCGTCACCCCGACATGCCCTGGGATGCCTGCCTGGTCCGCGTCGGGCACCTGAGCGTCTCGGCGTCTGGGGCGGCGGTGGACGACGTCCGCACCGTCGCCGGCGGCCCGGGGGAGTCCGCGGTCCACCCACTGTGGCGCGGCCGCGACCTCCTGTTCTGCTCCGACCGCTCCGGCTTCTGGGAGCTGTACGCGGCCGCCGACCCGACCGCGTCACTGGCGCCTCCCGTGTCATCCCTGCCCACCCCGTCGTCCGTCCCCTCGTCGTCGTCATCCCTGCCCACCCAGTCGTCCGTGCTCTTCCCGTCGTCCGTCCCCACCCCGCCATCCCGGCGGACGCCAGGATCTCTCCCGGGCGGAAGCTCGGCCCGGGTTGGGAACGCTGCCCCCGCACCATCCCGGCGCGGACAGGGAGCTCAGGACGAGGATCAACTGACACAACTCACCGATGGCGGTGTCGACCTGGTCGAACCGTTCTGGGTGTTCGGACGGCGTCCGTACGCGGTGACAGGTGATGGCTCGATCGTGGTGCGCCCGCGGATCGACGGCCGGAGCGCCCCGATGCTGCTGGTCGACGGTGGCTACGACGATCTCGGCTCCGACGCGGTGGACTGCGACAGCCTGGACGCCGCCGGCGACCGGATCGTGGCCCTCGTCCAGTTCCCCCACGCCCCGGACGCCATCATCGAACGTCGCGACTCCCGTTGGCGCATCGTGGACGCCGCCGCCCCCACCAAACTCGGGCCCGAGTGGGTGAGCACAGCCGAGCAGATCACCTGGCCCGGACCTGCCGGGAAAGTCCACGGCTGGTTCTACCCACCGGTGAACCCCCTTGTCGAAGGGTCATCGGCCGGGGTCGATGAGTCCTCGTCGGCCGAGCCTGGGGATCCCTCGGCGATCGAGCTTGTCGGCACCCCGGATGCCGGTGCTCCCTTGATCTCGACGAGCTCAATCAGCGGGGCGGACTCCTCGTTGGTCGAGCTTGTCGAGACCCCTGCTGGCGCGAGCTCGATTTCGACAAGCTCAATCAGCGACGGCGTGAGATCAGCCGGGAGTCCGCCGCTGATCGTTATCAGTCACGGGGGACCGACGGCGTTCTCGACGGCGGGCTTCAACGCGGGTATCCAGTTCTGGACGACAAGAGGGTTCGCCGTCCTCGATGTGAACTACAGCGGCAGCAGCGGGTACGGCCGGGCGTACCGCGACCGGCTGCGGGGCGAGTGGGGCGTCCTCGACGTGGCGGACTGCATCGCGGGCGCGGAGGCACTGGCCCAGGCGGCCCGGGTCGATGGGCACCGCATCGCCATCCGGGGCGGCAGCGCGGGGGGCTACACCACCCTCCGAGCACTCACGACCTCGAACATCTTCGCCGCCGGCTGCAGCCGCTACGGCATCGGCGATCTGGCGGCGCTGGCGTCCGACACCCACAAATTCGAGGCGCGCTACCTCGACGGACTGATCGGTCCGTGGCCGGCGGCGTCCGAGCTCTACGCCGAGCGGTCGCCGATAAACCACGTCGATGCGCTGAACTGTCCGATGCTGCTTCTGCAGGGCGCCGAGGACGCCGTCGTGCCGCCCAGCCAGGCGGAGACCATGGCCGCCGCGGTCGCCGCCAAGGGCCTGGACGTCGAACTGATCATCTTCGAGGGCGAAGGTCACGGCTTCCGGAAGGCGGAGACGATCCGCGACGCCCTGGACGCCGAACTCGCCTTCTACGCCCGCACTTTCGGAATCCCCCTGCCTGAATCCCAGGCCGGCCTGAGCCCTCGAACCACTTCTTGGCTGGAATGATCTGGTTGAGAGCGCTCTCATTTTCCTCGAACCATTTCGTTGTGGTTATAGATACCCCATTGGGGTATTCACAACCACCAGGAAATGGTTCGAGGTCCAGATCGGGGTAGGTAGTCGATTCGTAACCACTAAGAACCGGTTCGAGTGGACCCGCGCTGATCCCTGCCGGCTCAGCCCAGCGACCGGACGAACGCTGGTTCGGGTGGATCCAGACTTGCCCGGGCCTACCGAGCAGCCGAGCGCCTGGGCTCGCCAGTTGACCCCGAGCCCGCGCCAGCCCCTGCCGGTTCTGCCCAGCGCTTGGGTGACTACCGGTTCGGATGGATTCGGGACCGCCCGGGCCTACCGATCAGCCCAGCGCCCGGGCGACCCGGGCGACCACCAGTGCGGGTGTCAGCATGATCTCCTTCGCCAACCAGCGCTCGATCCGGTACCCCATCTCCCGCAGGAGCCGCTCGCGCTCCTTCTCCCGCACATAACCTTCCTGGTCGGCGTACTTGACGGCGCCGTCGCATTCACCGACCAGGTTGGCGTCGGGCCAGTAGCAGTCCGGATACAGGTTCCCCTCCGGTGACTCAATCGGCTCCTGGAACAGCGGCGTGGGTAGACCGGCCACATGGAAGTGGCCCGCCGACAGCGACTCGGCGGGAGACTCCCGCCGCGGATCGGCCAGCGCGATCATTGCCGCCAGCCCGGCCGGACGCCGGGTCGTGCTCGCCTGGTCGAGTAGCTCGCGTGCCGCCGCGATCCGCCGCGGATTGGCGTAGTCGGATCGACGGGGCTGCGCGACCATCGCTCGACATAACTGTCGCGCGGCTGCGTCGAGAACCACGAGCGCCTCCGGAAGAGGACGCCCCGCCGCCAGATCCACGGCGGTGCGGGCCAGGCTCGTCACCGGGCGTCCCCCGTCGTCACGAGTCACCTGCGCCTCGGGCAGCGAGCCGACCCGATGGATCGCCAGCCCGACCCGCGACCGGGCCTTCTTGGCCGTCGGCACGGTGACGCTGGGCGGGTGCTCATGCCAGTCGGTGAATCCTGGCGCCGGTAGCTTCCATGACGCTCCGGCCGACTCGTGACTGAGCACGGCCGCGGGGAACCGTTCCACCTCGGCCTCGGCCCTGAGTAGGTGCTGCTCGCGCGGATCCTCCGGCCACAGCGTGGCGTCCAGGAACACGCCGCTTCGTACCCGGATCAGTCGGCCGGCAGCCAGCGCGGTGCGGATCATCTGCGCCGACATCCCCGAGCTCAGCAATGTCTGTCGCGTGGTCGGTCGGACCGGCAGGACACAGGGCTTGGGCATGCGCATCAGCCAAGGTTGCGCGGCGCGCGTGCTTCTAAAAAGACCCGTCACGAAATCTGTGGATAAGTCGATGCCTGCAGCGCTGCGATGGCACGACTCGGGGGTTCGCGGAGTCACGATCGACCACCAGGAGTCGCCCACCCGCGAAGAGTCGGTCGAGTTGTACACAGCCGTCGGCTGGTCGGCCTATACGCGCGATCCCGACGCCCTGATGCGCGCCGTCCGTGGTTCACGGCACCTGGTGACCGCACGATGCGACGGCGAACTGATCGGTTTGGCCCGGATCGTCGGCGACGGCGTCACCATCGTCTACCGATCGCGCCCCAACCACTTCCTGGTGGAGATGATCTGGGCGAAAGCGCTTCCATTCTGCTCAAGCCATTTCGTGGTTGAAATGAGCCGTGCTGTCGGCCAGGGTAACAACCACAAAGCGGTTCGGGTCATCATGGCTGCTGGCCACCCCCGACATAAGCACCAGAAGGTGGTTTCAGCCCGCCTCTTGGGTGTGACCGACGTCACCGATGGGGGCGACACCCGCGGCGGTACGGATCTCGATGGGCGCCTTAGGGAAGCACTGATCAATGCCCGTTCCCGCTGGTTGAGCTTGGCGAAACCCCTAGCCAGGGAGGTCTCGACAAGCTCGACCAACGAAGGATCAGCACTTCCTTAGTCCGACTCGTCGGTGCGCGGGGCGTTCTCGGTGCGGGCGGTCTCCTCGGCGGCACGGATCTCGGCGGTGTTGACCCGGCGCCGGGCATACCCCAGCAGCAACAGCTGCCCGACGCCGCTGACCAGAAACACCGAACGCAGCGCCCACTCCCGGGGCAGCACGGCCTCGCCGAGGCTGACCAGCAGTCCGCCCAGCACCGTGCCGATCGCGATGGTGCCCCAGCCGAAGAACCGGTACACCGAGTTCACCCGGCCGAGCAGGCGGTCGGGGATCAGCCGCTGCCGCAGCGACACGGTGACCACGTTCCAGATCACCACGAACACCCCGGACGCCACGCCGAGCAGCCAGAACGGGACGACCCAGGGCAGTACGCCCATCAGCGTGATCGACACGCCCATGCCGGCGATCGATACCAGCAGCGCCGTGCCGGGGGTGAGCCGGGCGGTCACTCGCTCGGCGACCAGCGAGCCCAGCACCGCGCCGGCGGCGAGACCGGTGGTGACGAGGCCGAACTGCCACCCCTCGTACAGCTGCAACACATCCTGGACGAACAGCACGCTGAGCACGAACGCCACGTTGCTGAGCATGTTGAGCAGCCCGAGCAGGATGGCCAGGCTGCGGATCAGCCGGTGCTCCCACAGCCACCGGAACCCCTCACCGATCTCGCCCTTCCAGTCGATCCGGCTCGGCGTCCCGGCCGTGGCGCCACGCGGCGCGAAGCTGCCGGCCAGGGCGAAGATCATCGCGGCGCTGACCGCGAGCAGACCGGCATTGACGAAGAACGGCAACGCCAGCGCGAGCGCGATCAGGACGCCGCCCAGCGGGGGACCGACGAAGCTGTTCATCGTGGTCTCCGCGGCCCACAGGCGTCCGTTGGCCCGCTCGAGCTGGGACTTGTCGACCACCGACGGCATCAGCGTCTGCGCGGTGTTGTCCCGCAACACCTCCGCACATCCCAGCAGCAGCGCTGCGACGCAGAGCGCAACGATCAGCGCCGGCCCGCTGGCCGGCTCGGGAGCGCCGGCCGCCAGCTCCTCCGGCGTCGGCAGTCCCGCCGAGTGCAGCCACACCACGACGCCCAGCGCGGCCACCACGATCAGGCGGCAGACGTCCATCCAGCCGATCAGCAACCGCCGGTCGAACCGGTCGCTGATCACCCCGGCGGGCAGGCTGAAGATCAGCCAGGGCAGTCGCTCGGCCACTCCGACCAAGGCGATCAACAGGGCGTCCCGGGTGACGGCGGAGGCCAGCCAGACCAGCGCGACCGCCATCAGTCCGTCGCCCAGGTTGGCCGCCGTGGCCGAGGCCAGCAGCTTGCGGTAGTTGGCGCCCAGACCGCGGTGTTGGGTGGGTGGCGCGGTCATCGTTCGACCTCCCGCTCCGGCAGGGGCGGACGCCGCGTCCCGTAGAGCCCGAAGACCAGCGCGTAGGTGGTGTCGCCGGCCGCCGGTTCCCCGGCGAACTCCATGATCAGGTCCTCCATCCGCCGCTTCCACTCCCGAGCGCGGGCATACGGAATCCGGGCATAGCGGACGTTGGCGGTCATCACCGCATCCTCGGTCGGCGCCTGAGGGATCTCGGCCGCAGCCCGTGACAGCACGCGTTCCTCCTCGCCGACCGCCTCGTGCTCGCGCCGGTAGACGAAGACCCGCGCCGTTCGTCCGTAGTACTTGGCCTCGAGGGCGCGCACCCGCTTGGTCCGGACGACGTGGACCAGACCCGCCTCTTCGAGCACCTTCAGGTGGTGTCCGACGGTGCCCTTCGGCTTGCCCAGCACCTCGGCCAGTTCGGACGTCGTGGCCGCGCGTCCCAGCAGCAGCGACACGATCTCGCGCCGGGTGTCCTCGAACAACGCTCGATACTGCCGGGCATCGGCGAGATCGAGCGCCTCGGCGAGTTCGTAGTCGGGCTTGCCGACGGTGGTCGCGGACGCCGCCTCGATCGAATGGTCGGTCATAGCAGTATGGTCGGCCAATCCCGACCATTGGTCAAGAGAGGTTGGGCAGCTCGGGAGGTGAGCTGCGCCTCAACCGATCCGGCGGGCCTCCAGGTAATACCGCTTGTCCTGCGCCTCTCCGAGCGAGAACGTCTTTCGCGGCAGGGCGCCATCGGCGACGATCGAGGCGAAGAAGGAGGCCTTGGGTACCTGGGGCAGGAACAGTCCGATGTTCCCGAGCAGGCTGCCGAGTTCGGCGGTGACGTCGGTGCCATGGATGTAGTCGACCTCGGACCGTCCGGCCTCCAGCAGGGCATCGATCACCCGCTGCAGGGTGCCCGCCGCCAGGCTGGCCCGCGGCGCGTCGAGCCGGTAGACCGCGAAGCCGTCCTCGTCGACGTAACCGAAGAGCTGCGTGCCCGGCGCTTCGATCGCCGCGAGCACCTCCGCCGGCCCGGACGCCGCGACCCGCTCGAACCCCGCGCACTGGTCGGCGAGCGCCGCCTCGAACACCGCTCGCGGTGTGTGGAACACGACGCGGTGGATCGGCTCGAACTCCAGACCGGGGTCGTGGATGTTCTCCAGCTCGACCAGGCAGTACCGGGCCGGATGGTCCGCCCACTGCTCCGGCGGCAAGGTCGTCCGCAGGTCGTTCCAGATGCTCTTGGCGGTGGCGAAGCTGTGGTTGCCGTCGCCCATCGCGAACAGCAGCGGGTTGGCCGGGTCGAGCGCCTCATGGAGCCGTTCGAGACCGGACGCCACCCCGGCCAGCTCGTCCGGGCCGTTGACCGCCCAGCCGGTGACGCGTCCGCCGCCCAGCATCAGCTCGGTGTCGTACAACCGGGGCAGTCGGTCGGTGGCCGCCGCCAGCGGCTCGATGACCGCGCGGTCGGGGTCGTCGAGCAGCACCATGATGTGGGGCAGCTCGAGCGGGGCTTCCCGGCGCACCGCGACCCGCGGCGGCAGCCGGTCGAGAATGGTGCCCTCGGTCGCCCGGATCAGCGTCCGGTCGTCCTCACCCCACGAGTACTGCTCCAGGTCGAGCGCCACGATCAGCCCCCAGCGGACGGCGCCGTGCTGGGTCTCCCGCCGAACGAGCACCATCGTGGCCAGGTGGGTGTCCAGCAGACCATCCGCGAGATACCCCGCCATCGCCGCGTTGATCGACCGGATCCGGGCCTCCGGATCGGGCTCGTGCAGGTAGACCTCGGGGAAGATCAGGTTCAGCGTCGACGGACGTCCGGCCACCAGTTCGGCGGCCTCCCACCAGTACTCGGGCTGGCTGGTGAACTGATCGCAGGCGACGACCGCCCAGGCCTTCAGGTCGACTCCGGGGCGGGGCAGCAGGACGTCCGGTACCCGCACCCCGACCTTTGCCAGCGTGGCGTGCAGGTCCATGACGCTCACGTTAGTCAGCGCTGGTTGGGCTTGTCGAAACCGAGCCGCTGATCCCGGCCCGACCGTCCGTCGTCGGTCGGGATCCCGGGTCGAGCCCGGGATGACGTGAGTGCCCCGGCCGGCCGTCATCCCGGCCGGTCTCCGTCATCCCGGCCGGTCTCCGTCATCCCGGCCGGTCTCCGTCATCCCGGCGAACGCCGGGATCTCCGCACACCTCGAACCCACATCGGTCAAGCGGAAGCACCTCGATGCGCTGGGCGATCGTCCGTTCCTCGCCGGGCAGCAGGGCGATGGCGTCGGTAGCGACACGACTGAGTCACCGGAGCTATCCGCACGTGCGGAGTGCACAACATAATCGCTGCAGAGTGCACAACAAGATCAGTGCAGAGTGCACAACAAGATCAGTGCAGAGTGGAGCCACCGTCAGCCGAAACACCACCCGGCGCTACCTCGACGCGCTGGCAACGGTCTTCGCGTTCGAGGAGCAGCCGGCCTGGAGCGCCAGCCTCAGATCGCGCACGAGGCTGCGTGAGCAGCCAAAGCTCCATCTCGCTGACCCGTCCCTCGCATGCGCGGCGCTCGGTCCCTCTCCGGACCGGCTGGCACGTGATCCCGAGTACTTCGGCCAGGTCTTCGAGTCAATGGCGACCCGTGACCTCCAGGCATGCCTGGCTCCTGATGGTGGACGGATTTACCACTACCGGGATGGGTCGGGTCTCGAGATTGACGCCATCCTCGAGTATCGCTCGGGAGACTGGGCAGCTGCCGAGATCAAGCTCGGCTCGAGCCGGATTCCGGAGGCCGAGCGGAACCTCCTCACGCTACGGGACGAGCGAATCGACACAGCTCGTATGGGCGCTCCCCGGTTCCTCGCCGTGATCACCGGCACCGAGTACAGCTACACGCTCCCTTCGGGAGTGCATGTGGTCCCCTTGGCGACCCTGCGCGCGTGAGGAAGCCAGAAAGAAGGGCGCTGCGGGGCCGTTTCCGGCCCAGAAGCGCCGAGCCGCCCTTCTTCAGCCGCGCGGCAGCACCTCGATGCGCTGGGTGATCGTCCGGTCCTCGCCGGGCAGCAGGGTGATGGCGTCGGCGAATACGTTGGCGGCCTCGACGCAGACCATGCCGGTCCACTCGCCGGCGCCCATGTCCGCCATACCCGCGGCGGCGTCCTCCCACGGGTTCCACACCACCACGTCGGCCGAGCCCTCGGTGGTCAGCCGCAGCCGGCGTCCGAAACCGGGGTCGTCGACGGTCACCGGACCGTCGTGCAGATGCACCCGATCGGTCGGCCCGGTCAGCCGTAGCGGACCGGACTGCATCTGATCGAGCGCGGGTTCGGGCAGGTTCTTGTCGAGGTAGGTGACCCCGTCCAGTCCGTCGATCGTCACCGCGCGGACGTCGCTGACGGCGAGGTAGGTGTGCAGCGCTTCTTCGATGGTGAACGGCTCGTCGCCGACATTCGCCGCCCACAGCGAGATCTGCAGATGATCGGACGCGAACTCGACGGTGAACCGCGCCCGGTAATCGTGCGGGAACTCGGGCTGCTCGCCGGTGATCGTGGGGTCGATGGCGTACTCCACGCGAAGGGTGTCGCCGTCGTCGGTGACCTCGCCGCGGCCCCAGGCGATCGCCCGGACGAAGCCGTGGGCCGGCTTCTTGTCGCCGGTCAGCCCGGGGCCGAACCACGGGAAGCAGATCGGGACGCCGCCGCGGATCGCCTTGCCCGCGGCGTACGCGGTGGCCGAGCTGAGCCACAGAACCGGACGGGATTCGCAGGCGGGCTGCCACGCCGTCACGTGCGCGCCGTGGTCGAAGACCTGGTATCGCCCGGCGGCGCCCTCGACGCCGGGCAGCGGAGAGGTGATCTCGGTGTGCGTCATGGGCGAGAGACTAGCGGGCGCCCCGCCCGTCCGAACCCAGCCAGCGAGCAGCACGGACGCCCGGGACCGCAGACCCGGGCCTTGTGCCGATGGCGGTCACCGAGCGGACGTCGGCGCGGACCCGAATCATCGGGCGATGAAAAAGAGCACTGCGGGGTCGTTATGACCCCGCAGTGCCCGGGGAGCCCGGGGGGAAGGGCTCGTTTGGGGAGGCGATTCGCCCCCGGTCAGTAGGCGCCGTCTTTTCCGAAGACGGCGCGCGCGGTGCGCATCAGGATCGTCAGATCCTGCATGATCGACCAGTTGTCGACGTAGTAGACGTCGAGCCGGACGGTCTCGTCCCACGGCAGGTTCGAGCGGCCGGAGACCTGCCACAGGCCGGTCAGTCCGGGCCGCACGTCGAGCCGACGGATGGTGTCGCTGTCGTACTGGGCGACCTCGCTCGGCAGCGCCGGACGCGGGCCGACCAGGCTCATGTCGCCACGGAACACGTTCCACAGCTGCGGCAGCTCGTCGATCGAAAAGCGCCGGATGAAGGCGCCGACCTTGGTGATCCGCGGATCCTTGGCCATCTTGAACAGGACGCCGGCGCCCTCGTTCTGCGCCGCCAGCTGAGCCTTGAGGGCCTCCGCGTTGACCACCATGGAGCGGACCTTGAGGCACTGGAACTCGTCGCCGCGGCGTCCGACCCGGGTCTGCTTGAAGAAGACCGGACCGCGATCCTCCAGCTTGATGGCCAGTGCGACCAGCGCGATCGGCAGGGCGGCGACCAGCAGCAAAAGGCCGGAGCCGATGATGTCGAAGGCACGCTTGCCCCAACGCATCGCCTGCATCGCCTGCGGACGCTCCACGTACACCAGCGGCAGGCCGGCGACCGGACGCGAGCTGAGCCGCTCGGCGCTGATGTCGGTCAGCGCCGGCGCCACGATCATCTGGACGTCGTGGTCCTCGAGTTCCCAGGCCATCCGCTTGAAGTGCTGGCTGTCGGGGAAGGAACCCTCGGCGAAGATCACCGTGTCGACGGACGAGTCGCTGACCAGGTCGACGACGTCGCAGACCTTGCCGAGCACGGGCAGACCGGCCGCGGTCTCCTCGATGGGAGCCGGGGTGAGCGCACCGACGACCTGGTAGCCGAGCCACTTCTCGCGGCGCAGGACGCGGGCCACCTCGTCGATGTGGGACGGCGAGCCGGCGACCAGCACCGAGCTCTGGAACATGCCCTTGGACCGCAGGCGCTTCAGCGTGCGACGGCGAACCAAGCGGCCGGCGAGCAGCGCAGGAATGCCGATCGCGAACAGCGCGACGAAGAACCCGCGGGACAGGTCGTAGGTGGTCAGGTAGCAGCCGATGCCGATCGCGCCGGCGAACAGGCCCGATCCCAGCGCGACCCGCTGGTACTCGACCATGCCGGTCTGCAGGTGATGCAGCGAGTAGGCGCCGCACGCGGCCAGCAGCGCCATCCAGGCGAGCGGGATGGCGTAGTAGGCCCAGACGGTGCCCTCCGGACCGAAGGTCTCGTTGGGAAAGCCGAACCCGAACCGGACGGCGTGGGCGATGGTCGCCACCGCGATGATGAGCAGTGCATCGATCAGGGCGACGGCGGTCTGACGGAAGGCCGCACTTTGGTGTGCGGTCGTGCCGAGGCTGCGATTCAGGCGCTGCTGAGCGGCCTGAACGCGCACGTCCAGAGTAGTCATGTGATTAGTTCCCCCCGGAAACATCGCGGATTCCCCCGAGCCCGCGAGTGAGTACCCCCCTGCACTCACAAAGCACAGGATGGCACAGATTCGGGGCCAACCTCAAGGCCGGCTCGCCGTTGTCCGCACTGTGGGCGGCCCGGATGGCCCGCCGCGGCCCACTCGGACGCCACGAGGCGTGTTGCAGCGTGCTGCGTCCCACGTCCGGGCGGGCCATCCACCGGGCCGCGCCCGCCCCCATGCCGGCCGGCAACGGCCGTAGTATGCCTACGCAGTCGTGGAAAGGAATGTCGTGAACATCGCCGTTGTGGGTGCTGGCTATGTGGGTTTGTCGAACGCGATTCTGCATGCCGATCGTCATGAGGTCGTGCTGCTCGAGGTGGACGGCGGCCGCGTAGCGGCGATCAATCGGTCCGAGTCCCCGATTCAGGACGCCGACATCGAGGACGCGCTGGCCGGGGGCGGTCTCAGGCTGCGGGCGACCACGGATGCCGCGGAGGCCTATCCGGACGCCGACTTCGTGGTGGTGGCGACCCCGACGAACTACGATCCGGCCACGAATCTGTTCGACACCAGCTCGGTGGAGCAGGTGATCGGCGAGGCGCTCCGGGTGAATCCGGGCGCGGCGATCGTGATCAAGTCGACCATTCCGGTCGGCTTCACCGACGATCTGCGGGCTCGGCATCCCGGCGCGGTGATCTTCTTCTCCCCGGAGTTCCTGCGCGAGGGTCGGGCGCTCTACGACAACCGCTACCCGTCGCGGGTGGTCGTTGGGGACCATTCCGAGCCGGCGACGAGGTTCGCGGCGCTGATGGTCGACGGTGCCGCCACCGCGGATGTGCCGGTGTTGATGATGACCTCGGCCGAGGCCGAGGCGCTCAAGCTGTTCGCCAACACCTACCTGGCTCTGCGGGTGGCCTACTTCAACGAACTCGACACCTACGCGGCGATACGCGGCCTGGACCCGGCGAAGATCATCCAGGGGGTCGGGCTGGACCCGCGGATCGGCACGCATTACAACAACCCGTCGTTCGGCTACGGGGGCTACTGCCTGCCCAAGGACACCAAGCAGCTGCTGGCGAACTACGCCGAGGTTCCGCAGAACCTGATCGCGGCCGTGGTGGACGCGAACACCACCCGCAAGGACTTCATCGCCTTCGACATCCTCGCGCGACGACCGCAGGTCGTGGGCATCTACCGACTGGTGATGAAGGCGGGTTCGGACAACTTCCGTTCGTCCTCGGTGCAGGGCGTGATGAAGCGCATCAAGGCCAAGGGCGTGGAGGTCGTCGTCTACGAACCGACCTTGGAGGACGAGCACTTCTTCCACTCGGAGGTCATCCGGGATCTCGACGAGTTCAAGCGGCGGTCGGACGTGATCGTCAGCAATCGCCGGTCACCGGAACTGGCCGACGTGGCGGGCAAGATCTACACCCGCGACATCTACGGCCGAGACTGAGCGCCGAGAGGCCGCCCGCACAGCGACATCCCTCGGACGGTGATCTCGTCGCTGCTTCCCAGGGGAGCTCGACGTTGCACCGACCGGCCGGTCAGCTCGCCAGGTACTCCACAAGTCGCTCGTCGGCGTCCGCCGGCGTGTAACCGGTGGCCGTCAGCTTGGTCAGGTCGAGGGTGCTGTACACCGGTCGCGGCGCCATCGTCTTGCCCGCGAAGTAGTCCGCCGTGGTGACCTCGGTGACGTCCGCGGCGGATCGTCCCCGCAGCTCGAAGACCCGCTTGGCGATGTCCGCCCAGCTCATCGTGGCGCCCGTGTTGGTCAGGTTGTAGGTGCCCGCGGGTGCGTCCGCGCCGACCAGATGGACGATGCCGGCGGCCAGGTCCGCGGTGAAGGTGAGGCGTCCGTACTGGTCGCCGACGACGCTGGGGCTCACCCCGCGGTCCGCGAGGGAGGCCATCGTGCGGACGAAGTTCCCGCCGTCGCCGATCACCCAACTGGTGCGGACGATCCAGTGCCGGGGGAGTGTCGCGACCAGTGCGTCGCCGGCTGCCTTGGTCTGTCCGTAGACGCCGAGCGGGCTGAACTGTTCGTCCTCGGTGTGCACCTCGCTCGTGCCGTCGAAGACGTAGTCGGTCGACACATGCACCAGCGGGATGCGATGGGACCGGGCCACCCCCACCAGCCGCGACAAGCAGCTGACGTTGACGTCCCAGCAGGCGCGCCGCCCGTCGATCGTCTCGGCCGCGTCGACGGCGGTGTAGGCAGATGCGTTGATGATGGTGCCGATCCGCCCCCAGGGGACCGAGCCGAACGATTCGGGGGATCGCAGGTCGAACTCGGGCAGGTCGAGGCCGATGGCGTCCGGAAGCAGGTTCATCAGGGCGCGACCGAGCTGTCCCTTGGCGCCGACGACCACCGTGCGCTTAGGCGCCATCGGAGTGACGTCACCGAGCCGCGGGTGGGCCTGATCGGCTGCGGAGATCTCGGCGTCGGCGAGCGGAATCGGCCAGTCGATCGCCACGGTCTCGTCGGCCAGGTTCAGGTAGGTGTAGGAGTCGCGGGCGTCCGGGCTCCAGTGCTCGTTGACCAGGTAGGAATACACCGTGTCCGGCTCCAGTGCCTGGTAGCCGTTCGCGACCCCGCGCGGCACGAAGACCGCCTTGTCGGGACCCATGTCGATGGTGACGGTCGTGCCGAAGCCGGGCCCGGGGCGCAGATCGACCCAGGCGCCGAAGATGCGGCCGTGGGCGAGCGAGATCAGTTTGTCCCAGGGCTCGGCGTGCAGGCCGCGGGTGCTGCCGGCCGTGGCGTTGAACGACATGTTGTTCTGCACGGGGCCGAAGTCGGGCAGGCCCAGCTCGAGCATCTTGGCGCGCTGCCAGTTCTCCTTGAACCAACCGCGGGCGTCGCCGTGCAGAGGCAGGTCGAAGACCACCAGGCCCGAGATGTCGGTGTGGTGCACGGTGAGGGCGGCCATCACTGTCCCGTCTTCCCGTACTTGGCTTCGGTCGCCGCCTTCATCGGACGCCACCAGCCCTCGTTGGCGCGGTACCAGTCGATGGTGTCGGCGATGCCCGAGCGGAAGTCGGGGAACCGGGGCGTCCAACCGAGCTCGGTGCGCAGCCGGGTGGCGTCGATCGCATAGCGCAGGTCGTGTCCGGGCCGGTCATTGACGTGGTCGTAGGCGTCCGGGGCCTCGCCCATCAACTCCAGGATCAACTCGATCACCGTCTTGTTGTTCAGTTCGCCGTCGGCGCCGATCAGGTAGGTCTCGCCGATCGCGCCCCGGTCGATGATGTCCAACACGGCCGCGTTGTGGTCGTCCACATGGATCCAATCGCGGACGTTCAGACCGGCGCCGTACAGCTTGGGCCGGATGCCGTCGATCACGTTGGTGATCTGCCGCGGGATGAACTTCTCAACGTGCTGGTAGGGGCCGTAGTTGTTGGAGCAGTTGCTGATCGTGGCCTGGACGCCGAAGCTGCGCACCCAGGCGCGGACCAGCAGGTCGGATCCGGCCTTGCTGGAGCTGTACGGGCTGGATGGGTTGTACGGCGTGTTTTCGGTGAACTTGGCCGGGTCGTCGAGCTCGAGGTCTCCGTACACCTCGTCGGTGGAGATGTGGTGGTAGCGCTTCTCGTGACGCCGGACGGCCTGCAGCAGTTCGTAGGTGCCAACCAGGTTGGTCTGGATGAACGGCGATGGGTCGTTGAGCGAGTTGTCGTTGTGCGACTCGGCGGCGAAATGGACCGTGATGTCATGCCCGGCGACCAACTCGTCCACCAGCGCGGCATCGCACACAGAGCCGACCACCAGCCGGAAGCGATCCTGTGGCAGGCCGTCGAGCGAGGCCGGGTTGCCGGCGTAGGTGAGGGCGTCCAGGACGGTCACGGTGTGATCGGTGTGATCGAGGACGTGCCGGACGAAATTGCAGCCGATGAATCCGGCTCCGCCGGTGACGAGAAGCGACGACATGAGGGGCATCCTATTGGTTCCCGCTGACGCGTTTTCGCCCGACCGTGGTTCATGGAAGGATGCCAGCCATGCGCGGCATCATTCTCGCGGGTGGCTCGGGCACCCGGCTTCATCCGATCACCCTCGGCAGCAGCAAGCAACTGGTTCCGGTGTACGACAAGCCGATGATCTATTACCCGTTGTCGACGCTGATCTTCGCGGGGATCTCGGAGGTGTTGGTGATCAACACCCCGCATGAGCAGGGGGCGTTCCAGCGACTGCTCGGCGACGGCTCGCAGTTCGGCATCTCGATCAGTTACGCGGTGCAGCCCGAACCCAAGGGATTGGCGCAGGCCTTCACCATCGGCGCGGACTTCCTCGGCGGCGAGGCATGCTGCCTGGTACTTGGTGACAACATCTTCTACGGCCAGGGCCTCGGCACGCAGCTGAAGCGGTTCAACGAGATCGACGGTGGGGTGATTTTCGGCTACCGGGTGGCGGACCCGACCGCCTACGGCGTGGTCGAACTGGACGCCAGTGGACTTGCGGTCTCCATCGAGGAGAAGCCGGCCCAGCCTCGGTCGCATTACGCCGTGCCGGGCCTGTACTTCTATGGTCCGGACGTCGTCGACATCGCCCGCGAACTGCCGCCGTCGGCCCGCGGCGAATACGAGATCACCGATGTCAACAGGGTGTACCTGGAGGACCGGCGACTGCAGGTGTCGATCCTGCCCCGTGGAACCGCCTGGCTGGACACCGGAACCTTCGATTCGCTGAACGACGCCAGCAACTTCGTTCGGACCATTCAGGCAAGGCAGGGCCTGCAGGTCGGTTGTCCGGAGGAGGCTGCGTGGCGGCAGGGTTTCCTGTCCGACGCGGGCCTCGCCGAGCGAGCATCTGCCCTAGCCAAGTCAGGCTACGGCAGCTACTTGGCGTCCTTGTTGATTCCCTGATCGGTGGTCAGCTGGCCACGCTCGGACAACTCGCCGACGATCCGCGCGTAGAACGCCTCGTCGATGCGGTATTTCGCGCGGTAGACGAAGTACCCGGCGACGATCAGGATCAACGGGAGCACTAGTGGCGTGTCCTTGAATGATCTATACGGTTGTGTGGGATTATGAGTTGTGCCGAACAAGACTGCTGCCGCTTTGGTGTTGCGAGCCGGTGATCGTC
>JAANMX010002440.1_pt1 | contig 18422 bp, 14 predicted proteins | sample 7279681 | NCBI WGS metagenome assembly JAANMX01 (sample SAMN14094542, study PRJNA606508) | bioreactor metagenome | isolation source: A lab-scale SPAN reactor treating ammonium-rich wastewater day 351 | place: Ireland: Galway | collected 2018-01-01
CGCAGCCGAGGCAGAAGTTGAAGACGGCGTTCAACAGGGCGGCGACCAGGGCGAACCCGATCGCGACGTAGAACAGGGCCGGGAGGTTCGCGACGACACCGAGCAGGCCGGCGAGCGCGAACAGCAGGCCGACGGTCTGCGCGAAGCGGGGCGGACGGGCGTCCTCGAGCTCGCTCGGCGGGCCCAGTCGCGGCCGGACGGCGACCCGGAAGATCCAGCCCCACGGGTGGTACCCCAGGCCGAGCAGTGAGCCGGCGGCGAAAGCGAGGGTCTGGACGATCAGCACGGGCAGGCCGGCGGCGGGCCCGAGCAGCAGGATGACGACGAGCAGGGCGGCCGTGATCGCGGCCGTGAACCGCTGGCCGCGCGGGTCGGTCAGTCCCGGCTTCGCATCGGTTGGGCTGGTGGCAGGCATCGGGTTTCCTTCGAGTGGCGTGGTTGAGTGGGGCTCTGCCCGACAGCACGTCCTGCGTGGAACCGGATGAACTCGGTGGGGTGACCGCGGCCAAGGGCGCGATCAGGATCGTGTCGTCGGATCGATCAATGAGAGCGACAACACATTCGGGCACGGTCGAGCACCACGGCGGGTACGACGCGTCCGATCAGCATGGAGAAATGGTAGCACCTTTCTCGGCGCGGGTGGAGATCGCGCCCCTTGACTGTGGTCGTCTATCGGCGTTCGATCGTTCCGCGGGACGAACCAGCGGGAGGACGACATGGCGGACCGGCGGCAGGAGACCCTGGAGAAGATCCTCGACGGCTTCAACGCCCACGATCTCGACGCGATCATGAGCCACTTCGCCGAGGACTGCGTGTTCGAATCACCGCGGGGTCCGGACGCCTGGGGCCGCCGGTTCATCGGGAAGCAGGAGGTGCGTCGCGGGCTGGCCGCGCGCTTCGAGGGAATCCCGGACGTCCGCTACGACGACGGCGTCCACTTCGTCGCGGGTGACCGGGGTGTCTCGGAGTGGACGCTGCGCGGAACGACCCTGGCGGGTGAGTCGATCGAGGTGCGCGGCTGCGACCTGTGGACGTTCGGGCCCGATGGGCGGATCGCCCGCAAGGACAGCTTCTGGAAGATCCGCGAGCCGTAGGGACGCCGGTCAGCTGGGATCCGGGGCACCGGCCTGGATGACCGCGGACAGGATGCTCTCGGCGGAGGCCTGGAATCGCCGCGGATCGCGATAGGGGCGGCTCACCAGCATGGCGCCCTCCAGCCCGCCGACGATCACCCGCGCGGCGTCCCGCGTCGACCCGTCGAGCCGGATCGTGCCGGACGCCCGGCCCCGCTCGAGCACGTTCGCGAGCCAGGCCTCGTTCAGGTCGAAGAAGGCCACGACCGCGTCCTGCATCTCCCGGGCCAGGGTCTCGTACTCGGCGGCCAGCATGCCGCACAGGCACATCCGGTCGCCGGCCAGCACCTCGGAGTACAGCCGTGCGTAGGCGCCGAGTCGCGCGGGCGCATCCGAGTGGGCGGCCTCGATGCCGGCCAGGGCGTCCGAGAATCGGGCGGTGTAGCGGCTGATCAGGGCCTCGCCGAGCTGCGCCTTGCCGGCGTAGTGGTAATGCAGACTCGCCTTGGTGACGCCGAGGCGTCCGGCCACATCGGCGTAGCTGAACCCGTTGAAACCCCGGGTCTGGACGAGCTGTTCGGCGGTGTCGAGAATCCGCTCGGCCATGGTCGGCTGGCCCGGTCGGGCGTCCGTCATCCGTCACTCTCCTGCACTCTGCCCATTGACAACTTACCTACTAGTAAGTAAGTATGGTAGCAGGCCATCGAGCGGCCGAACGGGAGGCTGAGCACAGTGGGTGAACAAGGGAACCAGGCGGTCATCGAACGCCTGATCGCGTGCATCAACGACCGCCGCGTCGAGGTCATGGACGAGTTGTTCCATGAGGACGCCGTGATGGATTGGCCACAGTCCGGCGAGATGGTCGTCGGGGGTGACAACCGGCGCGGGATCTACGGGGCCTTCCCGCAGCTGCCCACGATCACCCCGCGCCGGCTGCTCGCCGCCGGCGACCTGGTGGTCGCCGAGGCCTCGCTCGACTACGGCGGTGGGCCGGCCTACGCCACCGTCTTCATCTTCGAGTTCCGGGACGGCAAGATCGCCCGCGAGACGGCGTACTGGTCCGAGCCGTTCGAGGCGCCGGAGTGGCGCAGCGCATGGGTGCAGCTGGCACCGGCGACGGCTGGGAGCTGATCGGACGCCTCGGCCATCGGCGCGCTCGGGCGAACGGCCGGGGTCGAACACCGACCAGGAACCGCTCGTCCGCTAGGACATGCATGGCGAATGGACCCGGTGATCAACGCGCCGACCAGTCCACCATATGGACGCGCCTGTCGTGTTGTTTGAGTTGCTGTCCGAGCGTGTGCAACCCTTGAAGGGCACAAAGCGGCGGTGGGGCTCGCCGCACCCAACCTCGGAAATCTCCGACAACGGTCCCTACCAAAGGCCATAGCGCCTATCGGTAGGAGGTATCGTGCGTAACCCAATCACAGGGCGGCTCAGGTGCGCCCGTGTTCCGGATCGACTTCGCGGGTCGACCAGCGTTGATCGCGTCAAGGAATCACCTGACGCGATAGCTGTACTGGCGGACGATCTCTAGCACACCGAACGCGACCAGATGAACCGGTGGCCTCGTGCGGCCGCATCAATGGGCCAATCGACATCGATAGCGCGTTCTGACCTGTCATACCGACCAAAAAACAAGCCGACCCGTTCGGCTGGCGCATGAGCAAATTCGAACAGATTTCACGAAAGGGTCGATCGAGATGGGCACCGAGCCGGAATCCAAGCCGATCGTCAAGGACCTTCGGCACAACGCCTATGAAGTGGATCAGGATAGCTCGCTGATGCAGGGTTACCGCGTGCAGGCGACCAACCAAGAGGACGAGGGATACACCGCGGAGAGCGTGCTGCGACTGCATGGGCAGACGCCGCATTACCACTCGGGGGGAACGCCGAAGCCCGAGGCCTGAGCCATGTGGGGCATGCTGGCGATCAACCTCTCCGGCTCGTTCATATGCGGCTCTGTTGCTCGAACTGCTCGCGCAATCCGGGCCGGGCCGCTCGTTTCGACAACCATCCGGCTACTTGCCGGCACCGGCCTAATCGCCAGCTCGAACCCAGGACCGAAGCGGGTCGTCAGTTGCCGCGACGGCGTACCAGATCCGCCATCGCGGCTCCCTCCTGCCGGGCCTGACCCGCGACCGATCAGCAATAATCGGCTACTGATACGAAGACTCGTTACCCCGGTCATTGTCACCGCCGACCGCGCCAACACCCGTGGCCAATTCAACAGGCGCATCCGTTTCGGGTGGAGGTAGCCCGTCTCCATCCACCGGAACCCACGCATCCCCGTGCGACGCCGCTTGGCGGAAGTCGCCCCGCAGATCGCGAGCCGAGCCCCAGAAGTTCACCGATCGAGGCCGGCACTGTCGCCATTTGTGTGTGCTGCATCGCAGTCTCCCTTCCCACCCCTAGGCGCACAGCGGGAAGGAATGGGACACGAGAGGCGCGAGTTCGCCCGCGCCGACTCACGCGACGCGTGATCAGCCATCAGCAGCAACAAACGCCGTTCTGGTCTTGGCGATGGCGTGGGCGAGCACAGCGATCTCACGCTCGACCTGCTCCGGAGTGCCACTCAGGTCGACGGATCGAAGCACGAGCTTCTTGCCGGCGTTCCTCACCGTGACGGTGCCCTCATTGAGGTCGCCTTGGCGGCGGCAGTAGATCAGCACTCCTTCGCGCAGGTCCATTGCGGTCGCGTACGCGAGCAACTGGTAATAGTCGCCGCTTCGTCCTCGGGCATCGGCGGCCAGTTTGTACTTCACGTCCCCCACATAGCGCACAGTGCCGCCAGGCTCGCGAAACACAAGATCCGGCTGCATTGCGACCTGTCGCCCGATTCCGAGATGCACCGTCGGCTCATCGATGACGTCGAGCCTGCCACGGAGCTCCCGTCGCAGGCGCTCCGTCACGAAGCGTTGGAACAGATCGTTCATGTCCACCATGAACGACGACGCGGATGTCGCTCCTCGGACGTCCGTCAGCGTGAGGTTCGCGAGAACCAGGCGGGCAAGTCCCAGTGCGGGTGCATAGTGCCGGTTCAGCCTTGTCACCTGGATGGCGCCGACGTTCTCTGCACGGATGGCCACATCCTCCACGCCGTCGAGTGCCACGAGCTGTCGCATGAGTCGCTGACGCTCGCCCGGATCCACCCGCGGGACGCGCAGGGCAAGTCGGATGGCGGCTCGAAGTACCCTGTTCTCAACGACGTCCTCGGAGAACTCGTCGTAGCTGCAGGCCACTGGGGTGAGCACGCCCGCGCGTTTGAACTGTCCGACGACGTCCAGCCGGCCGCGCAGGGCGACCAGTGCGTCTTCACGTGCTTGATACGACCGCAGTACGCCCCGCCCGAGGGTGGTCTCCACTGTCCTGGCGAAGAAGGCGATCACCGATGGAAGCAGGTCGGACGTGATGTCGTAGTCGAAGGCCTCCTTCCGCCACGCGCTCGGTGGCAAGCCGGGCTCCAGCAGCAGGAAGAGGTTCTCGGGGTTGATCTTGGGCCGGATCAGCAGTTCGACCTCGTCCACCACGAGCGAGCCGACATAGGACGAGGCCGTGACCCGCCAGCGATCCGCTGGTGCCGGGCTGACATCGACGAAGCCTGTTCGCTGGATCGCCTCGGCCTGGCGGCGGGTCAGACCAAGGTCAATCGAGCCGTACTCCGAGAGGACCGGCACGCTCGTCAGTCCTGAGCCTCGTCGCCGGCCGGTTCCTCGCTGATCGACTCCGGAGCAAGGTCACTGAACCGCGCCCACACCTGTGGGAACCGGAACCTGTGGATGCGGGCTGCGTCACCGAAGAACTGATCTTCGATGAATGGCTCGATGTCGTACTCCCAGATGCGGCGGAGCGCATCGCGGTCGAGGTCGTGCTTCATGAAGTGGCTGGGACCGAGCTGCAGATGGGGGCCGCCCAGCTCCTGCTCCAGCTCGTCGTTGACTTGGGCCACCAGCTCACCTACCCAAGCCGGCTCGCCCTCTCGGTCGAGCCAACGATCGAGAAGTCCGGCCATCGGCCCGTGATTCGGGAAGAACGGAACGAAGTGGAACCGTCGCCGCAACGCCGCGTCGACCAGCGCGATCGAGCGGTCGGCCGTGTTCATGGTGCCGATGAACCAGATGTCCTTGGATAGCTCGAACGGATCATCCGGTCGGTACAGGGTGCGCACCGGGGTGTTGCGGTACTCAAACAGGAACAGCATCTCGCCGAGCACCTTCGGCAGGTTCGCCCGATTGATCTCGTCGATGATCATCACGTGACGTCGGCCCGGTGCGTCACTCGCGCGAGCCGCAAGCTCCGCGAGCGGCCCCCTCTGCAACCGGTACGTCATGACTCCTTCGGCGTCGGTCTCGGGTCGGTATCCCTCGAAGAAGTCCTCGTACGACGTGGACGGGTGGAATTGCACAACCGGCCGGCGCTCGACATCGGGCACGAGCGCCTCGGCCAGCTTGCGAGCGAAGTACGTCTTGCCGGTTCCGGGCGGGCCGTAGAAGACGACCTGCCTCTTGTCCTCCAGGAGCGCCACCACGTCGTTGAGAAAAGCACGGTCGACGAGAAGCTCATCGGCCAGGTCATCGAGGGGATCGTTCACCCGTTCGGTCTCGGGTTCCTCGTCGCGCTCCGCGTACCAGTAGAGGAACGCGCCGACACCCAGCGCATCCCCGGGGAAGTAGCGATCGAGCCGTGCGCGCAGGGTGTCATTCGACGCGACCTGAAGCCCCCCGCGCGAGGATGCCTCCGGGGTGGTGAGGCCGAGGAGCTTGAGCATCCTCAGCTTCCCCTTGGGCCCCGTGTACGGGTACACGGTGATGAACTGCTCCGGGTGACTGATTGCCAGCATCTTCATGATGACCGACTCCCCGAACCCCTTCACACGCAGCGCCTCGTCTTCGAGGACCCGGTCGATGCGCGTGGCCGGCGGGTCCTCGCCCCAACACAGGTACGTGAAGGTCGCGATGATCCGGTGGTACTCGGCTTCATCGGCGTCACGGAGGCTGGTGTTGAGAATGGACATCGGTCCTGTGCCGCCGTATCGGCCGGTGTTCCAGATGCGGCGGAGGTCGACGCGGTCGACGATCGCCAACTCGTCGGGATCAAGGAGCTTGGCGAAGTCTCGACGATCAGCCTGGTCCTGCTCGTGACCAGGCGTCGGATACCCGGTCGCGCCCTTGAATGCGGCGACGACGTGGGCCAGGTCATCATTTTCCTGCCGAGTCACGGCATCGCCGTTCAGCCCGGCGATCAGCGGTGCCACATCGTGTGCCGACTTGAGTACCTCGGCCGTGACGTCGAGTGATCGGAGCGCGTCACGGTCGAACCAGCGCGCGTAGATCACCTCGCCTGAGCCGCCACCGATGAAGCCGACGTCCTTGCCGACTCGCGATGCGCCGCCGGCAAGAACCTCGTAACCGGGCAACGGGTGGCTCTCTATGAGCGTGACTGCTCGTTCGGTCGCACCCGCATTGCCATCCGGATAGGGACGCAGCCCGATCGCGAGGCCGCGCCCGTTGAGCCACACGCGAACGGCCAGGCCGTAGGTGCTAGGAACTCGCCAGTCGATCCAGAGATCCCCTCGCGGCCACACCCCATCCCACATCAACGCCGGCTTGTGCCACTTGAGCGTCCGACCGGTCGCCTCGGCAACCTCGGCTTCAAGGGCCGCGCCGATGTGTTGAGCCACCGTTACCAGTGCCCCTGCGTTGTCCCGATACAGCTCGGGGTCGTCACCCCGCTCCTTCGCGCCTTCGCGCAGAGCCGCGCGATCGCACAGCACTTCGTCGACAACGACGGGCCGCTCGTCCGCCCACCAAGCGGCGACCCGCTCGAACCGCAGCGGGTCACCATCGAGTTCCATCGCGTAGCGGTACAACTCCGCGTAGCGGGCACCCTGGTCGTCGTACTCCGATCCCCCGGTGCAATAGTCGACGTAGTCAGTCGACTTGGGCCACGCCACTGGCCAAGCCTTCGGATCATCGAGCCCCCAGTAATACGACGCGACGAACGGTGCGCGCTTGGGGCTGGGGTGCGCTCCCACTCGAATATGTTGCAGGTGATCGGCGAGGAGCCGGATCTTTCGCATAGCGTCGGCGAGGTCGACCGGCGTCGACAGTGCGTCAAGCAGCACCGTGACGGCTCGGTCAGGATCGGGCGAGAGCTTGTTGATCTGGTTGATGATCATCTGCCCGGCGCTGCCGTCGTAGCTGGACGCAAAGCTCCGCACCCACTTGCCTGTCCCCGCCTGGAAGGCGCTGAGGTCACGAGTCCGACGCAGCGCGTCAAGGAAGGGGCGTGCCTCGTCCGCATGCGGCGTGATGTCGCGGTCACGCCAGGGACCTCGCCGTTGTTTGCCTCCCGCGTCGAACCTCGCGACGTGGGCCTCGTGCCATCGGCGCCGGAAGTCCCGCTCCTGGACCTCGATGTCTTCGGGGTTGACCACGGCCTACCTCCTCAATTCTCGAGCAGCGTATCGATGACCACCGACGTTTGGCTGCGCCGCGAACGAAACAGGGATTCCTCAGGCAGACGGGCGCCGCCATCGCGTCACGGCCTCGAGGGAGACGTGCCGCGGTTCACTGACGCCGTCTGAAAGGAGGTCGCAGCAAGGTGGCAGCTTCATCTGGGGTAGTAGCGACTCGTCATGACCACGCGGCACGTCTTCCTCGCGCAACCGTGGCGGCGGCACCCTGCTGTGCCGATCCACGGGCCTGACACCCGCCCGGACAAGGGCGAACGACCACAATCGAACACCGCCGGCGGACTACGCCGGCGGACTACAACTGAGACTAGGAATGAGACCAAGACTCCACCGGACGCGAGAAACGCCCCTCCCGAGTCACCTCAGGAGGAGCGTTTCTCCTTGTCATGGCGGAGGCGGCGGGATTTGAACCCGCGATCGGGTCAACCCCGAAACCCGCTTAGCAGGCGGGCGCCATAGACCGGACTAGGCGACGCCTCCTCAGCCGAGACCCGAGCCTACTCCAGCGCCGAGGGGTACGCCAAAGCGAACTCCAGGGGCGATCGATGAACCCTCAACCAACGAATGGTTAATAGCGAAAGTCAACAACTACAATCGGCGTGTCTCGAGACCGGAGCAGAGGACCGCATGACTGAGCCCAAACGCGTGTTGCCCGACCCCCCGGAGGGCGAGCCCGAGTCGGACGCCGCGCAGCCGCGCCGCGCGTCCGTCGCCGGAACCTTCCGCTGGTCGATGGTGTGGACGGCGCTGGGCACCCTGATTCCGGGTCTCGGGTTGTGGCACGCCGGACGCCGGGCCGCGGGCGCGACCGTGATGGGCCTCTTCGCGGCACTCCTGCTGGCCGCCGGCTACCTGGCCAGCGCCGGACGGGAGCGGGCCATCGCCCTGGCGGCCAACGTCGAGGTGCTCTATGGCGTCGCGATCGGCCTGCTGGTGCTGGCGCTGGGCTGGGTCGCGGTCATCGCCACCAGTCATCTCGCCTTGCGCCCGGCAAGCCCGTCGGGTCTGCAGCGGGTCGCCGGCGGCGCCCTGGTCGGCGTCCTGTCGCTGGCCGTCGCCACCCCGCTGGCCGTCGGCGCGGAGTACTCGCGTTCGACCGCGAACTTCCTCGGCACCGTGTTCGGCAACGAGGACCCGTCCGGAGTTCCGACGGAGTCCGGCGCCCCCGTCCCCGCCGATCCCTGGGCGAACAAGGACCGGATCAACGTCCTGGTGATCGGCGGCGACTCGGGCACCAATCGCGACACCAGCCTCGGGCTGCGCGCCGACGCGGTGATGATGGCGTCCATCGACACCCACACCGGGGTGACCACCCTGTTCTCGCTGCCCCGGCAGACCGCGCGGATTCCGTTCCCCAAGGACTCGCCGCTGTCCAGGTACTACCCGCGGGGCTTCTACGACGGGGTCAGCGGCGCGAATCCCGAGTACTTCCTGAACGCCATGTACAACAACGTGCCGCGACGCATTCCGCGCGGCCTGCTCGGCGACAAGGTGAAGAACGTCGGCGCCGAGGTGATGAAGATCGGTGTCGGCGAGGCGCTCGGGCTGGGCAAGGCCGACTACTACGTGATCATCAACATGGACGGCTTCCGGCAGTTCATCAACGCCCTCGGCGGGATCACCCTCAACGTCAACTACCGCATTCCGATCGGCGGCAAGACCACCGAGAAGGTGCCGCCCGTCGGCTGGATCGAACCGGGTCCCGACAAGCACCTCGACGGACGACTGGCGCTCTGGTACGCCCGCGGCCGCTACCAGGTCAAGGGCGCCGACTACAGCCGGATGGAGCGCCAGCGCTGCGTGATCAACGCCGTGGTGCAGCAGGCCAAGCCCGAGGTGGTGCTGACCAACTTCGAGAAGATCGCCTCCGCCGGGTCGAAGACCATCGAGACCGACATTCCCCGCCGGGTCCTGCCGCAGATGATCGACCTCGCCCTGAAGGTGAAGAACACCAACCTGCACAGCGTGGTGTTCCAGCCCGGTGTCGCCGGCTGGGTGAGCGCCAACCCGCCGTGGCCGTCCGTCCAGCGCCGCGTTCAGCAGGCCCTGAACGAGGCCGACAAGGCCGAGGCGGACAAGTCGAACTCGCCGTCGGCCAGCACGTCCGACAAGCCGAAGCCGAGCAAGTCGTCCTCGGCCAAGTCGGAGAACCTCAGCGACTCCTGCGCCTACCATCCGCAGAAGTCGCAGAAGTGAGCCACGGGTAGCTGGCCGGGACGCCTCGCCGGGCGGTGCGGGCCGGGACGCCTTGCCGCGGGTAGCTGGCCGGGACGCCTCGCCGGCCGGTGCGGGACGGACCCCCTGGCCGGGCAACGCCCGGCCGGGGCGTGCGGGCCTACAGCCGGCCGCTGTAGCCGCGGCTGGCGTCCAGGCGCCGGGTGAGGTCGCCGACCAGGTGGACCAGCTCCGCGGTCACGCCGCGCCGGCTGACCAGCCGGACGCGGCGGTCCGGGCCGTGGTGGATGGTCAGCGAGGTCGGCGCCTGGGTCACCTTGGTGACGTCGGCCCAGCTACCCTCCTCGCGAGAATCCGGGCCGGTGATCAGGTAGCCCTCATCGGTGAACTCCACGGTGACCCGCATCCGGCGCCAGCTCACCGCCGCCATCACCAGCAGCGCGACCGCGCCCGCCAGCAGGATCCAGCCGGTCACCGTGAGCGCCACGGTCAGGCGCAGCACGGCGGCGAGCACGATCAGGGCGGCGCCGACGACGGCCATCGCGGCCGATACGGCGACGGCACGCAGCGGCAGCGGCGGCGTGAGCACATGGGTACGGGAGGACACGCGGCGAGGGTGGGATTCGAACCCACGGAGCGTTTCCACTCGGCCGCTTTCAAGGCGGCTGCACTAGTCCACTATGCGACCTCGCCCGGCCCCACATCCTAGTGGGTCCATCCCCTCCTGGTTCACCCCTGCCCCCACGCTCCTGCGAACGATTGGGAGGGCGATCGGGCGGGCCACGCGAGTAGGCGAGCGGACGGGCGCGGCGGGCGAGATCGGACGCGCGAGCGTTCCGGGAGTGCCAGGCAGGAGGTGGGCGAGCGGTCGGGCGCGGCGGGCGGAATCGGACGCGCGGACGTCCCGCGAGTGCCAGGCTGGGGTCATGCGAGCTGTGGTGACCGATTCCTTCGGCGATCCGGAGGTGCTGCGGATGGCCGTGGTACCCACCCCGTCCGTCGGCGCCGACGAGGTGCTGATCGGGGTGGTCGCCTCCGGGGTGAACCGCGGCGACCTGCTGCAGCGTCAGGGCCATTATCCGCCGCCGCCGGGAGCCAGCGACATCATCGGCCTAGAGGTGTCCGGGCTGATCGCCGCGGTGGGCGACGCCGTCGAGGACTGGCGGGTGGGCGAACCCTGCGTGGCCCTGCTGGCCGGCGGCGGCTACGCCGAGTACGTCGCGGTGCCGGCCGGCCAGGTCGTCCGGCCCCCGCACGGGATCGACCTGGTCACGGCGTCCGGGTTGATCGAGGTGGCGGCGACCGTCGCGTCGAATCTGTCCCGGGTGGGGCTCGGGGCCGGAGAGACCTTCCTGGTGCACGGCGGCACTGGGGGCGTCGGCAGCTTCGCGATCCAGTACGCCAGCACCCTCGGTGCGCGGGTCTTCGCCACCGCGGGCAGTCCGCACAAGCTGGCCCTGTGCCGCGAACTCGGCGCGCAGGACGCCTTCGACTACCACGACGACTGGCCGGTGGCCCTCCGGCGAGCCACCGACGGACGCGGCGTCGACGTCATCCTGGACGTGATCGGCGCCAAGTACCTGGAACCCAACGTGGACGCCCTCGCCGACGACGGACGCCTGGTCGTGATCGGCCTGCAGGGTGGCCGGCGAGGCACCCTCGACCTGGCGAAACTGCTTGCCAAACGCGGAGTCGTGGCCGCCTCGACGCTGCGCGGGCGCCCCGCCGAACAGAAGGCGGCGATCTGCGCCGACGTCGTCGCGTCCGTCTGGCCGCTGATCGAATCGGGCCGGATCAGGCCCGCCGTCGAGACCCGCTACCCGATCGAGGACGTCGCCGACGCCCACCGCCGGCTGGCCTCCGGCGAGTCCGTCGGCAAGATCGTGCTGACCTGGACCTGAGCGTCGGGTGGTGCGTCAGGCGCGGATGATGCGGCGCTCGATCGCGGCCGCGACGGCGCCGGCCCGGGTGTCGACCCCGAGCTTGGTGTAGATGTGCGACAGGTGCGACTTCACCGTCGCCTCGGAGACGAACAGCTCGCGCGCCAGCTCTTTGTTGCCCAGCCCGCGCGACAGCAGCTCGAGCACCTCGACCTCGCGCTCGGTGATGGTGGCCGCGCCGGGGACGGTGCGGCGCACCAGCGTGGCGGCCACGGACGGCGCGAGCACGGTGTCGCCCCGGGCGGTGGCACGGATCCCGGCGAACAGCTCGTCGGGCGGTGCGTCCTTGAGCAGGTAGCCGCGGGCGCCGGCCTCCAGCGCGCGCAGGATGTCGGATTCGGTGTCGTAGGTCGTCAGCACCAGCACCTCGGGTGCCCCGTCGAGCGCGCGGACGGCGGCCGTGATCTCCGCGCCGCCGGCCTTTCCGGCGCCCAGGCTCAGGTCCATCAGGACGACGTCCGGCCGGTCGGCGCCCACCACGGCGACCGCGCGCTCCAGCCCGTCTGCCTCGCCGACGACGCACAGGTCGTCCTGGCCGTCGATCAGCGCACGCAGCCCGGCGCGCACCACCGGGTGGTCGTCGACCAGCACGATCCTGATCACCGGTTTCTCTCCTCCTGCTCGCGGGTCGGGAAGCGGACCGACACCGTCGTCCCCTCGCCCGGCGCGCTCTCGACGTCGGCCCGCCCGCCGAGGGCCTCGGCCCGGTCGCGGAGCCCGGCCAGGCCGCGTCCGCGGGTGCCGGACGCCCGCACCTGCGCGGGGTCGAAGCCGCGGCCGTCGTCGCGGACGTCGAGCACCACCTCGTCGAGGTGATAGGTCAGGGTGAGCGCCACCCGGGCCGCCCCGGCGTGCTCGCGCACGTTGGCCAACGCGCCGCGGGCCGTGCGGACCAGCGCGTTCGCGACCTCGGCGGGGACGACCACGGGTGACCCGTCGACGCGGACCTCCACCTGCATGCCGCCGGGGGCGGCCTCGTCCGCGACGCGACGCAGCGCGGCCGGCAGGGCCGCGGCGTCCGTGGCCAGCTCGGCGGGCGCCAGGTCGCGGACCACGCGGCGGACCTCGTCGAGGCCGTCGCGGGCGGTCGCGGCGGCGGTGCGCACGTGCTCGCGAGCGGCGGACGGCTGCGCGTCCCACGCCCGCTCGGCGGCCTGCAGCAGGAGGTTGATGCTGGACAGCCCCTGGCCGACGGAGTCGTGGATCTCGCGGGAGAGCCGGGTCCGCTCGGCGAGCGCGCCGGTGCGGTGCTGTTCCTCGGCGAGTTCCGCCTGGGCCTCGACCAGCTGGTCGAGGAGGTCCTGCCGCGCCCGGGACTCCCGGTCGAGGGCACGGTAGGCGAGCACCGTCAGCAGCGCGACGCTGATCGGGCCGGCCACCTGGACCGGGTCGATCTCGCCGGCGATCCGTTGCCAGGCGGCGGTCAGCAGCACCGTCATGCCGACGACGATCACCACCGCCCAGGGGAACGGCAGCACCCGCAACACGGCGAACGCCACCGGCACGGCACACCACGCGAACGACGGCGCCACCGTGGTCAGCGCACCCCACAACACGACCATCCCGGTCACCCACGCCGTCGGCCACCAGGTGCGGCCCGGCACCAGGGTGCGGGTGGCGTAGGCGAGCCCGAGCACCAGCGCCCCGGCCAGCACGGCGACGCCGGACGCGTCCAGGCCGTGCCGCTCGACGTAACGGGCGGCCGAGGTGGCGAGCAGCACGATCAGCACCACGAGCAGCCACCGGTCGAGCCGGGCGGCCGGGGCGAGGATGCCGTGCACGCCGGCCGGACGCCGGGGGACGGTGTGGGACGGCAGGGTCATGGTCCGACCCACCCTAGGCAGGATCGACGGCGTCCGGCATCAGCCGATCGGCTATCGATGACTGTCCGGCTGCCCGACGTCCAGGCGCTCCGCGGCGCGCGACAGTGATGGCACCACACCGACCCAACCGGGAGAGAACCATGAAACGCACCACCCTGGTCAGCAGCACCATCCTCGCCGCCGCCGCGATCGCCCTCGGCAACCCGGCGCCCGCCGAGGCCCACCGCGACCACCCACGCCCGTCCACCTACCTGCTCACCGGCGACCCCGTCGACGCCGGCAACCCGGCGGGCTCGAAGTTCGAGGGCATCGGCGCCGACGAGCGCCGCGGAGTCTTCTACGTCAGCGAGGTGACCGGCGGCGAGATCCACCGCGGCACGGTCGACCGGGCGCAGACCCGCGAGTGGCTGGCCGGCGACGGCACGGACGGCCGCTACACCGCCCGCGGCATCACCGTGGACCGCGCCGGCAACGTGTACATCGCCGGCGGCCCCAACGGCATCGGCACCGGGCGTCCGGACCTGTGGGTCTACGACAGGAAGGGCACGCTGCTCGCCGCGCTCCGCGCACCCGGCACCGACGTCTTCCTCAACGACGTCGCGATCGGCCCGGACGGCGCGGCCTACTTCACCAACTCCAACGACGCCCAGATCTTCCGGGTCGCCCAGACCCGCAACGGCTGGAAGGCGACGCTGTGGGCCGACGCCACCGGCACCATCGAGCGCAAGGAGGGCTTCAACCTCGGCGGCATCGTGCTGACCCCGGATCGCCGGGCCTTCGTCGTGGCGCAGGGCAACACCGGCACGCTGTGGCGCTTCTCGGCACGCACCGGCACCGCCACGCGGGTGCGCACCGGCACCGCCGACCTGATCAACGCCGACGGGCTGGTGCTGCGCGGCGACCGGCTCACCGTCGTCCGCAACTTCAGCCGGCAGATCGCCGAGTTGAAGCTGTCGGACGACGGCCGTGTCGCCAAGCTGATCCGCCAGACGGCCAGCTCGCCCGACCGGGTGCTGACCACCGCCAAGGTGCTGCGCGGCCGGATCCTGTACGTCGACAGCAAATTCGACGAACCGGTGGCCTCGGGCCCCTACCAGGTGATCACCGACCCGACGCGCTGAGGCCCCGGTGGACGCCCCGGCTCACGAGCGCCAGGTGTGCCAGAGCCGGGCGTACTCGCCGCCGGCGTCCAGCAGCTCGGCGTGCGATCCGAGTTCGACGATGCGTCCGTCGATCACCACCGCGATCCGGTCGGCGTCGTGGGCGGTGTGGAGCCGGTGCGCGATGGCGACCACGGTGCGTCCCTCCAGCAGGGCGGCCATCGAACCCTCCAGGTGCCGGGCGGTGCGCGGGTCGATCAGCGACGTCGCCTCGTCCAGCACGAGAGTGTGCGGATCGGCCACCACCAGCCGGGCCAGCGCCACCTGCTGGGCCTGCGCCGGCGTCAGTTGCGCGCGGCCATGGCCCAGCATGGTGTCCAGCCCGTTCGGCAGCCGCTCCACCCAGGTCAGGGCGTCCACGGCACCCAGCGCGTCGATCACGGCGGCGTCCCCCTGCTCGGGGGTCAGCTGGTGGTCGCGGGCCAACACGATGTTGTCGCGGACGGTGCCGACGAAGACGTGGTGCTCCTGGGTGACCAGCGCCACCTCGGTGCGCAGCACGTCCAGCGGCAGCGTCATCAGTTCGACGTCGCCGACCGTGACCGCACCGGTGCGCGGCCCGTTGATCCCGGCCAGCAGCCGGCCCAGCGTCGACTTGCCCGACCCGGAGGGCCCGACGATCGCCAGCCGCTCCCCCGGCCGCAGGTCCAGGTCGATGCCGTGCAGGACGTCGCGGCCGGCCCGGTAGGCGAACCGCAGGTCGTGGCCCTCCAGGTGTTCGTCGGCCGGACGCCGCTCGCCCGGCGTCCGGTCCCGCGGCACCTCGGCGATGCCGAGCAGGCGGGTGGTCGCCGCCAGCCCGATCTGCAGCCGGTCGGCCACCTGGATCAGCCGGTCCAGGGGCTCCACCAGCTGCTGCACGTAGATCGCGGCGGCCGTGATCTGACCGATCGTCACCCAATCGTTGGCGTACCCCCAGGTGCCCAGCACCACCACGGCGACCAGCGGCAGCTGGTAGCTGGCGTCGAGGAAGATGAAGAGCAGGTTCCGCAGCGTCATCGTGTAGCGCTCGGCGTTGTTCGACAGCTCGATGTCATCGTCGCCGATGGCGATCCGGCGCTCGCCCAGGCCGAGCGCCTCCACCGTCCGGGAGCCCTCGACGGTCTCGGTCATCGTCGAGTTGATCTGCGAGTACGTCCCCGACTCGGTGATGTAGCCGGGCATCGCCTGCCGCAGGTAGACGCGGGTCACCGCCACCAGCACGGTGATCGACACCACCAGCGGCAGGGTCAGGAACCACGAGTTCAACACCATCGCAACGATGGTCAGCCCGGTCACCACGACCGACATCACCAGCTGCGGGAACGCCCAGCGCACCGACTCGCTCATCTTCGACACGTCGGAGGTGATCCGGGTGAGCAGGTCGCCCGAACTGGCCGACTCGACCCGGCCCAGCGGCAGCCGCAGCACCGTGCGCACGATCGCCTCGCGGGCTGCGGCCAGCAGGTCGTAGCCGAAGACGGCGGACGCCCGGCGCGCGGCGAAAGTGAGCACCGCCTGGACGACGACGACGCCGGCGACGCCGACGATGATGGCGTCCACCACCGCCAGCGGCGTGTTGCCGGCGGCGACCTGGTCGACCAGGTCGCCCAGCATCCGCGGCACGACCAGGCCGGCGGCGGCAGCCAGCACGTTGAACACCACGACCGCCGCGAGCAGCCCCTTGCGGGTCGCCAGCAGGTCACCGACGAAGCGGAACGCCTTGTCGTTGCGGGCCACCGGCAGTCCGCGTTCGGGGTTGCGGGACGCCGCGAAGAACTCCTCGGCGCGCCGCTGCCGGATGCGGAACCGGGTGGCCAGGCCACGCATCCCGCCGCCGGGGTGGGTCAGCTGCGGCGGCAGTTCGAACGCGTTCGGATCGTCCGACCAGGTGGCGGCCGACGCCGACAGCACCTCAGTGCTCATCGTCCTCCTCCATTCCTCGATTGACGACCGCCCGGTATTCGGGATGTCCGGCCAGCAGTCGGGCGTGGCTGCCCGTGGCGACCTGGCGTCCGCCGGCCAGGAAGACCACCCGGTCGGCGCTGTGCACCAGCAGCGGGGACGCCGTCATCACCACGGTGGTGCGCCCGCAGCGATGCCGCGCGAGCCGTCCGGCGATCGCCTCCTCGGTGTGCGCGTCGACCGCGGAGGTGGGTTCCACCAGCACGAGCACCTCCGGATCGGCCAGCAGCGCCCGGGCCAGCACGACCCGTTGCCGCTGACCGCCGGACAGCCCGCGTCCCTTCTCGTCGATCCGGCTCGCCCAGCCCTCCGGCAGGCCCTCGAAGACGTCCTCGGCGGCGGCCGTCCGCAACGCCTCCTCGGCCTGCTCGCGGGTGTGCGTCCCCAGCGGGTCGACCGCCTGCTGGAAGGTGCCGGCGAACAGCTGGCTGCCGGCGTCCGAGACCAGGATGCGTTCCCGCAGCGACGCCATCGTGAAGTGCTGGTAGTCGAGCCCGTCGGCGGTGACGCCCCAGGGGGCGGACGCCAGCTCGGCGTCCTGGCGGGCGATCTCGGCCCGTCGGCGCTCCTTCTCCGCCCGTGCCCGCTTGGCCGCACGACCCTTCAGCTCCTCGTCATCGGCCTCCTCGAAGTGCGCCGCCTGATCGGCCGGCAGGTAACGGCCCAGCCGGTCGGCCAGCGCGGCGGAGGCATCCGGATCGGCGCTGACCACCACCAGGAACTCCCCGGGCTCCACCTCGACCCCCGAGGCCAGGTCGACCAGCCGTGGGCGCGCCGACAGCTCGCGGACGCCGTCCGTCCAGGGCAGCTCGGCACCCAGCAGCGCAATGGTCTTGCGCGCCGACACCAGGCCCTGCACCCACTTCTGCGCCACCTCGAACAGCGTCTGCAGCGGCCAGATCATGAAGATCGCGTAGCCGACGAAGCTGATCAGCTGCCCCAGGGTGAGCCGTCCGGCCAGCATCTCGTGCGAGCCCAGCCAGACCAGGACGACCAGCAGCAGACCGGACAGCAACACCGACATGGTCTCGACCACGGCCTGCCACGTGCCGGTGGTGACGCCCAGCCGACGCACCCGCTGCGACTGCGCGGCGTAGTTGTCGCCGAAGGTCTTCTCACCGCCGATCCCGCGCAGGATCCGCAGCCCGGCGACGATGTCGGCGGCCATCGAGGTCAGCTCGCCGTTCTGGGTGCGCTCGGCGGTCTGTGCCGCGTTCAACGGACGCAGCACCGGCGTCGCCGCCGCCACCAGCAGCGGCGCCGTGATCAGCACCACCAGGCCGAGCAGACCCGAGGTGCTCATCATCAGGGCGGCCACGACGGCGAACGCGCCGAGCGCGCCCAGGGCGCGGGCCACCACCTCGAAGGTGGCGCCGAAGGTGTTCGAGTCCGACGACGAGATGCTCAGCACCTCACCGGTCGGCAGCCGGCGGTTCAGCACGTGCCCCAGCTGCACCGACTTGCGGGTGACCAGCTTCTGGGTGCCGTACAGCGAGATCAGCCAGCCCCGGACCGCGAAGGTGTGCATGACGATGCCGCTGGCCGCACCGACCAGGATGACCAGCGCCAGCAGCGCCGCCCAGCCGATCGTGGCGGTCCAGTCGCCCACCAGGATTCCCGCGTCGATCGTCCGCCCCAGCAGGTAGGGGCTCAGCGCGCTGGGCAGGAACCAGGCCAGCCCGGCGATGGACAGGGCCGCGAGCACGTCGGCCTGCACCCGCAGCGTCCACAGCAGAAACCGTGCTGGGCTACGGGTGTCGGGCCGGGCGGTCTCGGCGCGCGTGTAGGCGTCGATCCGCGGTGGGAAATCGTGCATAGCCGGTCAACGTTAC
>JAANMX010002442.1_pt1 | contig 18413 bp, 10 predicted proteins | sample 7279681 | NCBI WGS metagenome assembly JAANMX01 (sample SAMN14094542, study PRJNA606508) | bioreactor metagenome | isolation source: A lab-scale SPAN reactor treating ammonium-rich wastewater day 351 | place: Ireland: Galway | collected 2018-01-01
TGTAAACGAAGTAGTTTGGCATTTCTGTAGGTGCGGTTTTGAACCGCACAGGCAGCCGAAGGGGCACTCGTCTCTTGCGCAGCTACAAGCAGCGCCTACGAGAACGCAAAAAACTTTGTTGACAGTCAACGACTCACCCCTGGGCAGGGCACAGTCAATCGGATGGCGGTTCCGGCCCCTGGCCTGCTCTGAATCCCCAGACTGGCCCCCAACTGTTCGCAGCGCTCCCGCATATTGCGCAAGCCCCAGCCACCTTTCGGGGAAGTGTCTGGGGCAAAGCCAACGCCGTTGTCGCGGATTTCCAGGGTAATCTGGGCCGCACCCTCCGTCTGTCTCTCCCATCCCATCTCCACCCAGATTTCGCTGGCGTCGCTATGGCGGCAGCTATTGGTCAGCGCCTCTTGCGCAATCCGCAGAAGGTTGAGTTCCTGGGCAGGGAGCAACAGACCCGCTTCATAGGCCAATTCGGCGCGGATGGGGATGTGAAAGGTACGCTGCTGGCGCTCGATCACCCGGTGCAGGGCGATGAGCAGCCCGTTTGCCAGGATGTCGGCGTTTAGGTCGTTGATGAGATTGCGCAGGTCCGTGGCGGCCTGGGTCACTTCCCCGGCCAGATCGAGCATTTCGGCCTGGATCAGCGCCGGTTGCTGGTGGCTGATCTGTTTGGCCCGGTTCAAGCGGATGCGCACACCCAGCAGAGATTGAAGGAGTCCGTCGTGGCTCTCCCGGGCAATGCGGGAACGCTCGTCCTGAATGGCCTGCTGGAGTTCGAGATTTTTGCGTACCTCAATCTCCTGGCCCAGTTCGGCTGTGCGCTGCTCCACCAGTTCTTGCAGGTGGAGCTGATAGGTGCGTATTTCCAGACCGGATTGTTCGAGGCTCTGGGCCATACGATTAAAGGAACGCACGATCTGGCTGAATTCGTCCTCCCAGGGCAGAGGCGTCATGCGGTAGGCCAGCTTTTCCTGCTCGATCTGACCAAAGCTGTGCAATAGCTGCTGTACAGAGGCCGTCACTGTGCGTCGGTAGTAGAGAGCAAAAAAGATAACGAAGAACAGACTGCCGATAACTTCGAATCCGACAAGTGGCTGTAAAAGACTGCTCAGGTGAGTAGCCAACTGACGATAGGCCGGTGGCGTCACAAATTCAAAGGGCATCTGCGAGCCGATGATAGCGGAGATGGGAATCCCTGCCCCTTCGATGCGAAGAAAGGCAAGGCTGATCAGCCAGCCGAGTACGGATACCAGCCCTAAATAGATAATCAGCACAGCCCCGACCACACGCACTTCCAGCCCGACGCGGACCAACCGGTAACGCAGATAGACGAAGGCGGCCGTGACCAGACTGCCCATCACCAGCAGATCGGCGGAGACCATCACCCATACGGGTATCGGCCCTTTTTGAAACCAGACGAAAGAGAGTGGTATAGCGAACAGACTGGCGACCACCAGCACAAACCAGCGGTAAAATCGTCCGACATCGCTCTGGGGTGCCAGGAAAATGCAGCGCAGATGGCTGACGTTGGACAACCCTTTTGCCTCTTCGGCAGCCCACAGTTTGCGCAGCAAGAGCGCCAAAACCCAGAGACCTGCCAGCAGCATCGGCGCGGATCCGAGTTGCGGGCGCAGGGGGACGACGCCGGTCTGCCAGAAAGCCCAGAAGCGATAGCCCGTGTAGACCAGATCCGCCCCGGTCAGGAGAAGGATCAGACGGGGCACGTAATGGGCTTCCCAGGGGTGTCCGAAGTGCTCCATCGGTGGCAAGGAGTAGAAAGCGCGGGCAATGGCGTGGAAGAGGAGGAGAAAACAGGGAATGCGCAGGTATTGAAGCAGAAGGAGCAGCGTGTGGTCCGTTATACCGATGATCAGGCTGATGAGAATGAAGAGACCACCCCACCCGGTGGCGTGCATCACCCAGCGTGTGGCTGCCTGCTCTGGCGCAGGCGTGCGCCGGATGATCCAGCGCAAGTAGATCAGTAGCAAGAGGATCAGTAAGAGAACCGCAACTTGAGAAATGGTGTAGGGACGGATATGCACAGGTGGGCACGCATTCGCTAGACTTGGATGGGGTGCGTCCCGGAATCGGGGCGAAACGTGCCCGCCGAATCAATTCGGCGTCTGCTACGGGAAATCCGTTGAAACGGGTTGGGACAATTCCCAGTGCGTTTCAACCCACTTCCCATAGCAGACGCCGGTTTGCAACCGACGCAACGCTTCCCCCGATTCTGGGATACACCCGCTTGGGTGGCGTTTATTCCTCGGAGTAGGATGATGCCATTATACTATGAGTGGACTGTTGTTCGGACTCTGCCGTAACTCGCATTTTCAGGAGACCGCGGACGGCGGACGACCGACCACTCCTGACATCTTTTCTATTGCTGTCCGCCGTCTGGGGTCAGCGGTCTGCTGATTATTTATTCGCCGATTCCCATCTGTTACTGACTCTGCCCATGCCACGCGTCAAATTACTGATTGTAGACGATCACGACTTTTTCCGCCGTTCCCTGATGCTGCCCCTGCAAATGGACGAGCGCATCGAAATCGTCGGCACGGCCACCTCCGGGGATCAGGCCATCGGCCTGGTGCGCAGCGCGCGGCCGGATGTGGTGCTGATGGACCTGAATATGCCCTATCTCTCCGGTCTGGCCGCGCTGGAACGCATTACCCCCCAGGCGCACGCGCCAGTGGTTCTGGTGCTGACCGGTGTGGACGACGGGGACAGCGTTCTGCGCGCCTTTGCTGCCGGTGCGGCAGGCTATCTGCGCAAGGATATGATCACCGATGAGATGCTGGTCGGCGCGATTTTCACTGTCGCTAGCGGCGGCATCTTTCTCGATCCCAAAACCTTCGCCCTCTTGCGGGCCGTCCTGCCCGCTAGTCACCCCCGGCTGGTCGAGGAGCGTCTGCGCCTGGCCCAACTGTCGCCGGACGAATCTGCCCTGCTCCGCTATGTGGCCTTAGGCTACGACAACGACCAGATCGGCCAGAAACTTCAGGTCGCCCCCAAGACTATCTCCAACCGTCTGAGCCAGATATATCTACAACTGCGCGTCGGCAATCGGGTGCAGGCGGCCAACTTTGCCCTGCGCAACGGTCTGGTAGACATCAACGACACCCTCTGACACGCCTTCCCGCTTTCGGGGTAACTCTGCAGGCCAGCGCCGGTTGAGTAGGCTGGGGCTGTTTCCAGCCGTATCGAAACCAAAGCGGGTTACCCATCAGAATGGGTTCACACGGAATGACTCGTAGACCCGTTCGCTTGATTTCGATACGCCCTCCGAAGACTCCGGGCTACTCAATCAGCGCTCTCTGGTCTGCTGGCTGAATAGTTACCTTTCGGGAATACGTCTACTGCAAAATCCGAGTTTTTTGTGCAGATTTCCCCCCCATTTCCAGGAGTGGTTCGGTCTCAAAAACTCGGTTTTTAGCCCTCTTGTAGAGAAGCCGGGAACAGTTCCCCCAATTCGGCTATTTCTTCCCGCGGCAAGTCCACTGTTCGTCGCATATCCTTTGGGGATGGCGAGCATACGGCTTCTGATTGTTGAAGATCACGACTTCTTCCGACGCACAATCGCGCTTCTTCTGGGGACAGAAGAACGGATCGAAATCGTCGGCGCTGTCGCGTCCGGCGCAGAGGCGATTCGGCTCGTGTCCGCCCTGCGCCCGGATGTGGTGCTGATGGACCTGAATCTGCCCGACACCCCCGGCCTGGTGGTTATTGGAGAAGTTACGTCCTATGACGACGCGCCGGCCGTTCTGGTGCTGACGGGCGCGGATGAAGTGGAGAACGTTCTGTGGGCCTTCGCCGCGGGCGCGGCGGGCTATCTGCGCAAGGAGATGGTCGGCGAGGAACTTCTGGTCAGCGCGATTTTCACAGTCGCCTGTGGCGGTGTCTTTCTGGACCCCAAGACCTTTGCCCGGCTGCGAGCCGGGTTCATCGAGACCGGTTAACACACTCCCCCCCCTGCCCCCGCCGGGAACTTTTCCCAAAAAGATTCATTTTTTCCCGCCACAACTACTCCAATTCAACGTATGCTAGTTCCCAGCGCCGATCTCTCGGCGTCAATGCCCGTCCGCATCTATCGTTATCCGTTCCTGTGGAGAACCCAATGAGCCAATCCAGGCGTCTGTTCACTTCCTTAATCCGATTTCTGATCATTGCTGGCCTGCTCTTTCAGCAGATCGCTATTCCGCTGGATGCACTGGCCGCGACCAGACAACCAGCAGCCCGCGCAGCAGCCAGCCTGCTGCGCGGGCAGAATGAGGAGGTGAACGCCTATCTGGAACGGGTTGCCACGGCCCAGCCAGAGCTTTTCCAGCAGGCCGCGATGGCTGCCATCCAGGATGCCTTTAACGGCGCTATCCCGGAGACGGCGGGGGAGCAGGCGATGGAGGAGCAGATCGCCTACTATCTCAACAATGCCGTGGCCCAGGGAGAATTCACGCCCCCACCACCCGCAGGCTCGAACAGTTCGAGCATCGACGGCGACACCTACCGCTGGAATTCGACCCAGACCGATCCGAGTGGATTGGGGGGCAGCGCCTGGCAGATGACAGCCCGGCTCGACGGGGACCCCCAGCTTTTCGCCAAACACTTTGAAGAGATGATGGCGAATGAATCTCTGCCCGCCGCCCTGCCTTCGGACGAGCAGATGGCCGCGCAGGCGAGCAGCGAGAGCGCCTGGGCCAACCCCTTCGTCAATGCAGTTGCGCCGCAGGTTGAGAGGACTGTAATTGAGACGGCTGCGGTCGAGAAAACCCACAAAGCCATCGCCTACACAAGCAAAAGGGAGCGGGTCGATCTCCTGGCTGCCGAGGCATCCCTGCCCCGGTCCGTCACCCCGGCCCAGTCCATCCAGACCCCTAGCCAACAGTTGGCCGCTGCGACCGCGGCTTCACTCACGGCAAGCCAATCTGGCGCATCCGCCCTTGTGCTACCCGCTGTAGCACAAAAGGTGGAAGCGCTCCAGGCCGATCTGGCCGTGACGATGACAGCGCCCATCACAGCCGAGTTCGGCTCGGTGATCACTTATACAGTGACGGTCGTCAATCACGGCCCCAGCCCGGCCAGCGCGGTGCAACTGTCCCAAACCCTGCCCGCCAACGGCGTCTACACCGGGACTGTGGCCGGCTGCACGGGCAGCACAGAGAGCGTGGCCTGTTCTGTGGGAGCGCTCGCCGTCAATGAGAGCCGCGATCTCAATCTCGCCGTGCAGATGAAGGGCAACGATGTGGTCACCAGCACTGTGGAGGTGCGGGACAGCGGCGGCACAGTCGATCCCGGCGGTCTCCCGGCCACAGCCAGCGCGGCCGTCACGGTCACATCCTCCAGCCGCCTGACGATGACCGTCGGCAATGTTGTGATCGCGGCCAACAGTTTCGTCACCGTGACCAATCAGGTGGAAGCATCGGGCGCGGTGGAGATCGGTGCTGTGCAGCCGGACAAAAGCATCGCCTTCCATCTCAAACTCGGCGCGGATGATGCGGTGAACTGGATGGCCGGGCAGGAAGCGGTGAGCGGAGAGGGAACCCTCTCCCAGGTTCTCAAGGATTTCAAACTCTTCGTCGGCCCCTTCGCCCTGGATGCGTCCCAGAAAAATCCGCTGATTGTGCCCGACGCCGCGGCCAAACCGTCTATCAAAGAACTGGGCGGCTTCAGTGTGATTGGCAAGCCGTCGATTGTGGATGTGGCTGTGATCAGCGGCACGGCCTCGGTCTCGGCTACGATTGCCTTTGACCTACCCGGTCTGCCTGTTACCAAGACCGTCAGCATCACCTCCACCCCCGGCATAACTACAACCGAAGTCGTCACCATCAGCGAACGATCCCTCGTCGCGCTGGTCAAGCCCGGCGGCAAAGTCGAAGGAACCATCAAGAAGTTTTCGATGGTCTTCGCTGGCCTGAATATCGAAATCGCCAAAGCTGTGATGACCGATGATGCGATCAAAATCAAGGATGCCGAGTTGACCCTGCCCGACACCTTCGGCGGTCTCACAGGCATCATTTCCGAGATGACCATCAAAGCCAATAGCATCAGTTTTGGCGGGGCCGGGGTGAAGATTCCCTTCCCGGATATTTATCCCGTGGGCAAACCGGTAACGACAACAGCCGCGGCCCTGGCAACCACCCAATTGGTCGCCAGCACCTCCCTGACTCAGACCGGCACAGTGACGCCAACGGTGGCGATTGTCAAAAATTCGGCCACAGTCGGCTATTTTGAGGGGAAATATAGCCTGCAACTGGAAGGAACCCTCCAACTGTGGCTGCCCGGCAACCAGCGCAACATTCCCATTGAATTCAAAATCGACGATTCGGGTCAGCTCGAGGCCAAAATCAAAGAGATCACCCTGAGTCTGGCAGGCCAAGACCTGCTGATGAAGGAGGTTGAACTGAGCAACGATGGCTTGAAGGTCGAGGAAGCCACCCTCACCTTCCAGAGCCAGGTGGACAAGAGCAAAGAAAAGGCGGCCAGGGCACGGCTGATGCGGGCCGAACCCAACGCCGACCCCATGCCGGAGGAAAAGAAAGCCGATAAGAAGCTATCCGTCATTGTCAAGAAGGTTGTCATCGACAAGAACGGCATTGCCATCGGCGGCGTCGGGGTCACCAACTATCTGCCCGACCTCAAAATTGGCAAAACAGCTACCTTCGGCAAACTCGAATTTACCGTGGAAGTGAACGATCCGACCGGCGACGCCTCTCTGGAGTTGGCGTTGAAGGGCGTCCTCAAAATCCACATCGAAGGCAACGAGCAGGAGACAAAGTTCTCGGCCAAGATGGACAAGAAGGGCAAGTTTTCGGGCAAAATCGCAAAGTTGAGCCTGACCATCGCCAAGTCCACCCTGGAGATGAATGAGATCGAGTTCGACGGCAAGGGCTTCCGCACAAAATCGGCTACGCTGACCCTGCCGGAGATTCTGCGCAAGACCGTCGTCACGATCAATCAGGTCGAAGTCAATGAGAAGGGCCTCTCCTTTGGGGATGCCAATGTGGCGATTCCGGTGGAATTCACTATCGGCAAGCCAGATGCAGCCAACAGCCTGACAGTGAAGGGATCCCTGACACTGGTTCTGGCCCAGGATCGCACCTACGGCTTTGCGGTCGAGGGTACTGTCACCATCAAACTGGCTTCCCAGACTGTGGAAGCGGCTGGCGCCCTGCGTATGGACACCTCCGGCGCGGTGCGCGGCTCGGTGGACAGCTTCAAGCTGGTCATCGCCGGTATGGAACTAGCAATCAAATCGGCCACCATCGAAGGCAGCACGCTGAAGGCCAACGAAGCCACCCTCTCGATTCCCAAGGAGTGGGGCGGTCTCTCGGCAACGGTCTATCAGATCGAAGTCGGGGAAAACGGCTTTTCTATGGGCGGTGGTTCTTTCAAACTGCCCGAAATCTCTGTGGGCGATATGAAGCTCAGCCTGGAAGGCACCCTGAAGAAAGAGGGCGACGGTTACGTCATCGGCGCGGGTGGCAGCCTGAAGATGCCCAACGTGGGCGGCGCCGGCTGTAGCGGTCTGGGTGTGGCCGTGGAAATCTCCACGGGCAGCAACCAGGCAATGGTTATGCGCATCGAGCCTCTCAGCGCCGAGCAGGCCGATGGCTTCCAACTGCGCAAGGTGAGTGTATCGCTCCAATGCACGATTCCCTTGGGTGCCAGCGGCTTTGATCTGACTTCTGTCTCCGGCACAGTGACCCTCTCCGACAACGTCACCAAAATCGAAATCAAAGTGACGATGGAGAGCAAGCTGCGGGTTGGCCCCTTCAATGCCCTGACCGCCGATGGGAATATGAGCATTGAGTCTGTCAAGCAGCCCCGGAAGTTCGAGATCGGCATCGGCGCTTCTATGAAGGTCTTCTCGATGTTCCAGGCGGCCCAGGCCAAGGCACTCATGCGCTTCAGCGATGGCGATGTGCCCTTCCTCTTCAAGGCCGAGATGAACATCGACGCGGTGATTGCCAAGGGCGAGATCAAACTCAACGCCTGGACCAAAGACGGCAGCTTCCACCTGACTGGCCGCATCTTCGGCGAGGTGGGTGTGCGCCAGGGCGCGTTGGGAAACAGTTGCTTTACCCTCTACCAGCCCTACTACAACTCCTGGCGCGACTGGGGCGTCCGACGGCTGGAAGTGTGCGTACCCATCCCGCCCAAGGACCTCTTCTTCGGTGCTACGATGGAGTTTGGCGAATTCCAGCGCGACGGCGGAACAGCCTGGGGCTTCAAGGCTGGCGTCTCTTTCCTGGGCAAGACCTATGGCATCTACGTGGATACGTCTGGCCGCTTCAATCTGGGCAATGTAGACCAGTACAGACTGGTCGATGCGCCAAGTCTGCGCCGGGCGCGGGAGGTACACGCAATGGTGGCCTCTGGCCGTATGGCGCGGGCCGCGCTCAGCCCAGCGGATATGGACCTGCTCGATTCCTATCACTTTGTCGATGATCAGGTGATTATCGACGTGGCAACCCTGACCCGCCCCGGCGACCTGGGCGTCACCATTCTGCGTTCGTCAGAAGACTCAGACGTAGTCATCACACTCATACGCCCGGATGGCCTCGGCATCACAGGGGTCAATCCGCCCGGCAACGTCACCTTCCGCGAAGAGATGGTCAGCTACGACAATGTGACTGACCCGGCAACCGGCAATCCCATCGACCAGACGGGTCTTCGCCCCACCGTCCAGACCTTTATGAATGTCACCAATGCGGACCTGGGCAACTGGCGTATTCAGTTGAACCGGGAGCCGACCTACGACTTCATCATCAATGTGGACGGCACAGTCTACGGCCCGCCGGTGGAGAAGCTCTCCATCGCCGGTCAGGAGACCCTGGACAATCGGGTCGATCTGACCTGGACCCAGGCCGCGGAGATCACCAGTACGGTCTCGATCTTCGCCACCACCGACACAATTACTACCACCGCCAGCTACACGTCAACCCAACTGACAACCGACGCCAACGGCATCCAGGCGGCCCAGGTACTCACCACCGACCTGGGCACTGTTACCCAGTTCGGCGGCTCCTATGTGGGTTCCTACAGTTATCTGCCCGGCAAGCAGACGATAACCGAGGCGGTCGATCTCTCCTTCCTGCGCAGCGGAACGTACAGTCTGTGGCTGGAAGTGGACGACGGCCAGAACCCGCCCACCCGGCGCTACTTCCCCGGCACGGCGACTGTCTGGCACGATTGGCAGGAAAAATGGCAGGCCAATGTGGCGGTGACGCCGCAGCTGGGCGGGCTGACTGTGGCCTGGGGCGAACATCCCAACCCGGATGTGGACGGCTATGAGATCGAATTGACCAGCGTCGGCAACAACAGCGATCCGGACATCTTCTCCCTCGCAGTCGGCCAGGCTTTCTCCCAGACCCTCACCGGTCTGTCGGCCCGGCAGACCTACTCTGTGACCGTCGTTGCCTACGACACGGGCACCGACCGCACATCCGTCTCCGAAGCGGTCAGCGCTCGGCCCCTGGAAGCGCCATTCACCTTCACGGCCACGCCTGGCGCGGTGACGGTCAACGGCGGCAGCCCAACCAATGTAGGGTTACAGATCGCTTCGACGGTCAATCCCTACCCTAATTCGGTCTTCCTGGACCTAGTGGACCTGCCCGACGGCATCGACCTGGCCCTGACCACCGATATCGTCACACCGACGGTAACGGGCGTCCAGGCCGGACTGACCATCACCCCGACGGAGACCCTGCCCGACGGCGTCTATACGATTACCGTAGAAGCATCCGCCAACGGGGATGTGAAGACGGTGCGGATTCCTGTCACTGTGCAGGAGCCTGCCTTCACCCTGCAAGCCAGCAGCAGCGCCCTGACTATCTTTGACAGCGGCAGCGCCAGCGTGGATATCAGCGCCCTCTACCAGTTCGGTGAGATGGATGTGATCGACATCGCTCTGGAAACGTTGCCCGCGGGCCTGGACTGGGCCTTCGACAATCCCAGCTTTGCCCCAGGCGGCAAAGCCACACTCACCCTGACCGACACCGGCTATCTCGCCTTCGGTAACTACAGTGTCACAATCGTCGGCACGGATTATGAACACGACCAGACGCTTATCCTGCCTCTGACTGTCGCCGGTTTTGAGATATTCTCAGACTGGAACAGTTGGGCAGCCCTGAATAGCGAAGAGGTCGCCTACGCAGTGACGCTGGACGGCGCGGCCTGGCCGGATGGGGTAAGCTTCGCCTTCGATCCCGCCTCTCTGGGGGACCGCTTCAGCGCCGAACTGTCGGCTGACACGGCCAATGTCCCGGCCACCGTCACCGCTTTTGTGACAGCCCTGGCCGACACGCCACCGGGGGTCTACGAGCTGCTGCTCCACGCCACCAGCCGGGGCGTCGCCAAGACAGTGCCCCTCTATCTGACTGTGGCCGACGACGAGAACGCCACCGATCTGCAAATGGGCTACAGCGCTACGCCGGCGGATAATGTCGTCATCGCCGGTGAGAGCTACAGCTACACCCTGGCCCCCCGCAACATCAGCGCCGTCCCCGCAGTGGATGTCTCCGTAGCGGAGACGACCTTCGGAGGGGACTATCTGAGTCTGGTGGACGGCGCAGGCTGTGCCGTGAACGACACCGGCGACCAGATAGACCTGCTCTGCGATCTGAATGACATCCCCGTGGGCAACGCGGGCGGTTCAACTGTCATCACCTGGCAGGTGGACGCGGACGCGCCCGACGGCGAGCTGCTCACCCACCAGAGCGATGTGCTGGCCGACGGGACAACCAACACGGAAACATCCACCCTGGACAATCTGGCCGAACTCGCCCTGACTGTGGCGCGGCTGGCCGACCTGACCCTGCAAGCCCAGGCAAGCCCGGAGCTGGCTGGGGAATCTCTGACCTACACGGCCACTGTCACCAACGACGGGCCATCCTATGCGGACGAAGTGGCGGTGGAGATCTTCCTGCCCGTAGGGGTCAGCCTGGAATCGACAGCGCCGGGCTGTGCGCAGAACGGCGAACTCGTCACCTGTGGGGCTGGCGGACTGGCCCCCAACGCGAGCGCGGTGACGACTATCACCGTTCGCATCGAACCCGACCAGCGGGATGGGCTGGAAGCGCTCATCTTCGCCAGCAGTGGGTCGGACGATCCGGACTACGACAACAATTATGACTTCGTACTCTCCAAAGTGGACGCTTTCGCCGAGTTGGCTGTCAGCATCACACCGGAGCGCACAAGCGCCACCGAGGGCGATACCGTCGGCTACACCGTCGTTGTCGCCAACACCGGGCCGTCCCAGGCCACGAATGTGGATGTGGCGCTGATCATTCCCGATACTGTGGACATCCTGGAGTTCCGGGTGGGGGATGTGGAAAGCAGCGCGGACGAACTGGTCATCGACGCCGGGAGGAGCCTGACCCTGACCGTCGCGGCCCTCTTCCTGGAGGACAGCGCAGGGCAGCCTGTGCAGATCGGCGTGGAGGTCGACGCCGTCGAAGCCGACTTCGCCCAGAGCAGCGATCAGAGCCTGACTGTGGCGAATGCCAACCCGACTGCCGTGCTGAGTGGCACGCTGATTGTCAACGAAGGGGAGTGGGGGGTGCTGACTGTCGCAGTGAGCGACCGGGGCGGCGACTTCGACCTGCTGACAGTGGAATGGGACCTGGACAACGACGGCCAATTCGACGACGGCAGCAGTGCCAGAGTCATCTTCGACGCCCGTTCCATCGACGGCCCGGCCACCCGCCCGATTGCAGTCCGTGTACGGGATGACGACGGCGGCCAAGTGATTGTCAACGGGACTGTCACCATCCAGAATGTGGCCCCGGTGGTAGATGCAGGCCCGGACCAGTTCCGCCCCTTCGACGCCGCGTTCCTTCTCGACTACGAGTTCGTGGATACATCGCCGAGCGATTCGCCCACGGCACGGGTCGATTGGGGAGATGGCACTGTGGACAACCTGCCCCTGGCGGCCCGCAGCGGCACGGCCCAGGTCAGCCACACCTATCACAAAGTGGGCAAGTTCGCTGTCAATCTCTGTGTAAACGACAACAGCGGCGGCGAAGGCTGTGACCAGATCATCGCCCAGGCTGCCTGTCGGGAAAATGGGCTGACCGCGCAGATCAGCACAGCGGGCAAAGAGATTGTCGTCAATCTGAAGAACGCCAGCGGCACTGTGGCGATTCCCGCCGGGCTGCCGCTGACCCTCTACAACGGGACAAGCGCGCTACAAACCTTTAGCCTGGCCCAGCAACTGGCCGTCGGTGCAAGCCAATCGTTCGGCTATACCTGGCCCAACGGTGCGCCCTTCAGCTATACAGCCCGGCTGGCTATCGATGATAACGGCCAGGGGGTCAAGACAACGAAGCTCTGTTCGGGCAGCGTCGAGAAGAGCGTCGTTTCTTTCCTGATGTTCCTGCCGGTCATCAGCAACAATGCTTCGGCTTCGGCAACCTCCGACTAGGAATAGAGCAGCCCACGGGTGGTAGGGGACGGGAGACGGGGAGGTTATCCCCGTCTCCCATCCCCTACCACCCATACTGCTCCGGCCCCCAACTGCGGGTGCGCAGAGCCTGCTCTGCGGTGATGAGCGTGCGGTCGGGCAGGTCGTCGTAGAGGATGACGCCCGGCCCGACGACGGAGTAGACCCCTGTGCGGCGGCCCGGCATAATAATGGCGTTGACGCCCGTGCGGCTGAAGTCGCCGAAATAGGCCAGATTGGCCCCGGCGGTCGGCACTTCCGCCCGGCCCTGCACCCGCCACACAGTCTCCCGGTCGTCGAAGCGCAGATTGCCGCAGACCGTCGCCGCGCCAAAATCCACCGCCTGGCCCACTACCCCGGCAATCTCGCAGTAGTGATAGCAGTAGACTTTTTCCAACGCCACGCCGCTGAACTCGGCGCCGTGGCTGTAGACGCCCCGGCTGCCCAGGCTGCTGTGACCGCCAATTTGGCAGTAGTGGCGCACGGCTGTCTCCCCGCCCACCACCACCGGCCCCTCCAAAATCGCCCCGTTTGTCACGCTGGCCCCGGCTCCCAGCCAGAGGTCGCCCTCCACCACCACCCGGTTGCCGATGACCGCATTCTCGCCCAACACCAGCCGCCCGGAAATCTCCGCGCCCTCGTGGACTCTGGCCGTGGGGTGGATGCGGTTACCCTCCAACTCCAGCGAGAGCCGGTTGATGACCTGCCGGTTGGCCTGCAAAATGTGCCAGGGCTTGTCCACATCCACAAAATAGCCGACGGTCTCCACCGCGGCCACAGGCTGCCCCTCGTCGATCATCGCCTGTACCGATTGGGCAATCTCGGCCTCCAACGGCGGCATACCCCCTACTGGCACGCGGTCCATCACGCCGGAGTTGTCGCGCAGGTAATCCAGGGCCTCGGCCCGCAGGGCAAAGACGCCGCAGAGCCGGTGGCGACCGTCCCGGCTGTGGCCCTCTACCCCGGCCAGCCGCCCCCCTGTGGGAAAAGCCGTCAGCCAGTCCTGGGGGGCTTCGTCACCCAGGGGCTGAATGAGCGCGGCGGCCAGGGGGCGTTCTTCTGCAAAGCGGGTGAGAAGTGCGGAGAGATTGGCCGGGTCGGTGGCGATATCGCCGGGCAGGATGAGCAGATCGCCGTCGATGTCCGCGGCGGCGTGGAGCGCGGCGTCGGCGGTGCCTGCGGGCTGGGGTTGGCGCACAAAGCGGATATCCCCCGCCACACCGCGCAGGGCAGCGCGCACGCTGCCTTCTCCCGGGCCCACCACAACTACAACCGGGTCAATGCCCAGCCAGATCAGATCGTCTACCAGGCGGCGGATGAGAGGCGTGTTGGCAATGGGAAAGGCGGCTTTGTTGCGCACGACGCTGTAGGGCCAGAAGCGTTTGCCTGACCCGGCGGCGAGAATGAGAGCGGTGAGTCGGCTGGGTTGAGTCATACTGCGTCACCCTGTGCTGTTGTGATATACTTTGGATATGTTTGGTTGTACGTGAGATGAAAGGCACTTTAATCGATGAAATCACCTGCAAACACAGGAGAAACGGCTGCACTCGCATCTGCATTGATAGAGCACGACATACCTTATTTACGTGTGCCTGTGGCATCGACTTCCGGTAAAACCGGCGAGAGCGTACCACCCGCTACGCTGATCCACGCATTGGCACAATCAACAGATGCTCGTGGAAACGAGGCGCTGATCCCCCTCTTTCTGCGTCATCCCGAATATCATCACTTTGTGCCAGCCATAGTATGCGCGCTTGATACACGCTCGGAACAAACCCTGCGTCACTTTTATACAGCCGCAGTCTATTTGCAACATTTGTGGCACGGCAGCCTGACCCTCTATCTGGGAGCATTTGCAGAGTTGCCCGATTATTTTGGAGAGAACGATTTTGGACTGCCCTCACCCCAGGCACATTGGGGCGAAGTGGGTCTCCGGCAATTGGCAGCGCGCTTTGGGAAGGAGACGGGGGTCGATTGGCTGACGGTCTATGAATCTGCCATCGCCCGTTTCTTTGCGCAACAACAGCTACAATCGACGGGCAAGCCCTGATGGATGAAATCACAGGCCACGAACTGACTGGGTTCCTCAACCAACTGGCGCGCTGCTATCGACACGGCGGACGGCTCTATTTGGTGGGCGGATCTTCCCTCCTATTGGCCGCCAGCAAGACAAGCACGCTGGACGTTGACATCAAAATCGAGACGACACCCGAACACTACGGCGAATTCATTCGCTGTCTGCGCCAGGTCAGCCGCCAGTTGCAGATACCAGTCGAAGAAGCGTCACCAGACCAGTTCATCCCTTTGCCTCCTGGCTATGCAGAACGTCATCGCTTCATCGGTCGCTATGGCTCTCTGGATGTCTTCCACTTCGACTTCTACTCGATGGCGCTGAGTAAAATCCACCGGGGCAACGAAAAGGATTTTGCTGATGTCACGGCGATGATTTCCCAGAATCTCATCGAGTTGGCGCGCCTGCGCAGCCATTTTGAGATTATTTTGCCGCAGGTAGCGTCCTTTAGTCTGCGCTCCAGTCCAGAAGATTTCGCGGCGAAGTTCGATCTTCTGGAGAAGCGTCTGTCAGTACGTCCCCGTTAAATGAGGGGGGGCAGTAATGGGTTGGTTTATCAGACGCTCCCCACTTGCAGTGCTACGTAAAAACCGGCGGGCGGCGGTCGCCGATGCGGGTGGCCTGCTCGAAGGCATAGGCCAGTTGCAGAACGCCGAAATCGTCCTGGTGGCGGCCCACAATCTGCACACCCACGGGCAACCCCTCTGGAGTGAAGCCACAGGGAACGGAGATGGCTGGGTGGCCGGTGACAGTAATGTAGTAACAGGATTTCATCCAGTCGATGTACGTCTCCATTGCCACCACACCCGCGCCCGTGTCGATTTCGGTGATGTATTCTTGCTCCACCGGGAAGGGAGGGACCTGATTGACGGGCAGAATCAGAAACTCGTACTCCTGCATAAAGTCGTGCATACGCAAAAAGAGTTCCGTGCGCTTCTGCTCGGCCCGGCCAATCTGTGCGCCGGTGAGCCGTTCGCCCTCTTCGATATTCCAGACAACCGTATCCTTCATCTCCGCCCGTCGGGTCTTCATCAATTCTGCATAGCCCAAGTGAAAACGCCAGGCTCGCCAGACTTTGAAGGCTTCGTCCGCGCCGCTGTAGTCGGGGGTGGCTTCGTCCACATCACAGCCCAGGTTGGCAAAGAGGGATAGCTTGCCGGCAATGGCCGCGGTCACCCGGGGGTCCACCGGCAGATCGCCCAGATTCGGGCTGTAGGCGATGCGTGTACCCGAGAAATCCCGTTCCAACGGGCGGCTGAAGAGGCTGCCCGGTTCGGTGATGGCGATGGGGCAGCGGGGGTCGGGTCCTGCCATCACCGACAGTTGCAGGGCCACATCCTGCACAGTGCGGGCCATCGGCCCCTGCAATGAAATGCCAAACCAGCCCGCTTGGCTGGGCACGACAGGCACCCGTCCCGGCGAGGGGCGGAAGCCGACGACGTTGCAGAAGTTGGCCGGGTTGCGCAGGGAGCCGCCCATATCGCTGCCGTCAGCCAGGGGCGTCATCCCGCAGGCCAGGGCCACAGCCTGACCGCCGCTGCTGCCGCCGCAGGTTTTGGTCAGATCGTAGGGGTTGCGGGTGACACCGAAAACTTTGTTGAAGGATTGGGAACCCGCACCAAACTCCGGCACATTCGTCTTGCCCAGGGGAATGGCCCCGGCCCGGTGCGCCCGTTCGATGAGCAGGCTGCTGCGGGCGGGCACATTGTCCCGGAAGATGGGGGAGCCGTAGGTGGTGCGGATGCCCGCGGTCTCATTCGTGTCCTTGTGCAGCATCGGCAGGCCGTGGAGCGGGCCGACTTCCTCGCCCCGAGCCAGGGCAGTGTCGGCCTCCCGGGCCTGGGCCAGTGCCTGTTCGGGCAGAAAAGTGACGACGGCGTTCAGGGCCGGGTTCACCCGCTCGATCTGGGCGATGTGGGCCTCCATCACCTCCACCGCCGAGAGTTCCCGTTCCCGGATACGCCGGGCCAGTTCGGTGGCGGGGAGAAAACAGATGTCGGACATAAGGGGTCTCCTGTCTATTGCGTATTGCGTGCTGCGTATTTGGTAAGGTTGCGTAGCCACAGGCTGCCGTCTACCCTTCGACAAGCTCAGGGCACCGCTCAACCGGCGCTAGTATCGCGTCGAACCGCGCTTCGTCGATGTTGCCGCCGCAGATGACGACGGCGACGGTCTGTCCGGCGAAACGCTGGCCGGATTGGAGCAGCGCGGCCACGGCCACGCCCGCCGCGCCTTCGATGACTTCGCCGCTCTCCCGATAAATCAGCCGCATAGCTGCGGCAATCTCGCCTTCGTTGACGGTCAGCCACTCGTCCACCACCCGGCGGCAGATGTCAAAAGTGATGGCGTCGGGTTCAATGCCCCCGGCAGTGCCGTCGGAGAGGGTGGGTAGACCCTCCATCTCCACAATGCGCCCGGCCCGCACGGATTCCAGCATCACCGCTGAGTTCCGGGGCAGGCAGCCGGTGACCTGAACCCCTGGCCGCGCAGTCGAAAATCCGTGACTATCCGTTTCAATCCGTGCCAATCCGTGTTCTTCATTCAAGTAGCTCCCAATCCCGCCGATCAGCCCGCCACCGCCCACAGCCACGAAGACCGCATCCAGCCCGGGCTGCTGGCGGAGCATCTCGACGGCCACTGTTCCCTGTCCGGCGACGATCTCCGGGTCGTTGTAGGGGGAGACGAAGACCCGTCCGGTCTCGTCGGCGGTGCGCCGGGCGGTGGTCTCGGCGTTGACCGCATCGCCGGGGACAAAGCACAGTTCCACATCGAAATTGCGCAGCTTTGCCACTTTGCGCGGGGAGGCGTCCTCCGGCATAAAAATCGTGGCGGCAATCCCCAGTTTGGATGCGGCGTGAGCCACAGCCAGCCCGTGATTTCCCGTAGAGGCGGTGACGACCCCTCGTTCCCCAGAGGAAAGGCCGAGCAGTTTGTTCGTCGCGCCCCGCAATTTGAAAGAGCCGGTCGTCTGCCGGTTTTCCAGTTTGAGAAAGACCACTGCGCCGGTGCGTTCTGACAGTAGCGGCGACGGAAGCAGCGGCGTCTCGACGATATGCGGGCGAATACGCTCGGCGGCGGAGAGGAGAGAACGCGGATCGAGCGGCGGTGTCCTGAGCCTGCCGAAGGGAAGGGAGGGATTCACGCGGATTTTTCCTGGAAAGTCTGTAGCACCCGTTGGGCCTGGCCGATGTGCAGTTGGTCGTGGTAGACGAGGATTTTCAGGCAGTCGCCCAGATTGAAACGCACGAACTTTTCGATGGGAACGGTTGTGGCGCGCAGGTCGAGGGAGGCCACCGCGTCCAGCGTTGCCAGCAATCCCTCCTGTTTCGCCAGATAGCGGTGCAGCACATCCCGGCCCAGGTTGTCGGCCCCGGGTGTGATAGCCGGCACGGTGGGGAAGCTGTATTTGGGGTTGAAGGAGAAGTGCATATAAATCCGTCCCCAGAAGGAGGGGGCGTAGCTGTCCGCGGCTGGAAGGGCGGGGCGACGCTGAGCCAATCCATCAGCCACTTTGGGCGCGTAGTAGTCGTGGGTCAGGTTCAGGTGATCGAAGCATTGGAGGATATTCCACTCGCCCGGCCTGGGTCGCCAGGTCAATTGGGTGTCGTCCAGTTCCAGAAAGACGCTCTGCACCTCAGCGGCGTGCTGGTGGATGTGGGAGCGCAGGCCGGTTAGAAAGTCGGTTTTGGGGGTCATTGGAGGTTATTTCAACGAGTGATTATTTTTCTCACAATTACGAAAATGGAGTCATCACAGGTCCCAAATAGTCTGCAATACGCACTTCATCATTGATTGCACACTTATCCGGGTCCCAAATAACTTGAGTTTAGACCCGTCCGAAGAGAGAAAAAGCAGCTCGAGGGCAGGCTGAAACAAGCAAAGACGAGAAAGCTTTGCGAGAGAGCAGGCTAG
>JAANMX010002445.1_pt1 | contig 18390 bp, 16 predicted proteins | sample 7279681 | NCBI WGS metagenome assembly JAANMX01 (sample SAMN14094542, study PRJNA606508) | bioreactor metagenome | isolation source: A lab-scale SPAN reactor treating ammonium-rich wastewater day 351 | place: Ireland: Galway | collected 2018-01-01
TCCGAAGAAATAAGTATCCACGTTTTCACTTGGCACTCGACTGGAACCTTCCTGTTACAGCCCAGAACGAGGTCATTAATTTTTCGGAACAGCCTAAGTGCCGGGGACCTTTCTTCCCCCGTGGCGCAACCTGTGGTATGAAGAATTTTCTTGCAGCGGGAGGACGTGCGACAATTGCTACGCACTACATAACCCGTGAAAATAGACCTTTTCTCCCCACTCTGGTAGACTGACACTTATCGTTTATCCATTTTTTGTGCGGCCAGTTTATGAACGAAAAATCAATCGGGAAAAAATTACAAGGACAGGTCGCGCTGGTCACCGGTAGTGGTCGGGGCATCGGTGCCGCGGCCGCAGAGTTGCTGGCCCAGGCCGGCGCGTCTCTCGTTTTGACGGCGCGCAGCGAGGACGAGATCGATGCCGTCGCCAAGCGCATCCGTAAGGCGGGGGGCAAGGCCATCGCCGTCCCCTGCGATGTGAGCGATTTTGGGCAGATCGAGGAAGTGATCGAGGCTGCTCTGACCCAATACGACCGGATGGATATTCTGGTCAATAACGCCGCGCTGGTCTGGCCGCTGGAAGAAGTGGCCGAATCGGACCCGGACGAGTGGGCGTATAACATCCACGTCAATCTGGTGGGGCCGTACAATCTGGCCCGCAATGTGCTGCCGCTGATGCTCGACCAGGGCTACGGGCGCATCCTCAACATCACCAGCGGCGCGGCCAAAGGCGGCTTTGTGGGGATGAGCGCCTACAGCGCAGCCAAAGCCGGGCTGGACGCCTTCACCCGCAGCCTGGCGGCAGAGATGGCTGGTACAGGGGTGATGGTCAACGGGCTGAACCCGGGCACTGTGGACACAGAAATGCAGGCGGATTTGCGCAGTGTGGATACGGAAGGCACGAAGATCGATCTGAGCTATTTTCACACCGCCTACGAGAGCGGCAAACTCGGCCTGTCCAGCGATACGGCCAAACAGATCTACTGGCTGGTCGGCCCCTGGGGGCGCAATGAAACGGGGAAAATTTTCAGCGCGGGGGACCCGGAATGGCGGGCGCAGGTGGAGAGGGATGTTGCGTAGACGCCATAAACGGATACGCCACATATTTATCGAGGCGTAAAACGTATTTATCGAGGCGTGAAACGTAAAACGTGAGATCGTTCGGATCTGTTCACGCGTCACGCATCACGTTTCTCATAGCACAAAAGTTGCACACTTACAGTCACTTACTTCAAGCTTCGGAGGCATAACCCCAATGGCATACAAGCACATTACCGTCCCCAGCGGCGGCGAGAAGATCACAATTGTGGATGGTGTTTTGCAGGTTCCCAACAACCCGATTGTCGCTTTTATCGAGGGCGACGGCACGGGCGTGGACATCTGGGCGGCCAGCCAGCCGGTGTTGGATGCGGCGGTGGAGAAGGCCTACGGCGGCAAGCGCAAAATTGCGTGGATGGAAGTCTATGCCGGGGACAAGGCCAACGAAGTCTACGGCGAAGTTGTCTGGCTGCCCCAGGAGACACTGGACGCCATCGACGAATATCTGGTCGCCATCAAAGGCCCCCTGACCACACCGGTCGGCGGTGGCATCCGCAGCATTAACGTAGCCCTGCGCCAGCGGCTGGACCTCTACGCCTGTGTGCGCCCGGTCCAGTATTTCAGCGGCGTGCCCAGCCCGGTCAAGCAGCCCGAACTGGTGGATATGGTTATCTTCCGGGAGAATACGGAAGACATCTACGCCGGTATCGAATTTGAAGAGGGCACGGCCGACACGGCGAAGTTCAAGCAACTCTTCTCCGAAGCCTTCCCCGACCGTTACAGCAAAGTGCGCTTCCCGGACACCGCCGGTTTCGGCATCAAACCCGTGAGCCAGGAAGGCACGGCCCGGCTGGTGCGCTCGGCTATTCGCTACGCGCTGGAGAACAACCGCAAGAACCTGACCCTTGTGCATAAGGGCAACATTATGAAGTATACCGAAGGCGCGTTTATGAACTGGGGCTACGAAGTGGCTGCCGCAGAGTTCGGCGGTAAGCCCCTGGACGGCGGCCCCTGGCACGTCCTGCCCAACGGTCTGATCATCAAAGATGTGATTGCCGACGCGATGTTGCAGCAGATTCTTACCCGCCCGGCAGAGTACGACGTGCTGGCCACCCTGAATCTGAACGGCGATTACATCAGCGACGCCCTGGCCGCACAGGTGGGCGGCATCGGCATTGCGCCGGGGGCCAACATCAACTACGAGACGGGCCGGGCTATCTTCGAGGCCACCCACGGCACTGCCCCCAAATATGCGGGCCAGGACAAAGTGAACCCCTCGTCGGTCATCCTCAGCGGCGAAATGATGCTGCGGCATATGGGCTGGACCGAAGCCGCCGATCTGATTCTGGCCGCCACCAGCAAGGCCATCACCCAGAAGCGGGTCACCTACGACTTCGAGCGGCTGATGACCGGCGCCACACTGCTCAAATGCAGCGAGTTTGGCCAGGCACTGATCGAGAATATGTAATCTGTAACGCAAACTATCAGTTTGCGCTCGCGAAACGTGAAACGTGAGATCGCCCGAATCCTCTCACGCTTCACGTTTCACGTTTTCATCCACAAAAGCAATGGCGCTGAATCACCCGTGACACCCACTCCCTTCGACCCCCTCCTCGCCAACCGTCCGCTGGCTATACCCCTCTACGGCGGCTATTACCCGGACCTGATCGCGCCAGGCACCGTCACTTTTGTGATGTACGCGCCCTTCAAACCCTTTGTCAGTCTGGTGGGTGACTTCAACGACTGGAATGGCCGGGCCAATCTGATGGTGACAAACGGTGCAGGTCTCTGGTGGACGACTCTGCCCCACCCCGGCCCTACCCGCTACGGCTTCTATGTGGCCGTGGACGACCAGTCCCACGCCTGGGTGGCTGATCCCTATGCCACGGAAATTCGCTGGGAGGAAACTGGCCCCTGGGCCTGGCTGGCGGACGAAGATACCCTGCGCCTCCGCCAATCCTTCCCCTGGACGGACGCTGGGTGGAGCACGCCGCGCTTGGCGGACCTGGTCATCTACGAGCTGGGCGTGCGGGATTTTGCCGGGCGCTGGCAGAACAATCGTCCGGAATATGGCACCTTCAGCGGTGTGGAGTCCAAACTGGACTATCTGGCCGATCTGGGCGTCAACGCCGTCGAACTTATGCCCATCCAGCAATTCCCCGGCCAGTCCAGTTGGGGCTACAATCCCGTCTTCTACTTCGCCCCGGCCCAGGTCTACGGCACGCCGGAGGATTGCAAGCGGCTGGTGGATGCTTGCCACAAACGGGGGCTGGCGGTGATTCTGGATGTGGTCCTCAATCACGCCTGGGGAGATCACCCCTATTACCAGATATACCCCCCGCTTTATGGACCAAAGGGCGAAAAATTGGATGATCTCAATCCTTTCTTTCATCAGACGCCGCCGGCTGTGAATATGTGGGGTGGGGTGGATTGGGATCACTTCGTGCCGGAGACTACCCGCTACTTCCAGTCGATGATGGGCCACTGGCTGCGGGAATATCACATCGACGGTTTCCGCTTTGATTGGGTGGGCGGGGTGGACTACGACAGCCGGGAGCCGATGCAGCCGGGTTTCAATCCCTGGCACGGCATCACCGCTGCTTGCTGGGCCGCACGCCAGGCTAAACCGGATGTGATTCTCGTCGGCGAGTATTGGCCGATTGATGGCACACACCCGGACAAGACCGGGGCCAAACTGGTGGCCGAGACGGAGATGGACGCGGTTTGGAATGGCGAGTTTCATCACACGCTGGAAGCTGTGCTAAAGCAGGGCTGGGAATGGGAGAAGAAAGATATTTGGCGGGCCATCGGTGGCTATCGGGAACAGGGGTTTGCGCAGGCTGAACAGGTGATCAACTACACGGCCAGCCACGACGAGGTGCGCCCGGTGCATGAAATTCTCTATTACGCCCGGCGGCACATTCAGAAGCCGAACGGCTATTCCTGGCTGGAAGTGGCCCTGGACAAAGCGCTGATAGGATTGATTGTCCTCTTCAGCGCGCCGGGTGTGCCGATGCTCTACGCCGGTCAGGAGTTTGGCGAAGACACGCCCCGCACTGTCGACTTTCTACCCCTCGACTGGTCCAAACTGGAAAGACCTCTCCATCGCCAGCACTGGGAGTCTGTACGGCGGCTGGTCCACGCCCGATGCGCCAGCCCGGCCCTGCGCGGGGAGCATATGGAATTTTTCGCTGATGATTTTGCCCAAACAAATCTCGTCCGCTATCAGCGTTGGGATGAGAATGGTTCTGTGGCACTCGTCGCGTTGAACTTTGGCAGCGAAACCCGGCAGACATCTCTTGACTTTCCTGCCGGGGGGCGCTGGCGGGAAGTGGTCAGCGACCGGACGGAGCAGATCGGCAGCGGACCGCACTATTTTTCTCTCTCGCCCTGGCAGGGGCGGCTGTACCTGTTGGATGCGTAGAACGCACGCCGGTTGGAAACCGGCGGTCCTATTCCGCCCCAATTCTGGGACTTCTCCTCCTCGGAACTTTTGATCACCTGATTCTGGGATGTATACTCATCCCTACGCACGCCTTCCGTCCAGGTCAAAGCCCTCGCGCTGCCCTGCCCTGAAAAAGGCCTGTATACACGGATAAAAGAGAACACGGATTAATAGAATCTGTGTTTCTTCCGATCCGTGTATACAAAATTTCGTCCCCAGTGGCGCAACCCGCCGCATGGAGAACTTTTGTAGAGATGTGGAGTACCTTCTGCTATGAGTACCCAAAACAGCACCCAATCGATGAAAGTTGTGATCGTCGCCAAGACCCGTCAAGGCGGCGGGGCCGGTGTGGACGCGCTCACCTTTGGCGGCCGCAGCGTGCGTCTGCTCCATCCGAACCCCGCTGGGGACCCCAACCCCAATAGGGAGTACGAGGTGGGCGATGTGTGGGAGATCACCTGGCAGCCCAGGGATGAGCGCCCTTTGCCCCACAGCGAAGATGTCACCGTTCTGCAGAAGCGGCGGCTGGCCCCCATCGACGATCTTTATACTTTTGTCCACTATCATCTTTCGCCCCAGACCGGCAGTACAGAGGCACTGTACGACGGGCTGCTCCAGACGACAAAGGAGGGCGCGCTCTATATCGCCGAACGCACGGGCGTGCCGGCGTACAGCACTACCTTTTGGGTGGCGGACCGGCCTTTGACACAGGAAGTTGGTTCCAAGCGGCTCTACTATCGCTATCCGACGGAGGAGGGCGGGCAGACCCTCGCCTTTGTGGGATTTCGGGAGCCGCTGGAAGTGATTCCCGCGGGCACGCTGCTGCGGCTCTCTTTGGCCCACTGGCAGACCGATGAGTCGCCCGGTGGCGAGCTGCGCTGTCATCTCCAGCTCTCCGGCTGGATTTTGCCCGGCGCGACGGAGAGTTTTTACTCCGACGATTGGCTACATTCCCAGCCCGTGGATTCTGCACCGGAAGCTCCCCGCGCCGTGCCTTCGATCCCGCCGCCGCCCGCGGTCTCCCTGCCCCCCACCCTGGATTCGGCCCGCAGCCTGCTCAAACAGGTCTTCGGCTACGACGATTTCCGCCCTCTCCAGGCCGAGGTGATGGGCAATGTGCTGGGCCGTCGGGACACCCTGGCGATTATGCCCACGGGCAGCGGCAAGTCTCTCTGCTATCAGATTCCCGGCCTGATCTTCCCCGGCCTGACGGTCGTCGTCTCACCCCTGATTTCTCTGATGCAGGACCAGGTGGAGGCTTTGCGGGATTCGGATGTGGCCGCGGCCTATCTCAACAGCAGCCTGGCTCGCCACGAATACGATTTTGTCGTGGAGCAGATACGCCAGGGCCGGGTCAAATTGCTCTACGTGGCCCCGGAAACCCTGCTCCTGCCCGCCACTCTGGGGCTGCTGGACGCCTGTCGGGTGGACTGCCTGACTATCGACGAGGCCCACTGTATCTCCCAGTGGGGTCACGACTTCCGCCCGGAGTATCGCCAGATTATCGACGTGCGCCGCCGTCTGCCCGGTGCGGTCTGCATCGCCGTCACCGCCACGGCCACCCCCCGGGTCCAGGCCGACATCAAAGAGAGCCTGGGCTTTGGCGAGTCCGACACCTTTCTCGCCAGCTTTGACCGCCCCAACCTTTTCCTCGGCGTGCAGCCCCGGCAGGACGGGCCGGGCCAGGTTCTCTCCTTTATCGAAGATCACAAAGAGCAGTCGGGGATCGTCTACTGTTCCACCCGCAAGGAGGTGGACAGCCTGACCACTCTGTTGCAGCGGCGGGGCGTCTCGGCGCTCCCCTATCACGCGGGGCTGGAAAGCCAGACCCGTGCCCAAAATCAGCGAGCCTTCGTGCGGGATCAGGTCTCGGTGATGGTGGCAACCGTCGCTTTTGGGATGGGTATCGACAAGCCCGATGTGCGCTTTGTCGTCCATTACAGCCTGCCCAAGGATATGGAAAGCTACTATCAGCAGATTGGCCGGGCCGGTCGCGACGGGCTGCGGGCCGACTGCCTGCTGCTCTTCAACTACGCCGACCTGCGCACCATTCGCTTCTTCATCGATCAACAGTCCCCCGCCGAGCAGCAGGGGGCCAATGTGCGTCTGAGCGCGATGATAGGCTTTGGCGAGACCGACGAGTGCCGCCGCCATCCCCTGCTTGGCTATTTTGGCGAAACGTATACAGCCGGTCAGGATGACGACGGCTGCGCGATGTGCGACAATTGCACCGCGGAGGAGCGGGCGCAGGTGGATTTGACCGTCCCGGCCCAGAAGTTTCTCTCCTGCGTCTATCGCACCAAACAGCGCTTTGGGATGGCCCACATTATCGATGTGCTGCGTGGGTCGAGGGCCAAAAAAGTACTCCAATTCCAGCACGACAGACTCTCCACCTACAATATCGGCGCGGAGTTCTCCAAGACCGAATGGTCCTATCTGGCCCGGCTCTTTATCCAAAAGGGGCTGCTGGACCAGGACATCACCCACGGCAGCCTGAGCCTGACCGACAAAGGCTGGGCGGTACTGCGCAGCCAGGAAAAGCTGATGGGCGCGCTTCAGCCCAGGGAAGAGGCCACGTCCGCCATCACCGAAACTGTGGAACACGACACGGGCCTCTTCCAGCAACTGCGTGCCCTGCGCCGGGAGCTGGCCGACGACGCCGGTGTGCCGCCCTATGTCGTCTTTGGCGACCGTTCGCTTATAGAGATGGCCGCCTACTTCCCCCACAGCCGGGAGAGCTTTTTGCAGATGCACGGGGTGGGCCAGGCCAAGGCGGAACGCTACGCCGAACCCTTTCTCGCCGCCATCCAGTCCTATTGCGCCGAAAACGACCTGGCCGAGAAGCCCAAGTCCGCCTCGACCGGGGTGGCCGGGGTTGCACCCCTGCGCCGCAGCAGCGGGTTCGGGTCCACGGGCAGCCACACCTATGAAATCGCCGCCGCCTTTGACGAAGGCCGCAGCATCGCCCAGATCGCCCAGGAGACCGGCATAGCCCCGCGCACAGTCGTCGGCCATCTGTGGAAATATCTTCAGGCCGGCCACACCCTCAACCCCGCCCACTTCCCCCGGGAAACCAAACTGGACGTGGCCATCCAACAGCGGGTCCTGGCCGCCTTCGCCGAGCACGGCCCGGACTTTCTGCGCCCGGTCTACGAGGCGCTGAATGAAACCGTAGACTGGGACGATCTGCACATTATGCGGCTCTGGTTTGCGAGTCAGAGATGAGAGGAATTTGATAGCAGTCACAGCCGGGCCAGCGGTTGCGGGATAGAATTGTTTCGTGAAGCCCCGCCTGTTCTTGACCATTTTGGCAAAAAAGGGTATTGATAGTAGGTCGGATTGTCAATCCGACCTACGGGTAACGTCGGGCGGAATGGCGTTCCGCCCCACAAAAAGGAGCGAGCGTATGGCAGTAATGACTCTTACCCGATCGACCATCGGGAAGAAAGTGATAATGGCGGTGACCGGTCTGGTCTGGATCGGTTTTCTCGTCTTCCACATGTACGGCAATCTGAAAGTCTACAACGGTGCCGAGTATTTTAACCACTACGCCGAATTCTTGCGGGAGATGGGATCGCCGCTTTTCGGCCATCTCCACCTCTTGACAATTCTGCGTATTCTGGTGACGGTCGCTGTCTTATTGCACATCTGGGCGGCTGTTTCGCTAACCAGAGCCGCGCGCAATGCCCGCCCCCAAAACTATGAGATGAAGCGGCTGGTGCAGGCCAACTACGCCTCCATCACCATGCGTTACGGCGGGGTCGCCATTGCCCTCTTTCTGCTCTACCATCTGGCCCATTTCACCTGGGGATTGATTCCCATTCCCGGTGGTTTTGTGAAGGGCAACGCCTACGAAAATCTGGTGGGCGGATTCCAAAGCATCTTCAACGTCGCCTTCTATCTGATAGCGGTGGCTGCGCTGGGCCTGCACCTCTACCACGGCACGTGGAGTCTCTTCCAGACACTGGGCTTCAACAACCAGAAATATGACAGTACACTGCGCGGCGTTGCGCTGGCATTGGGCATTCTGATGTTCTTTGGCTTTGCGATTGTGCCCCTGTCCGTGCTGTTTGGCTTCGTCACCCTGTAATCGGAGGTATGGCAATGGCAACAATTCAAACAGGCAAGCTATTGGACGGCGGCGTGCCCAGCGGCGCTCTGTCTGAGAAATGGGACCAGTATCGTTTCGATATGAAACTGCTGGCCCCGGCCAACCGGCGGCGCTTTAAGGTGATTATGGTGGGCACAGGGCTGGCCGGAGCATCGGCCGCGGCCAGCCTGGGCGAGATGGGCTATCAGGTAGAGGCTTTCTTCTATCAGGATAGCGCCCGCCGGGCCCACAGTGTGGCGGCCCAGGGTGGCATCAACGCGGCCAAAAACTATCGCAACGACGGTGACAGTATCTTCCGTCTTTTCTACGACACCATCAAAGGTGGCGACTACCGCAGCCGGGAAGCCAACGTCTACCGACTGGCCCAGGTTGCCAACAGTATTATCGACCAGTGTGTGGCCCAGGGCGTCCCCTTTGCCCGTGAGTATGGCGGGATGCTGGACAACCGCTCCTTCGGCGGCGCGCAGGTCTCCCGCACCTTTTACGCCCGAGGGCAGACAGGCCAGCAGTTGCTACTGGGCGCCTATCAGGCTTTGGCCCGGCAGGTGCAGGCAGGCACTGTCAAACTCCACAGCCGCAACGAAATGCTCGATCTGGTGCTGGTCAATGGAGTGGCCCGAGGGATTATTACCCGGGATATGGTGACGGGGGAGATTCAGCGCCACGCCGGGGATGTGGTGGTGCTGGGCACGGGCGGCTACAGCAATCTCTACTACCTCTCCACCAACGCCAAAGGCTGCAATGTGACCGCGGCCTGGCGCGCCTACAAGCGGGGGGCCTACTTCGCCAACCCCTGCTTCACCCAGATTCACCCCACCTGCATCCCACCGGCGGGGGAGCACCAGTCCAAGCTGACGCTGATGAGCGAGAGCCTGCGCAACGACGGGCGCATTTGGGTGCCCCGCAAGGTGGGCGACACCCGCAAAGCCGCGGATATCCCCGAAGCCGAGCGCTACTATTTTCTGGAAGAAAAGTATCCCAGCTTTGGCAATCTGGTGCCCCGGGATGTGGCATCCCGCAACGCCAAAACCGTCGTGGACGAGGGCCACGGCGTTGGCCCGCTGAAGAATGGCGTCTTCCTGGACTTCTCCGACGCCACGGACCGTCTGGGCCAGCAGGTCATCAAAGAGCGCTACGGCAATCTTTTTGATATGTACGAGCGTATCACCGGCGAAGATCCCTACGGCGTGCCTATGCGCATCTACCCGGCCCTGCACTATACGATGGGCGGGCTGTGGGTGGACTACAATCTGGAGAGCAATATCCCTGGCCTTTTTGTGATCGGCGAGGCCAACTTCTCGGATCACGGGGCCAACCGGCTGGGGGCCAGCGCGCTGATGCAGGGGCTGGCTGACGGCTACTTTGTCCTGCCCTACACCCTGCCCAACTATCTGGCCGGGGCCAAGCTGGAAAAGGTGAGCATCGACGACGAGCCTTTCCGGGCCGCGGCCGGCGAGGTCGTCGGGCGCATGGAGAAGCTGCTTTCCATCAACGGCAACCGCTCGGTGGACTCCTTCCACCGGGAACTGGGCCACATACTCTGGGACTACTGCGGGATGGAGCGCAACGAGGCGGGGATGCGCAAGGCGCTGGATCTGATCCCGGCCCTGCGCGACGAGTTCTGGCAGAATGTGAAAGTGCCCGGTTCGGGCAATGACCTGAACCAGAGCCTGGAGATGGCGGGGCGGGTGGCCGACTTCCTGGAACTGGGCGAGCTGCTGGCGATTGACGCGCTGGACCGCACGGAATCCTGCGGCGCGCACTTCCGCAGCGAGAGCCAGACCCCGGAAGGCGAGGCTCTGCGCAAGGACGACGAGTTCGCCTACGTCTCGGCCTGGGAGAGCACGGGCAAGCCCGGCGCGCCGATTCTCAACAAAGAACCGCTGGTCTTTGAGAATGTCCATCTGAGCCAGCGCAGCTACAAATAACCAAACCGGGAATGAAAAGCGGGACGCAGATTTGCGCAGAAACAACTGATCTACGCAGATTTTATCCGCGGCAATCAGCCCTTTCTGCGTCATCAGCGTCCTATTTTCAGATTAGGGAGATACGAGATATGAAGCTGAACCTACGCATCTGGCGACAGAAAGGCCCCCAATCCACGGGCAAGTTGACCGAATACCCCCTGCCCGATGTCAGCCCGGATTCGTCTTTTTTGGAGATGCTGGACCTGCTCAACGAGGCACTGCTGCACAAGGGCGAGGAGCCGGTGGCCTTTGACCACGACTGCCGGGAGGGCATCTGTGGGATGTGCGGGCTGGTGATCAACGGCATCGCCCACGGGCCGGAAGCCGCCACCACTACCTGCCAACTGCATATGCGCCACTTCAAAGAGGGGGATACGATTACCATCGAACCCTGGCGGGCCCGGGCCTTCCCGGTGATGAAGGACCTGATTGTGGACCGCACCTCCTTTGACCGCATCATCGAAGCCGGGGGCTATGTGAGCGTCTCCACAGGCAGCGCGCCCGACGGCAACGCCATCCCCATTCCCAAAGCCAAAGCGGATATGGCTATGGACGCCGCTGCCTGTATTGGCTGTGGCGCGTGTGTGGCAGCCTGTCCCAACACCTCGGCGATGCTCTTCACCGCGGCCAAAGTGGGCCATCTGGCCAACCTGCCCCAGGGCCAGACCGAACGCTACCAGCGGGTGGTGGATATGGTGGACCAGATGGATCACGAAGGCTTTGGCGGCTGTACCAATATGGGCGAATGCCGGGCCGTCTGCCCGAAGGAGATCAGCCTGGACTTTATCGCCATGATGAATGGGGATTTGTGGAAGGCCGCGCTGAAGGGGGTTGTGCCGACGCAGAAACGGTAGATTCTTGAAACGATAGAATGCGGAGCGGGCGGACTGAACAAATCAATGTAGATGGCATTGATTTGTTCAGTCCGCCCGCTCCATTTTTTGTTGTTGATTTTGAGACGGCGAGAGTGTTGGAGGGAGATACGCCAAATGCTGCTAATCAGAGCGAAGAGGTGATGGGATTAATCGAAAAGGGTTGCCAATATTCTCGTCGATCCATGTGATATATTCGGATACACGGGTATGGGTAGCTACGTCTCTCGGATTCAAACTAGGTATGTTAGAGTTGGATCCGGCAATCACCCCCGCCAACCGCCAAGCATTCCCGCCCCAAACTACGAGTGGGCCGCCGCTGTCTCCTTTGCTAGTTTGAAGATCTGTACATATGAGTTTTTTTGAGGGAAACCATCCACCACACCTAGTGATTGTTACTTGCGCGTATTGTAACTGAGGGAGTTGGCCGCCCGTGGCTAATTCTCCCCATCCACTGACGAAGGCAGTTTTGCCGACATCTAGGAAGCTATCATAGGTGGAGCTAATCAATGGGATAGGGCGGACGGATTTGGTGATGGCGATCGGCTCACTAAGTTTGATCAGGGCAATGTCGGCACCCTTATTGTTTCTGATGATCCGTACGGCTGATTTTTGCTGTTCGCTTCCGTCATCTAAGATGGAAAGCCGGTTGAGATCGCCCATGACGATCGAGTAGTCAGCAATATTGTCGTTTGCGCAGTGAGCTGCTGTCAATATCCACTGTGGATCGATGAGTACGCCGCCACATAGTTTACCGTTGAAGTCAATCCGAACCTGCCAGGGAAACTGACCAGCAGTGGCATCCTGTCTCCCGACGATTGTTGTAGCGAGGTCGTCGAATGCCGGGGCTGCGTCGATAGGGTTAGATGGATCAATACCCGGATCATCTACGATGTCCGGGGATTGTGCGGTCACGAATGGCTCGGATGAGCCAACACACCGAAAACCGTAGTAGTTGTTCCAGCGGTCAGGACGGTCATAGCTGTCCCGGTAGGCAGAGCGCATACGGTTGTCGATGTTGCCCCACGACCCGCCCCGCAACACACGGTAAGTTCCCATGGCCGGCCCCGGTGGATTGCTGCCCGGTGAGACACTGTAGTAGTTCTTGTCAAACCAATCGTTGACCCATTCGACTACATTCCCTGCCATGTCCATCACACCGTACGGACTGGCCCCGGCAGGGTAGCTGCCCACCTCACTTGTGTCGCCTACGCAGTTACCAGATTGTCTCGAGTAATTCGCAAGGCTACAGGCAGGTGCTTCATACCATAAGGCGACATCGGCCCTCCAGGGATACTTGCGGGTGTCGTCGTGACCACGTGCTGCCTTCTCCCATTCGGCCTCGGTGGGCAGTCGCTTGTCGGCCCAAGTGCAGAAGGCATTCGCTTGGTGCCAGGTCACATTGATCACTGGATAGTTGGCATAGGTAGCGCTGCCATAGTAGGGAGTTCGCGTATGGGAGTTGACGCTCTGCGGTGCTGTACATCCCCCAGCATCCACACATGCCTTGTAGCGGGCGTTGGTCACCTCGTACTTGTCGATGGAGTAGGCGTCCAGGTAGACCGTGTGCAGGGGGAGTTCATGTATCTCCCAGGTGCTATTATTACACCCATTCTCTGCTCGGTTGCTGGCGTCACAGCCCATCTGAAACTCGCCGGCCGGAATCAGGATCATCCCATCTATAGACATTCAGATAAAGATTTGCAGATTCTCCCTGGACAACTATACGAATCACCAGAGAGAATGCCTTGCAAATCTTTATCTGAAAAACTATATTTCTGCAGCTGTGCTTGACGCGTCATTCGCGGCAACCGGGGACTCTATAGGGATGTCTTCGGGGGCCTGAGTCGCGTCGATAGGGCTTGATGCGTCAAGCTTCGGATCATTTATGATGTCCGGAGATTGGCCGGTCACGGGTGGCTCAGAGGAGCGAGTACACCGAAAGCCGAGGAAGATGTCCCAGTAGTCAGGAGATTCGTAGTTCCGGAAGGAAGAGCGCACCTGGTCGACGTCGTAGTCAAACGATCCGCCCCGCATCACACGAGCGGTTCCCGTCGCCGACCCAGGTGGATTGTTGCCCGGTGAGACACTGTAGTAGTTCTTGTCATACCAATCGTTGACCCATTCGTCTACATTCCCTGCCATGTCCATCACACCGTACGGACTGGCCCCGGCAGGGTAGCTGCCCACCTCACTTGTGTCGCGTAAATTCATGTTGTAATTCAGCAATGTGCTATTTGGATCGGCATTCCCCCAAGGATACTTGCGTGTATCACTGCTGCCGCGTGCCGCCTTCTCCCATTCGGCCTCGGTGGGCAGTCGTTTGCCTTCCCAGGCGCAGAAGGCAGTCGCTTGGTGCCAGGTGACTTTGATGACCGGGTAGTTGGCGTAGGTGGGGTTTCCGTAGTAAGAGCTACGTGCAGGAGAATAGGAACTGCTCTCCTGTGGCGCTCTACATCCACGTGCATCAACACATGTTTTGTAGCGGGCGTTGGTCACCGGGTATTTGTCGATGCTGTAGGCGTCTAGGTAGACCGTGTGCAGGGGGAGGTCGGCCATATCTCGTGACACACACCCATTCTCTGCCGGGTTTTTCTTGTCACAACCCATTTGAAACTCACCGGCCGGAATCAGGATCATCCCATCTATTTCTGTAGCTGTGCCTGACGCGTCATTAGCGGCAGCCGGGGACTCTAGAGGGATATCTACTAGGGATGCTGCAATCCAGTAGCCATTGTCAAGCTGATACCAATCACAGCCTGTATTACATTTTGCAATAGTGACGGTTTCATTTGCCGCTAAGCGCCCTACAATGGCGTATGAAGTGCCAGGTCCAGCGCGCAGATTGGCGTTGGTGTTGACTTGACCGGTTGCTGGGGGAGAAGTTTGGTATGTGGGTGCAGCAAACGTCGGTGTAATGAGAAGTAGAGTTAACAGAAGGGCAGCGGTGCTTACCTTGGCGACGAAGATTCGCAATGACATGATGCGCGTCCTTTCAGTAGTCGATTGGCCGATGCATTTTGGCTTGGTTGTGTATATCCTTCAGACAGAAGGTAGCAAAATTTAGCGTCAGCTAAGCGGCGCGGCGGCAAAGAAGGAGAAGTGAGGCAAGATCGTGAGGATGTTGTGGGGATCGATGTTTGAGCTTGCTGACACTATTGTGCCACGCTTGCTCCGGAGATGCAAGTTGGTGAAAAGGTGGAAAGTACACGGAATACTTGCGACTTCCCTCGCCGTGTGGTGAGGTGGCGCTCTACGGCACATTCAAATAGGTAGACGGATTTCGTGGCCGAATGGCGAGTACAGTCACTACCCGGTCCGTTTCGTCAATTTTGTACAAAACCCGCCAGCCGTCAATCTTCAGTCGAAATCTTCCTGCCAACTCCATCTGTAATTCGCTGTTGGGCGGCATCGGCTCTTCCCGCAAATCCAGAATTGCCTCGATGATTTCTTGCCGCTTGCGCTCAGAAAAAACCGACTTCAATTGCCTCTTTGCGCCAGTGGTGATGTCAAGCCGGTACAGGTTCATCTTTGCCCAGCATTTTCGCAGTGAAAGCGTCCACATCCTCTATAGTTTCGACCGCACTCTCCCCGTTCGCAACCGCCAGCTCAGCCTGCAACGTGACAATCGCATCCTGCATCTCTTCCAAACTCTCCAGGAGCGCATTCCACTGTTGGGGCGAAACCAGAACCGCTTGCGGCGTCGCTCGATTCATCAGCACAACAGGACCCGCTCTGAATTTTTTTGTGACAGTCGCTGTGTGATTTTTGATGTCATTCATCGAAACCGTCTGAGGCACACGCATCAGTTCAATCATTATTTTTCTCCCAAAAAGACTACTCTGGTGAAACGTGAAGATTACAGCCACAATTGTATCAAAAAAAAGAGCAGCCTGTCAACGAGACAAACAGGCTTTTGGATATCTTGAAATGGCAGAGGTCAGGGCACATCGTCACTACCGCCTCAATTCCGCGTTCATCACTCCGCACTCCGCGTTCGAAACCCATTCCCATACACCACCACCTCCACGCCCCCATCCACCACCGTCGGGTGGCTGATCTCCACCCCCAGCATGCCGTCATAGCCTCGTTCCGCTGCCTTTGCCTCGAAATCGGTCAGGGCCTGCTCCACGGCGGCGCAAGCGGCCCAATTGAACAGCCAGTGTTGAATTTTCCTTGCCGCGTCGTGAAATTTGTTGTATGATTGCGGCAAGTTGAGCCGTTCGCGAGGAGAGCAGTGCAATGTCAGCAGCCGTTCCAACCCTACAAATGACAGGCCAAGCAACACAGCGAGATGTTTCCTCAGCCATGCGCCGGGAATTTGCCGACGCGCTCGCAACAATTCTGCGCCGGATTGTGGACGAGTACCAACCCCAAAAGATCGTTCTATACGGCTCTTTGGCTTGGGGTCTACCGGACGACGACAGCGACATCGATCTGTTGATTGTCAAAGATTCCAACGAGTCGCCGCTGGACCGCCGCGTTCGTGTGCGTCGGGTTGCCGCAGAGGCCGGTCGCCGCATTCCTTTTTCGCCGTTGGTCGTAACACCCAATGAATTGCAGCAGCGGCTGGATATGAACGACTCTTTCTACCAAAAGATTATTACCCAGGGACGGACGCTCTATGAGCAATAGCGGGTCTGCTGTCTCTGCCGAATGGTTCGTACTGGGGGACCAGGACGTTGAATCAGCGAAAATTTTGCTGACGGAAGACGGCCCGCTGCCAGTCGTGGCTTTCCATTTGCAGCAGGCCATTGAGAAATATCTGAAGGGCTATCTTCTGGCTCAGGGCTGGACGTTGCGACGTGTCCACGACTTGGAAGTACTGATTCAGGAAGCTATTACTTTCGACGGAGATTTTGCAGCCTTTGTGGGCGATTGCCAACGAATCACTGAATTCTATATCGAAAGCCGCTACCCTACCGGCTTTTTTATCCCATTTGTGTTGTCGGAGCTACAGTCTGATCTGGAAACGACGCAGAAACTGATCACATTGATTCACGAGAAACTGTCACCTCCGGTTTCTCCAGAAGCGCCGAATTGATCGCCGACCATTCCGCAATCCTCATTCTCCATTCCTCATTCGAAACCCATTCCCATCCACCACCGTCGGGTGGCTGATCTTCACCCCCAACACGCCGTCATAGCCTTTGTCGGCTGCCTTCGCCTCCAGATCGGCCAGGGCCTGATCCACCGCGGCCAAGGTGGGCCACCTGGCCAGCCTGCCCCAGGGCCAGACCGAGCGCTACCAGCGGGTGGTGGATATGGTGGACCAGATGGATCACGAGGGCTTTGGTGGCTGCACAAATATGGGCGAATGCCGGGCCGTCTGCCCCAAAGAGATCAGCCTGGACTTTATCGCGCTGATGAACGGGGATTTGTGGAAGGCCGCGCTGAAGGGGGTTGTGCCGTCGCAGAAGCGGTAGGCGCGGGCGGAGCGTTGGAGCGTTGAATCGATAGAACGGGAAGCGAGCGGATTGGGCGATCGATGGAGTTAGCGTCGGTTGGTCCAGTTCGCTCGTTTTGTGTCTGCTCGGATGTATTTTTACAACATTGTCACACTGTACAATGAGTGTCTTCTGATATTTTGTTGCAATAACTGACGTTCTCGAATACAATCGAACTATGTACTTTGAAGAATTTGCTCAACACACACGTCCACTTGGCGTCTTTGAGACCAGTCTGGTTTTGCCCTTTTATTCTTCACGGCAACAAACACAGCGGCAATTATCGGATTGGGTGCGCTCAGGTAAGTTACTGCAACTACGGCGGGGGCTTTATGCCTTTCCGCCTCCTTATGTTGGGGAGCAACCACTTCAATACGTAGTGGCGAATCGACTGGCGCGACCGTCCTACATCAGCTTGCAGTCCGCTCTGTCTTATTATGGCCTTATTCCCGAACACGTCGCTTCAGTAACCAGTGTGACAACGGGTCGCTCCCTTACGTTGAGCAATGAATTTGGCCGGTTTCTCTATCGTCATATCAAAACGGATTTCTTTTTTGGATTTCGCTATTGGCAAGTATCACAGACGCAATCGGCATTTATCGCCACCCCAGAGAAAGCACTGCTCGACCTCCTCTACCTTACCCCAAACAGCGATGACGAAGCGTATATTCGAGAGCTACGGTTACAGAATCTTGATATTATTAACAGTGAGCGATTACGTCAGTTAATGGATCGTGCGAATCAGCCAAAACTCATGCGCGCCTTGCCACACCTGCTGGCCGTTATCCGAGAGGAGACGGAAGGATACATTTATCATTGATGTTGACAATCAGCTCGAATTCAACAAAGAACGATTGCTTTAATTGCTACGCGAAGACAGATTCTGAGGGTTTTGGCGGCTGCACCAATATGGGCGAGTGCCGGGCAGTCTGTCCTAATGAGATCAGCCTGGACTTTATCGCGCTGATGAACGGGGATTTGTGGAAGGCAGCGCTGAAGGGGGTTGTGCCGTCGCAGAAGCGGTAGGGCGGGGTGAGCGATTGAACAGGGAACGAGCGGATTGGGCCGATCTATGCAGATGCAACGGTTGGCCCGGTCCGTGGCTATTTGTCATTTGAATGCTGCTGAAAACCATTACCATCTATAAGGGTATAGGCGCTAAGCGAACCAACATCGACAATTTTTTGTCGATATTTGAATGCGCTGCAAGCGCCTCATTTTCCAGGCGCAGTCCTGGAAAATTGCTAGATCATTACTGGGGCTATTTGGGTTTGTTTCACGATTGCTCACCGTCGACTGATTCTTGATACAGCATAAAAAAGAACTGGAAGTAGTTGGGTGTCTAATCATCGACACTCTAATTATCTTCCCTTACTTCGTCAAATCGTTCAATAAACCTTCCTCACCCTCCTTGCTCACTACCTCCCCATCCAGCCATGCGGCGCGGAGTTTGGTGAGGATCTCGCCAAAACGCGGACCCGGCTCAAGCCCGCGGGCGATCAGGTCATCGC
>JAANMX010002446.1_pt1 | contig 18387 bp, 22 predicted proteins | sample 7279681 | NCBI WGS metagenome assembly JAANMX01 (sample SAMN14094542, study PRJNA606508) | bioreactor metagenome | isolation source: A lab-scale SPAN reactor treating ammonium-rich wastewater day 351 | place: Ireland: Galway | collected 2018-01-01
GACGCCAACATCGCCATCGGCAGCGCCTACCTGCGCCAGCTGATGGATCGCTACGGCGGCAAGCCCTACCAGGTCATCGCCGGCTACAACGCCGGCCCCTCGCCATTGAACCGCTGGATTTCGCAGCGCCCCGCGCTGGACCCGGACTTCTGGATCGAAACCATCAGCTACAAGGAAACCCGCGAATACGTGGCGCGCGTGCTCAGCTTCAGCACGATCTACGACTGGCGGCTGGATGGCAGCGCGCAACACCTGTCCGACCGCATGCAGGGGCTCACAGGCGGACGACGCAAAACGTTCACCTGTCCGGCGGAACCGGCCGCGGTGCCGGCGGTGGCGCCGGCCGCAGCACCCAAACACGCATCACCAACGCACCGCAGGTAAGGCACTCGGGCATCATCGCCGCATGCCAACCCTTCCCGCCAACACAAAGACCTACCTCGTCGGCGGTGCCGTGCGCGATGCGCTGCTGGGCCTGCCGGCGGGCGACCGCGATTTCGTGGTGGTTGGTGCCAGCATGCAGCAGATGCTGGACGCCGGCTATCGCCAGGTCGGCCGCGACTTCCCGGTGTTCCTGCATCCGGATACCGGCGAGGAACACGCGCTGGCGCGCACCGAGCGCAAGTCCGGGCGCGGCTACACCGGCTTCGCGGTGCACGCCGATCCGTCGGTGACGCTGGAGGAAGACCTGGCGCGGCGCGACTTCACCATCAATGCGATCGCCCGCGGCGAGGACGGCGCACTGGTTGATCCGTTCGGCGGCAAGACCGACCTCGATGCGCGCGTGCTGCGTCACGTCGGCGAGGCCTTTGTCGAAGACCCCCTGCGGGTGCTGCGCGCGGCGCGCTTCATGGCGCGCTTCGCGCCGCTTGGCTTCGCCGTCGCCCCGGAAACGCTGGCGCTGATGCGGCAGATGGCCGCCAGCGGCGAGTTGGCCACGCTGGTGCCGGAGCGGGTCTGGCAGGAACTGGCGAAGGCGCTGCGCAGTGCCGCGCCCGCCGCCTTCCTGCGCACCCTGCGCGCGGCCGATGCGCTGCGCGCGGTGCTGCCGGAAGTGGATGCGCTGTACGGCGTGCCACAGAGTGCGGAATATCATCCGGAGGTCGATACCGGCATCCACTGCGAACTGGCCTGCGACATGGCCGCAAGGCTCGCGCCGGGCGACGACCTGATCGGCTATGCCGCGCTGTGCCACGACCTCGGCAAGGCGCTGACACCGCCAGATGTGCTGCCGCGCCACCTGATGCACGAGCAGCGCGGGATTGAGCCTGCCACCGCGATGAGCCAACGCCTGAAGGTGCCGAACGAACATCGCGAGCTGGCGGTGCTGTGTTGCCGCGAACACCTCAATGTGCATCGCATCGCCGAGTTGAAGGCATCAACCGTGCACGATCTGATCGCCCGCTGCGACGGCTTCCGCAAGCCGGCCCGCATCGACCTGCTGGCCACCGCCTGCGAAGCCGATGCCCGCGGCCGCACCGGTCATGCCGACAGCGCTTATCCGCAGGCGGACACACTGCGCCGCCTGCACGCGGCGGCGATGGCGGTACGTGGCGACGCCATCGCCGTGCAGGGCATCACCGGCCCGGCCTTCGGCGAGGCGCTGCGCAGGGCGCGGATCGCGGCGATTGCCGCGCTCAAATCGTGATCCGCCAGCCCTTCTTTTCCATTCCCCACATCAACACCCACCACAGCGCGACGAACGCCGCCGCCACCGCCAGCGAGGCCGGCTTGCCATCACCCAGCCACGCCGCGGCCTGCGCATACGCGGCCGCGAACACGCCGAACTTTTCGAATACGCAGGCCAGCAGCCACGAGCCGGCGTAGGCGGTGATCGCATTGATGCCCATGCTGCGCCCCAACGGCGGCAGCCCGCGTGCATCGAACAGCCAGTGGCACAGCGCCAGCAGCAGCAGCGACCAGCCGGCTGCATAAACGACGTAGGACGACGTCCACAGGTTCTTGTTCCAGGGCATCGCCAGCGACCACAGCCAGCCGAGTGCCATCAGCAGCAGCGCCATCTGCAGCAGGAAGCCAAGGCTGCGTTCGCGCAGCCAGTTGCCGGCGCGCACGCCGAGCAGGGTGGTGGCAATCGCCGGCAGGGTACTGAGCAAGCCTTCCGGTTCGTGCCCCAGCCCGGTGGCAGGATCGAACTGGTAAGCGTGCGCACCCAGCAGCCAGACATCCAGCCGGCTGACCGGATTGGTCAGCGGCGCGCTGCCGCCAGCGAAAGCCAGCAGCGCCCAGTAGCCCAGCAGGATCGCCGCAATCAGCCACCATTGCGCACGCGGTTTCAGCCACAGCGCCAGCGTGGCCGCCGCGCCATAGCACAGCCCGATCCGTTGCAGCACGCCCCAGACGCGGAAGCTGTCCTTGTCGTAGCCCCACATCGCGACCAGGTACAGGCCCATGCCCACCAGCACCAGCCGCAGCGCGCGTACCCAGAGTTTCGCCAACGGCGTGCCCGGGCGCAGGCCCAGCGCGATCGAGACCCCGACCACGAACAGGAACGTCGGGAAGATCAGGTCGGTGGGGGTGAAGCCGTTCCATCCGGAATGCTCCAGCGGCGCGTACACATGCGCCCAGCTGCCCGGGTAGTTGACCAGCAACATGGCCGCCACCGCCCAACCGCGCAGCACGTCCACCGAGGTGAAGCGGCGCGGGGCCGCGGTCGCCTGCCTCATTCCTTCCCCCTGTAGCGTCCGTCAGAGCCGCCGGTCGATGCGCAGCAGCGCATCGCGCAGCGGCGTGAACGCGGTGGCCAACCCGATCAGCACGCCAAGGGTGTTGGCCAGCGCATCGTTGCGATCCAGTATCCGCCCCAGCTTCATCGACGCCTGCAGGTATTCCAGGCCGATCCCCATCAGCACCAGCAGCAGGCAGATGAAGCCCCACGACAGCCGCCGCGCGAACAGCTGCACCGCACCGGCCGACAGCAGCGCGTAAGCGACGAAGTGTTCGAATTTGTCGCTGACCGGCAGCGGCGGCAGATCCTTGCCCGGCAACAGCGAGCCGATCACCACGAGGGCAATCGCCAGCATCCACAGCCCCGCCCACAGCCACGGCCGCCGGAACGGCTTCAGCGAACGGCCCATGCGACGGTTCACAGGCGGTGGCTCAGGTCACCGACCAGGAACGCGGCGTCCAGTTCGACGCCGCGCTGGAAACCGATCGCCTGGAAACGCTCGCCCATCTCGCTGGGCAGGGTCAGGATCTTGGCCTGCTGGCGCAGGTTGTGGCGCGCCACTTCATCGGCCGCCTGCGCCTCGGCGGCGGCAAGGTTTTCCTGCAGGCGGTTGCCCAGCAGGAAGCTGGCCTGCGAGCAGTAGCCGGAGAACTCGAAGCCCGCGCCCACCCCGGCCTCCGCCAGCGCGGTGAAATCCACCGAGGCGGTGATGTCCTGCAGCCCCGGCCAGGCCAACACGTCGTTGGTGACGTGATGCTGGCGGAACGCGCGCAGGGTGCCGTCGTCGCGCTCGGGCTGGTAGTACTCGCTGCGCGCATAGCCGTAGTCGATGAACAGCAGCGCACCGTTGCGCAGGCCGCCGGCGACCGCCTGCAGCCAGTACGGCAGCTGTGCCAGCACTTCGCTGCGATAGCCGTCGGCAAACGCTTCCGGCAACTGCGATTCGATGCGGCGCACCGCGGCGGACAGCATCGCGTCGGCCGGCTGCTCGGCGCGGACAAAGCGACCTTCGCCGTCCAGCGCCACGCATTCCTCCAGCACCTCACCGGCACGGATGGCGAAGCGCGGCGTCGGCAGCGCATCGATCACCTCGTTGGCGAACAGCACCCCGTCCCATGGCTCCGAAATCGGCCCGTCCAGCCATTTCACCCGCGCGAAGATCTCCGGCGACAGTCGCGCCTGCAGGCGCTCGCGCTGGCGCTGGCGCAGGTCGGCGCTGGGCTCCAGGATCGCGTAGCGCGCCGGCAGCGCGCCATCGGCGTGGAGCTTTTCCAGGCAGGCATCGGCGAACGCGCCGCTGCCGCCGCCCACTTCCATGAACACCGCGTCCTTGCCGGCCTGCCGCAGCGCCGGTGCCAGCGCGTCGGCCACGCAGGCGGAGAACAGCGGGCTGCGCTCCGGCGCGGTGGTGAAGTCGCCGCCCGGCCCGAACTTGTGCGCGCCCGCGCTGTAATAGCCCAGCCCCGGCGCGTACAGCGCCAGCTCCATGAACTTCCAGAACGGAATGCGCCCGCCGGCGGCGATGATCTGTTCTTGCATCACCTTGCGCAAGTGCGCGCTGTGCGCCTGCGCGTCGGCGGACGGCGCGGGCAGCGTCGAAGCAGCCATCAGTCGAACCCCATGCGCCGGCCGGCGCTCTGCCCCGGCCCGGAAAACACCCGCACCTCGATCGCCGCGATGGCGTGCGCGCGCAGCGCCTCGCGATCCTCGCACAGCCGCTGCAGGAACCAGTGCGCGAACTCTTCCAGCGTGGCGTTCTCGATCGGCAGCAGCAGCACGTCGCCGCGCAGGAACGGGATGCACTGGCCGTTGAAATGCGCGTGCACGTGTTCGCCGGCTTCCTCGATGCGCAGGTGCCTCGACCGCGTCGGCAGGATCGTCCATTCGTTCAGTTCACGGCACAGCGCGACGATCCGATCCTTGTAGATGCCGTAGTCGAAGCACATGCCGTTGCCCAGCATGCGCGCCTCGATGTCGGCCTCGACGGTGAAGTTGTGGCCGTGCAGGCGCTCGCGTTCGGTGGCGTTGAAAATGGTGAAATGGGCCGCCGAGAACTTCATGTTCTGCTTGGCCAGGCGGATGGTCACGTTGCCGTTCATGCGAAGTCGGCCTCGCCGATGTCGCCCAACTGCGGGCGCATCACGATGTCTTCCACCACCGTGCGCGCCGACAGCGTCCACGCCGCCCACGCCATCTCCGCCACGTCCGCGGCCGGCATCATCCGTTCCGGCGGCAGCGGCACGCCGTCCCACGAAGCAGTCAGCGTCGCCCCCGGCAGCAGCGCGACCACGCGCACGCCGTGCGGCTTCATTTCCTCGCGCAGGTTGCGCGAGAAGCCGTGCAGCGCATGCTTGGCGATGCTGTAGGAACCACCGTTCGGATACGCGGCGATGGAGGCGGTACTGCACACGTTCAGCACCATGCCGCTGCGACGTTCGACCATCGCCGGCAGCAACCGCCTGGTCAGCCGGTACGCGCCGAACAGGTTGGCCTGCAGCATGTCCAGCAGCGCGCCATCGTCTTCGGATGCGATCTGTCCCGACCGGTATGCGCCGGCGTTGTTGACCAGCAGGTCGACCGCGCCGTGCGTCGCCAGCACCTCGCGCGCCAAGGCATCCACCGCCGCATCGTCGCGCATGTCGCAGGCATGGCATTCGACCTGCGGCAGCGATGCCTGCAGCGCATCCAGCGCCGCCTGCCCGCGCGCGCATGCGATCACCGCCACGCCCTCGCGCACGAGGCGTTCGACGATGGCGCGGCCGATCCCGCGCGACGCGCCGGTGACCAGCGCCACGCTCACGACGCGGCCCTCACGGCGAGAAACTCCCGCGCTCGATCTCCACGCCCACCGCCGCCGCGTTCGCCAGCGCGTCCGGCTTGCTCAACTTCAACCGCACGCCCTTGGCACCGAACTCGGACAGAACCAGGTCGGCGCAGCATTCGGCCAGCGTTTCCACCAGCATGAAGTCGGTCTGCGCGATGTAGTCGGCCAGCCGCAGGCTGACGGCTTCGTAGTCCAGCGCGTCGGCCAGGGTGTCGCTGCTGGCGGCGATGCGATTGTCGAAGCGCATGCGGATGTCCAGCAGCAGCGGCTGGGGCGCGTGGCGCTCGCGGTCGTGGACGCCGATCAGGGCGTCAAGGCGCAGGCCTTCGATGAAAACGGTGTCGTTCATTTCGTCAGGATACCCGTACAACGAGATGCGGCGAGGGTGCCGGGCATTTGCTTCGCGGCTCCAAATGCCGCTGCGCGAACGCCCGGCACCCTCGCCGCATCAGCGGGATACCCCGATCACACCGCCTGCAGCGTCGCCATGTCCCAGCGCGGCACCGCGCGGATCGCGGCATCGTCGTGCTGGCCGGCGGCCAGCCGCAGCGCGCCGGCGAAGGCGATCATCGCGCCGTTGTCGGTGCACAGCGCCGGGCGCGGGAAGCAGGCGCGGCCGCCGCGCTTCTCGCACATCTCCATCAGCCTGGCGCGCAGCCGCTTGTTGGCACCCACCCCGCCGGCCACGATCAGGGTGTCGGTGCCGGCCGCATCCAGCGCACGACCGCATTTGATCGCCAGTGTGTCCACCACCGCGTCTTCAAACCCGCGGGCGATGTCGGTGCGGGTCTGTTCGGACTGGTCGCTGTTGCGCCAAGCCAGCAGCACCTGCGTCTTCAGCCCGCTGAAGCTGAAATCCAGCCCCGGGCGGTCGGTCATCGGGCGCGAGAACCTGTAGCGCCCCGGCACGCCCTGCTCGGCCAGTTTCGCCAGTTGCGGCCCGCCCGGATACGGCAGGCCCATCATCTTGGCGGTCTTGTCGAAGGCTTCGCCGGCGGCATCGTCCAGGGTCTCGCCCAGCAGCCGGTAGCGGCCGATCGCCTCCACCGCCACCAACTGGGTATGCCCGCCTGAGACCAGCAGGGCGACGAACGGCGGCTGCGGCGCGTCTTCCTCGATCAGCGGGGCCAGCAGGTGGCCTTCCATGTGGTGCACGCCGATGGCGGGCACGTCCAGCGCCCACGCCAGTGAGCGCGCCACCCCCGCGCCCACCAGCAGCGCGCCCACCAGGCCGGGGCCGGCGGTATAGGCCACGCCGTCGATGTCGGCGGTGGTCAGCCCGGCGTCGGCCAGGGTCTGGCGGATCAGCGGCAGCAGTTTGCGCACGTGGTCGCGGCTGGCCAGCTCCGGCACCACCCCGCCGTATTCGGCGTGCAGGGCGATCTGGCTGTAGACCGCATGGGCGCGCAGGCCGCCCGCGCCGGTGTCGTAGACCGCAACGCCGGTTTCGTCGCAGGAGGATTCGATGCCGAGAACGTTCATCCCGCTATCTTGCGCCGAAACCAGGGCTGCTGCTATCATGCGCGGCTCGCCCACTTGTCAGGGCGAAACTCTCCAGTTCACGAGATTCCCCGATGCCCAGCGTCAAAGTCCGCGAAAACGAACCCTTCGAGTTTGCCCTGCGCCGCTTCAAGCGCACCTGCGAAAAGGCCGGCGTGCTGGCCGAGACCCGCAAGCGCGAGTTCTACGAGAAGCCGACCCAGGAGCGCAAGCGCAAGGCCGCTGCCGCCGTGAAGCGTCAGGCGCGCCGCAGCTCGCGCGACGTCACCAAGCGCCAGCGCCTGTACTGAGCGCGGTGGTTGGCTGCGAAAGCCGGCACGCGCGAGCGTGGCCGGCTTTTCGCGTTTCTACATTCCCATCGCCACAATCCTGTAGAGCCGAGCATGCTCGGCTGCTCTTCCTGGCAGCGGAGCAAGCTCCGCTCTACAAAACATTACAGAGGGAGAGAACTCCGCCATGAGCCTCAAGCAGCAGCTCACCGATGACATGAAGGCCGCGATGAAGGCCGGCGAGAAGGACCGCCTGGCCGTGATCCGCCTGATCAACGCCGCGATCAAGCAGAAGGAAGTGGACGAGCGCGTGGAAATGACCGACGCGCTGGTGCTGGCGGTGCTGGAAAAGATGGTCAAGCAGCGCAAGGACTCGATCACCCAGTTCGAGGCCGCCGCGCGCGAGGATCTCGCCGCGATCGAGCGCTACGAGCTGGGCGTGATCGACACTTACCTGCCGGCCAAGCTGGACGAGGCCGCGATCCTGGCCGAGATCGACAAGGCGATGGCCGCCACCGGCGCGGCCACGGCCGCCGACATCGGCAAGCTGATGGGCGTGCTGAAGCCGGCGCTGGCCGGCCAGGCCGACATGGGCCTGGTGTCGAAGCTGGTCAAGCAGAAGCTGGGCTGAGCCATGGCCGACGCCCTGGTCAGCATCCGTCCGGCAACGGTCGATGACGTGCCGCTGATCCGCCAGCTGATCGCCGAGCTGGCCGTGTACGAGCGCCTCGCCGACGCCGCCGTGGCCACCGACGAGGGCCTGCGTGAGCAACTGTTCGGCACGCAGCCGGCGGCGGAAGTGCTGATCGGTGAAATCGACGGCGAAGCCGCCGGCTTTGCCCTGTTCTTCCACAACTTCAGCACCTTCCTCGGCAAGCGCGGGCTGTACCTCGAAGACGTGTTCGTGCGCCCGCAGCATCGTGGTGCCGGCCTCGGCAAGCACCTGATGGCGGCGCTGGCGCGGATCGCCGTGCAGCGCGACTGCGGCCGCTTCGAATGGAGCGTGCTGGACTGGAACGCACCCGCCATCGGCTTCTACCGCAGCATCGGCGCGGTGGGCATGGACGAGTGGACCGTGCAGCGGCTGGAAGGCGACGCGCTGCGCGCGTTGGCAGCACGCGACGAACTGTAGGCCCCTGCCTGCCACCGTAGAGCCGGGCATTGCCCGGCTTGCGCAAGAGCACGCCCCCGATCGGAACAACCAGCGGGGCGATGCCCCGCTCTACACCACGCATCACCGGCGCCTTCATCGATGAACTGCTCGCCCGCGCCGACATCGTCCAACGACGCGCTGTCGCCCCTGCCTGCCACCGTAGAGCCGGGCATTGCCCGGCTTGCGCAAGAGCACGCCCCCCGATCGGAACAAGCAGCGGGGCGATGCCCCGCTCTACACTAGTGCCATGGCCCGCATTCCCGACGCCTTCATCGACGATCTCCTCGCTCGCTCCGACATCGTCGAAGTGGTCGGCGCACGGGTGCCGCTGAAACGGCAGGGCAAGGAATACGCGGCGCGCTGCCCGTTCCACGACGAGCGCAGCGCCAGCTTCACGGTCTCGCCGACCAAGCAGTTCTACCACTGCTTCGGCTGCGGCGCGCACGGCACCGCGATCAGCTTCCTGATGCAGTACGACCGGCTGGAGTTCCTCGACGCGGTCGAGGAACTGGCGCGCCGCGCCGGCATGGAGGTGCCGCGCGACACCACCCAGCGCAACGCCAATCCGGAGACCCGCGACCTGTATGGCGCGATGGAAGCGGCCGCCACCTTCTTCCGCACCCAGCTGGCACGCAGCGAAAAAGCCAGCGCCTATGTCGAACAGCGCGGCATCGCACCGGAGATCGTCGAACGCTACGCCATCGGCTACGCGCCGGACGGCTTTTCCGGGCTGCGCGACGCGCTGGGCACCGATCCGCAGCGCATGCAGCTGCTGGAGCGCGGCGGGCTGTTCTCGAAGAACGACAGGGGTGCGATTTACGACAAGTTCCGCGACCGCCTGATGTTCCCGATCCATGATCGCCGCGGCCGCACGATTGCCTTCGGCGGCCGGGTCATCGACCCCGAGGATTCGCCGAAATACCTCAACTCGCCGGAAACCGCGCTGTTCCACAAGGGTCGCGAGCTGTACGGGCTGTGGCAGGCCAAGCAGGCCAACCAGAAGCTGGAGCGGCTGATCGTGGTCGAGGGCTACATGGACGTGGTGGCGCTGGCCCAGTACGGCGTGTCGCAGGCGGTGGCGACGCTGGGCACCGCGACCACGCCGGACCACGCCGAGCTGCTGTTCCGCAACGCGCCGGACGTGTATTTCTGCTTCGACGGCGACCGCGCCGGCCGCAGCGCGGCGTGGAAAGCGCTGGAGTCGGTGCTGCCGCGGATGAAGGACGGCCGGCAGGCGCTGTTCCTGTTCCTGCCCGACGGCGAAGATCCGGATTCGCTGGTGCGCAAAGAAGGCGTGGACGGCTTCGACGCCCGCCTGCGCGATGCCACGCCGCTGTCGGAGTTCTTCTTCGCCCAGCTCTCCAGCGACGTGAACCTGTCCAGTCTCGACGGCAAGGCGCGGCTGGCCGAGCGCTGCAAGCCGCTGCTGGCACAGATCCCCGACGGTGCCTTCGGCGACCTGATGCGCCAGCGCCTGACCGAACTCACCGGCGTCGGCGCACGCGCCAGCATGCCCGTGCCTGCGCAGCGCGCGATGCGCGGCGCGCGCGGCACACCGACACAAAAACCCAGCCTGATCCGCACCGCCATCACCCACCTGCTGCACCGCCCCGGCTTCGCGCTGGAGCTGGCCCCGCCCTACCGCTTTGTCACCCTGCGCCAGCCCGGCATCGAACTGCTGTCCGAGCTGGTGCTGCTGGTGCGCGAACGCCCGGACATCAGCACCGGCGCGCTGCTGGAACACTTCGAAGGCCGCGACGAACTGGCCGCGCTGCAGAAGCTCGCCGTACTGGAGCTGCCGGGCGAGGAGCCCGACCTGCGCGTCGAGTTCACCGACGCCATCGCCCAGTTGGAAAAGCAGGTGCAGCAGCAGCGCATCGAGGAACTGCAGCAGCAGCAGCGCGACGGCAGCCTGGACGATGCGGACAAGCAGGAACTGCGCGCATTGCTGCGGGCGATGCTGCCGACATAAGATCACCGCGAAGATCCGCGCCCCAAGCGGCCACGCCAAGAGCCCCTCACCCGCCTTCGGCACCCTCTCCCCGCCTGCGGCGGGGAGAGGGAAATGCATCCACTTCCCGCGCCAGCAGCTGCTGCTTGCGCGCGATGCCCCAGCGATAGCCGGACAGCGCGCCGTCGCTGCGCACCACGCGATGGCAAGGGATCGCCACCGCAAGCCGGTTGGCTGCGCAGGCTTGCGCCACCGCGCGCACCGCATTTGGTGCACCGATGCGTGCGGCGATCTCGGCATAGCTGACCGTCTCGCCCGCCGGCACCTTGCGCAGCGCCTCCCACACCCGCTGCTGGAACGCGGTGCCGCGGATGTCCAGCGGCAGATCCAGGCCCAGCCGCGGCGCTTCCACGAAGCCGACCACCTGCGCCACCAGCCGCTCGAATCCGGCCTCGCCGCCGACCAGCTCGGCGCGCGGGAAGCGTTCCTGCAGCTCGCGCAGCAAGGCGTCGGGGTCGTCGCCCAGCGAGATCGCGCACAGGCCGCGCCCGCTGCGCGCCACCAGCAGCGCGCCCAACGCGCACTGGGCGATGGCGAACATGATCCGCGCATCGGCCCCGCCATCGCGGTACTGCGCCGGTTTCATGCCCAGCAGCGCATCGGCGCTGTCGTAGAAGCGGCTGCTGGCGTTGAAGCCGGCATCGAAGGCGGCATCAACCACCCGCGCGCCCGGCTTCGCCAGCGCATCGCGCAGTGCCCTGCCGCGCTGCGCCTGCGCGTAGGCCTTCGGCGTCAGCCCGGTGATCGACTTGAAGATGCGATGGAAGTGATGCGCACTGAGCCCCGCCTCGCGCGCCAGCGCGTCCAGCGACGGCGGCGTTTCGGCCTGCTCGATGCGGCGGCAGGCAGAAGCGACCAGCGCGGCATCGCGGCGGGTTTTGGTGGTGGCGGAAGCGTGCATGGCGCCACTGTAGTCCGGCCCCGCGCGGCGCACATCCCGGTTCTTGCTTTCAACAACTGCCGTCATCCCGCGAAGGCGGAGATGACGAGCAAAAGCGGGCTTGGCTCATTTCACCTTGCGGAAGGTCAGGTTGAGCCGGCATGCGCCGGTGGCGGAATGCAGGCCCGGCGGCACCGGCAGCACGCCGTGGAAGCGCATCCGGTCCGCGCCGCCCCAGACCACCACGTCGCCGTGCATCAGCGGCACCCGCACGGTTCTGTCACCGCGCGCGAAGCCGCCAAAGAGGAAGGTCGCCGGCAGCCCCAGTGACACCGACACGATCGGTGCCACCCGGTCGTCCTCGTCGCGATCCTGGTGCAGCGACAGCCGCACTCCCGATGCGTAGCGATTGACGAGACAGGCATCGGGCCGATAGCCGGGAAACCCGGCAGCGGCGGCAGCTTCGCCGGCGAGTGCGAGGAAGGCCGGTGGGAATGCCGGCCATGGCTGACCCGTCTGCGGATCGACGGGATCATAGCGATAGCCGCGACGATCGCTGACCCAGCCAAACCTGCCGCAGTTGCTCATCGCCACCTGCATCACATGCCCGCCCGGCGTGACCAGATGGCGAAACGGGGCGGCGGCGGCAACGGCATCGATCCCGGCCAGCAGCGCCTCCGCGAACGGCAGCGCGAAACCGTGCAGCACCCGCGCCTGCGGCCCCAGCGCGGTGCTGCGGCCCTGTACCTGCGCGGCGAACAGGTCGCTCACGGCGCGGGCGCGAACTCCAGCGCCGGCGCGGCGTCGAACAGCGGCAGCAGCCAGTGGTCGAGCAGCAGGAAGGCAAACAGCGCCATCAGGTAGACGATGGAATAGCGGAACGTGCGCATGGCGAAGAACTCGTCCGGCGGGTCCAGCAGCCTCCATGCGTACCACAGGAACACCGCGCCCAGCACCAGCGCGCCGGCCAGATAGAACACGCCGCTCATGCGGGTGGCCCAGGGCAGCACCGTCACCACCACCAGCAGCACCGTGTACAGCAGGATCTGCCAGCGCGTGTAGGTGACGCCGTGGGTGACCGGCAACATCGGCACCAGCGCGCGCGAATAGTCCTCGCGGCGGAAGATCGCCAGCGCCCAGAAATGCGGCGGCGTCCACACGAAGATGATCAGCACCAGCAGCAGCGCGTGCGCCCAGTCCCATTCGCGCTGCATGCCGGTCATCGCGGCCCAGCCCAGCAGCGGCGGCACCGCGCCGGCCAGCCCGCCGATCACGATGTTCTGCGGGGTGGCGCGCTTGAGGAAGCCGGTATAGACGATCGCGTAGCCGATCAACCCGGCGAAGGTCAGCACGGCGCAGATCCAGTTGACCCACAGCACCAGGATCGCCATCGACAGCGCGCCCAGCAGCAGCGCGAAGCCCAGCACCTGTCCCGGCCGCAGCGCGCCGGTCGCCAGCGGGCGTTCGGCGGTGCGCGCCATCAGCTTGTCGATGCGCGAATCCAGCAGGTGGTTGATCGCCGCGGCGCTGGCCGCGGCCATCCAGATGCCGATGCTGCCGGCCAGCAAGCGCGACCACGGCCAGGCATCGCCGGGCCGGATCGCCAGCAGCATGCCGATGATCGCGGTGAACACGATCAGCGCCACGATCCGCGGCTTGGTCACCGCCCAGTACTGCCTCCACAGCGGCCCGGCCATGCTCATGCCTCCGGCAGGCGCAGCCGCGCCAGCAATGTGACCAGCACGAACAGCAGCGCCACCGCGCCGGCGTTGTGCAGCACCGCGATCTTCAGCGGCAACGACAGCATCACGTTGGCGATGCCCAACCCGAACTGGGTGCAGACCAGCACCACCAGGGTGCTGCCCCAGCCACGCAGGCCGGGCGTCCGCAGCAGCCGTACCGCCGCCAGCAGCAGGTAGCAGGCCAGCACCACCGCCATCATCCTGTGCGCAAGCTGGATCGCCACCCGCGCGGCGTTGTCGAGGACGCCACCTTCGTAATCGACGCCGATGCCGCGCCACAGCACGAAGCCCTCGCGGAAATCGTGCTCCGGCCACCACGCCCCCGCGCACTTCGGGAAATCGGTGCCGCAGGCCAGCGCCGCGTAGTTGGCCGAGGTCCAGCCGCCCAGCGCGATCTGCACCACCAGCAGCACCAGGCCGATGCCCAGCAGCAGCCGCAGCCGACGCGCATCGCCACTGACGATGGCGATGCCGGTCGCCCGCCAGGCGATCCACACCAGCAGCGCGAAGGTGGCCAGCCCGCCCAGCAGATGCCCCATCACCACGATGGGCTTGAGCAGCCAGGTCACCGTCCACATGCCCAGCAGGGCCTGGAAGATGATCACTGCCAGGGTCAGGGTGCTGGCGCGCGCCAGGTCGACGTTCGACCAGCGCAACGCGCCGATCAGCAGCAGCGACTCGGCGATGATGGCGAGCACCGCGGCCGCGCCATGCAGGCCGCGCATGTACAGCGGAATCGCGATGGCGACCGCAACCGATGCGCCGATCACCTGCAGCCAGCCGTGCGGCCGCCGGCGCGTGGCCAGCAGCGCCAGCGACAGCACCAGCACGCCCAGCAGGCCGGCGATCATGCGGTGGAACTGCTCGCGCCAGGCCTTGCCGGGCTCCACCGGGCGGATCGCGGTGGCGGCGTGATCGATGATCTGGTTCGCATGCGTCGGCCATGCCGCCTTGCCGTAGCAGGTGGGCCAGTCCGGGCAGCTCAGGCCGGCATTGGACAGCCGCACGAACGCGCCGAACACGATCACGCAGGTCGCCAGCAGCACCGCCAGCCAGGCGATGCGGTGGAAGTGGCGGTACAGCCAGGCAGGTTGGGTTGCAGGCATCGCACTCATGGCTCAGTTGATCCTCAGCAGCCGCGCCAGGTCGCTGCGCAGGTCGCCCGGATCGGAACCGCCAGCGTAACGCAGCACCACGAAGCCGTTGGGATCCACCAGCCAGACCGGGTCGCCCTCTGCGGCATCCTTGCCGTTGCGCACCAGCGCGGCGCGCAGGCGCTCGTCGACGCGAACCAGATGCACCTCGCGCAGCGTGCCCACCTCCACCGGCGGCGCGCCGGCCCAGAGCACGTGGACGCGATCGGCGTTGCGCCCCATCAGCCGCCAGACCTTGTCTAGGTCGCCGAGCAGGCGCGTGCAAGCCTCGCGCCGCGCGCCGTCGCAGTCGCGCGGCATCGCCACGATCCGCCAGGTGCGCGGGCTGTCGTGCCAGGCATAGGCCCGACCATCCGCCAGCGTCGGCGCATACTCGCGCAGGTCGACGTAGGGCTGCAGCATTTCGCCCTGGTTCTTCATCCCGTCCGGACGCCAGCCGGAAAACCGCAGCGCGCCGGCCACCAGCATGCCGCCGAAGAACATCCCCAGCACCACCAGCAGGGCGACGCGGTTGCGGCGTTGCGCCGTCCGCGCCGGATTGGATTCCGTCATGTCGCTTGCTTCTTCATTCTGAAAGTGAGGATGGTGGCGACGACCAGCACGGTCAGCGCCAGCCCGAACCATTGCACCGCATAGCCCAGATGACGCTCGGGCGGCATGGTGTTGGGCAGGATATCCAGATCCCGCGCGCCGGACGCCGCCATCACCCCGGCATCGCCCGGTTCGCGCCGCGGATCCAGCCGCAGCACCCGCGGCGCGATCGCCACGCGCAGGCCCAGCGCCTTCGCCACCGCGAGCAGATCCATCCGCGAAGCCAGCCAGCGCCCGCCGTCCTGCTTCGCCAGCGCATCGCCGTGCACCAGGCCCGGCGTGGGCGGCGGTGCCAGCAGGCCGCGCACGTCCTGCCCCATGCCGGCCGGGCAGTCCGCCTCCGGCAGTTCGCGGCTGCCCGCCAGCGGCCACCAGCCGGCATCCACCAGCAGCGCCTGCGCGCCATCGTCGGGCAGCAGCACGCAGTACAGGCGCACGCCGACGCGACCACCGCGCTGCTGGCCATCCAGCCACACCGTGGCGTCGAGCAGGGTGCCGCGCCCCGCCGCCCAATCGTAGCCCTGCGCGCGCGCCGGATCGGAGGCCAACAGCAGCGGCTGCGGATGCGCGTGATCCAGCGCCGCGGATGCCGCATCCAGCATCGCCTGCTTCTCGTGCATGCGGCCCAGCTGCCAGCGCCCCAGCTGGGCGAATCCCGCCGCCACCAGCAGGGCCAGCAGCCACCACCCCAGCAGCCGTCGCGCACCGGCACTCATCGCCACGCGCCTCGCCACTGCGATAATGCGGCGCGGGCACGCCGTGTCCGGGACATGGAGCAATGCATGAGCGATTCGCTGAAAACCCTGCTCATCGTCGGGATCCTGATTCTCATCCTGTGGAACCTGGGCGCGGGCCTGTACTACATGCTGGCAGACAAGGGGCAGACCAAGCGCACGGTGAATTCGCTGACCAAGCGCATCGCCCTGAGCATCGCGCTGATCCTGTTCGTGGTGCTGGCCATCCACATGGGCTGGATCACGCCGCACGGGGTGGGCCGCAGCCCGGGCTGATTCCGTCCGCCCCCCCAGAAACAAAGGCCGGCATTGCCGGCCTTTTGTTTGCTCGCCGCGAGGCTGGTTACAGCACGTAGACGAACAGGAACAGGCCCAGCCACACCACGTCGACGAAGTGCCAGTACCAGGCCACCGCCTCGAACGCGAAGTGGTTGTCCTTGGTGAAGTGGCCCTTGGCGCAGCGCAGCCACATCACCGCCAGCATGATCGTGCCCAGGGTCACGTGCGCGCCGTGGAAGCCGGTCAGCATGAAGAAGGTCGACCCATAGATGCCCGAACCCAGGGTGAGGTTCAACTCGGTATAGGCGTGGACGTATTCCTCGGCCTGGAAGAACAGGAACAGGCCGCCCAGCAGCACGGTCAACCCGAGGAACAGCAGCAGCGCGCCGCGCTTGCCGGCCTTCAGGGCGTGGTGGGCGATGGTCACGGTGACGCCGGAGGACAGCAGCAGCAGCGTGTTCAGCAGCGGCAGGCCCCAGGCCGGCACGGTCTGGTAGCTGCCGCCGATATCGGCCGGGCCGTTGCTCGGCCAGCCACCGGCAAAGCCGGGCCACAGCAGGCTGTTGGTCACCGCGCCGTGGCCTTCGCCGTTCAACCACGGCAACGCGAACTGGCGTGCGTAGAACAACGCGCCGAAGAACGCCGCGAAGAAGAACACTTCCGACATGATGAACCAGACCATGCCCATGCGGAAGGACACGTCGACCTGCTTGTTGTAACGGCCGGCCACCGATTCGCGGATCACGTCGCCGAACCATTTGAACAAGATCGCCAACAGGCCGGCGATGCCGATGAAGAACACGCTGCGCCCCCAGCTGACCTCGTTCAGCCAGGTGGCGAAGCCGACCATGGTGGTGAACAGGGCGACCGAAGCGAACAGCGGCCATTTGCTGCTGGGCGGGACGAAGTAGGTGTCCTGGTCGTGGCTGCCGTGGGCGGCTTGGGCATTGGCCATGGCGATTTTCCGTTGGGTCTTGGCGAAGGATCAGGGCGCGGCGCGAACCGCACCCGCGTGGCTCGTGGCCGCCGCGAGCGCGGCGGTCTGGGCGTCGTTCTTGTAGAAGGTGTAGGACAGGGTCAGGGTCTTCACCCCGGCCGGCAGCGCCGGATCGATGATGAAACGCACCGGCATGTCGCGGGACTCGCCCGCTGCCAGCGTTTGCGCGGTGAAGCAGAAGCATTCGGTCTTGTTGAAGTAGCCGGACGCACGCGCCGGCGCCACCGAGGGCACGGCGCTGCCGACGATGGTGCGGTCGGCGATATTGCGGGCGAAGTACAGCGCCTCGTACTGGCGGCCCAGCTGCACCCGCATCGAACGCTGCTCGGGCGCGAACTGCCACGGCAGCTTCGAGTTGACGCCGCCATCGAACTGCACCGTCACCCAGCGCGCGTCCTTGTCGTCATCGGCAACCTTGGCGGCGGCCGGCCCCTGCTCCAGCCGCACCCCGAACACCTTCTCGCAGGCGATCCGGTACAGCGGCACCAGCGAGAAGGCGAAGCCGAACGCGGCCACGGCCACGCCGACCATCTTCCACACGCCGAAGGTGCGCGAAGCGCTCATCACCCCGACACCCCGGACAGGAAGAACAGCGCGTACACCGCTACCGCGATCACCGCGCAGAGCAGCGCGGTGCGGCGGGCGCGCTTGCGGCGCGCTGCCAGGGTGGGATCGACGGTGGCGGGATCGACGGGCATCTGCGCGTTCCGGGCGGCGTCAGTGGCTGACGTCGCCGTGGGCCAGGTCGCCGTCCTTGATCACCGGCGGACGCTCGAAGGTGTGGTGCGGGGCCGGCGATGGCACCGTCCACTCCAGGCCGCGCGCGCCTTCCCAGGCGCGGGCACCGGCCACGGCACCGTGCTTCTTCGAGCGCAGCAGCACGAAGGCCATCATGAACGGGGTGACGAACATGCCGAACGCACCGATCGAACTCACCAGGTTCCAGTCCGCGAACACCACGTTGTAGTCGGGGATGCGGCGCGGCATGCCGGCCAGGCCGAGGAAGTGCTGCGGGAAGAACAGCAGGTTGACGAACACCATGGTCCACCAGAAATGGAACTTGGCCAGGCCCTCGCTGTACATGCGGCCGGTCCACTTCGGCCACCAGTAGTAGATGGCGGCGATGATCGCGAACAGCGCGCCGGTCACCAGCACGTAGTGGAAGTGCGCCACCACGAAATAGGTGTCGTGGTACTGGAAGTCGGCCGGCACGATCGCCAGCATCAGGCCGGAGAAGCCGCCGATGGTGAACAGCACCACGAACGAGATCGACCACAGCATCGGCGCTTCGAAGGTCAGCGAACCGCGCCACATGGTGGTGACCCAGTTGAACACCTTCACCCCGGTCGGGATCGAGATCAGCATGGTGGCGAACATGAAGTAGACCTCGCCACCCAGCGGCATGCCCACCGTGAACATGTGGTGCGCCCACACGATGAACGACAGGAACGCGATCGCCGCGGTGGCGTACACCATCGCCTGGTAACCGAACAGCGGCTTGCGGCTGAAGGTCGGGATGATTTCCGACACGATGCCGAACGCCGGCAGGATCATGATGTAGACCTCG